>ENA-ORIF01000001-ORIF01000001.1-human-gut-metagenome-genome-assembly--contig:-NODE-1-length-35968-cov-39.052966_pt1 | contig 35968 bp, 36 predicted proteins | sample MGYA00243027_ERZ508740 | MGnify/ENA primary metagenome ERZ508740 (study PRJEB26277, sample SAMN04329858) | human gut metagenome | biome: human-associated habitat | host: Homo sapiens | place: USA...
AGATCTACCCTGGTGTGCTCTTCCGATCTCGGCCAGTGTGCTCTTCCGATCTCACCCTGTGTGCTCTTCCGATCTAACTCGCTGGGCGGTTTCCTCCCTCTCCCCTGAGGGAGAGAGGGTCGGGGTGAGAGGTGGAGCCCTCTTTAAGGGTAAAGAGGGACGGGGTGATTTTCGAAGATTTATTATTCAAAAATACATTTTTTGAGAAATCATTGACTACAAGAAAATAGTCAATGATTTGCCTCATTCCAATCCCTTCATCAAAGAAATGGTGATATAGATGCGTCAGCTGATAAATCACATTGAAAGCCGTCGTTGGTATAGCAATTTTTCCAATACCATCTGGCAGACTAACAACATTTGAGCATTGCAAATCTGCATTCCGTTTGAACCACTTCTGCAAACGTGCATTATAGATAGGATTATTCATTGTGCAAGGGAAGAAATGTAGCTCTACCGGTACTCCATCTACAGAAGTTTCTATATGTTGATACCTTATATCATCCCCAAGTTTGAAATGCTTCTTGGCATATTCCGTTATCTGTTCACGGCTTGCATTCACCCATACATCAATATCCCCAGGATTACGAGAATACGCATTCGGATACATCAAGGCATTGCCTTGTCCTTTCAGGATGCAGCACCTAAGTCCATCCTCTCTGAGCATAGAATAGAGTTTACCTGCCACAGCATTCACCTTCATGTTCTGTCGATGAATTTGTTGTGCCGCTCCCATCCAAGCCATCAGTAAATCTCTTTCTATCGGATTCTTCTTTAACTCCTCAGGATACTCCTTCCCCAGACTCTCAATACCATCAAAACAAAGTCCCAACAGGGCCTGTTTGAACGCAAAGGAATACAGATGCTGCCAGTTAATACCATCAATAATCCTGCTCATATTTTCCTTATAACCAAGCAAATATCGCAGGAAAGCAAAAATAGCAGTTATATCATTCTTCATCACAAAAATTGCCGATTGCAAAATATTTAGTATTGATTTTGCAAGTATTTAATTCTATTTTCTATGAAGAATTCTTCCAGGAATAAAGCTCTGGATTCCTCCTCCATAGATTTTCTTAATTCTTTGTCATGTACGAGTTGGATAATCTTATCTGCGTAAGCATCTGCATCCAAAGGTAGAAGATAACCATTCTCCCTATTTCTTACGCAATCCTTATTTCCAACTACATCACTGGCTATAATTGCCTTGCCATTCGCCATAGCTTCAATGATAGCCAAAGGCAAACCTTCATAAAGAGCAGTAGATATATAGAACAGCGACTTACGCACAAACTCCTGGCAATCTGCATGACTAATCCAAGGTTCCAGACGAATGGAATCTTCCAATCCTAACTCATGCATTTTGGCTTTCATCGCATCCAATTCTGGAGAATGATAGCCAACACCTAACAAGATAAATTTGAGATTACAACCTCTATCCTTCACCTTCTTGATGACATCAAGCAAAAACAAAGGATTCTTCTGGTAGCATGGTCGCCCGATATAACAAGCATAAGGCTCAGATATATCAACCATTTTTCCCCTTTCAAGAGACGAATCAGGCACGGCATTGTGCCAAACTAATGCATGCTCTTCAGAATAACCAACCTCCTTGATTGCCATTTCCTGTTCTGATTCCGAACAAGCTAATACGTATGTCTCGAAACGAGTCAATCGCTCTATGTTCATAAATACCCATCGTTTCAGCCTCGAAGGAGTACAGAGATATGAAAAAGCATGAGGTGTATAGAATGTCTTCACACCTGTAATCCATCCCGCAGTTCTTCCGATGATACCACCCTTTGCACTATGGCAATGAATCACATCCGGCTTCTCCTTCCTTATAATCTTGACTGCCTCTCTCAAAGCCTTCAAATCATTCAAAGGATTGAGCGAGCGGAACAATGATATAGGATATTCCTTTACCTCAATACCATTTCTGATGACTGGCTTATGTTTATCATCTTTACCACAGACGATAACATATTCATTACCTTCCACCTTATTATATATAATAGAGTTTCGGATATAAATATCCAATCCTCCTATCATCTGACCTATATGCAATATCTTCATTACTAACTATTTAAAAAGCATGACTAACTATAGATATATAAGGATTAAAAAGGCAAGAATCCATCCAATAATACATAGTTGAACAAATTTATCCTTCATTAAAACCTTTGTAGGACTACCACTTTTTACATCTACAATAGTAAGTTGCATATATCGCAATATTCCCGCTAAAACAAATATTGTAGTAAAATAAATATACCTAGATCCTAGACGAGACATAACCTCATCAGAAACTGTATACATAATATAAGCAACTAATGTTATTGTTCCAACAATACTGATGGCTTGATTCATGAAATCTAGATTATATCTATTGACATTTTTTCTTGGCAGAACACCAGTTTCCTGATATAGTACCACATCATCTCTTCTCTTTGCAAAAGCAAGAAACAAAGCAAGCAAAAAAGTCATAAGAACTATCCATTGTGACAATTCTATTTCATTCACAACTCCTCCTAAAATTACGCGAAGCACAAAACCAATGGCAATAATAAAAACATCAACTAAGGCAATCTGCTTCAATTTTACACAATAAAAAATATTCATAAGAAAGTAGAAACAGATTACCCCGATAACATTCAGACTAACATTCCCTAAAGACCAAAAAGCAAGATTTAAAGAAAGAAATAACATCAAAGCCATTAAGCAATATGCCTGAGGAATACTCACTGCTCCAGAAGCTATAGGTCTTTTACATTTTTTAGGATGCTTTCTATCAGCTTCTACGTCATAAATATCATTAAAACAATATATACCACTTGCAGCAAAACTATAACAAAAGAAAGCAATGACTGCATTAACAACCTTTTCAACATTAGTCAAATCACCATGAAAAAACAAAGGCAAAAAGATAAAGGCATTTTTAACCCATTGTTGTGGGCGTAAAAGAAGTATTATTTTACTAAGAATCATATATAATTTATTTTTTAAATTGGAGTAAATACATGAAAAGTTCTGCAGCACACCAAACATGTGTAAAGCTTGCTATATGAGGATCCTTCTTATCATCCATTTTTCCTTCCCAAGATAAAGGATAATTAACTCTATTTAAAAGTAAATATGAAGGATCCTCATAATAATGAGCTCTAGCTATATTTAGATAAGGATAGGCCACTATATTGGAAGAAAACGGTTTTTGACACCAAACTTTACCCCGCCAAATTAATTTATGTATTTGCGTACCATCTTTTGGGAAATCCATCCAAAAAAGATCTGCATAATCATCTTTCGAAGCATCTGGAATTATCCATTTACCAGTATCTATACCATTAACTTTCAATCCATAAATTAACCATTTTGTAGAATAATTGGCTCTTATTTTACCATCAACAATTCCTGAAATATAAAACTTTCCAGTCTTTTTATCTTTCAATTTTATATTCTCTATTTCTTCCAAAACTTTTTCACGTATTTTCTTGCATTTTTCAGGAAAGAAAGAGATTAAATAAAGTAACTCTCCAGGACTATCACTTTCCTTCACTGAGATTCCTCTTGCATGGTCATAAACAGAATCTATAGAAGTAACCCATTTTTCGATTAACTTGATATTACTAGTTTCTTTTAAAACCATTGCAGCATAAGCAGCATCCCTGTAAAAACATCGCTGATATGCATAATTAGGCATAACCATGGAATCAAATATATTAAATAATAATTCTTGATGTAATACCCTTAATATCTTATCATAAACAAAATCCTTAAACAAAGGTAAATGAACATATGTAGAAGTTCCTTCTAGCAGAGAATCATTCAAAAAAACTCCATGCTCAGTTTCCTTAATTTCATATTTACCATACTTTGTTTTAACCAATACTTTATAATCATAAGGAATAATACTATCTGAAACAAAATTCTTTGAAAAATCTGCATAGATAGAATCATTAATAAATCCTTTAAGTTTATGATCATGGTATATTAATTTTTTCCTATTGCCCATACCAAAAAGATAATAATGAATTTTAGGAAATTCATCATATACCATAGAGCTCTGATTTCTCAAGCTCAGTAATTGTTCTTGATAAGAGCTTCCAACTTGTACATCGTTCGTGCAACTAACAAACAAAATACAAAAAATTATAACTATAAAAGTTTTTAGAAATTTAATTGCATCCATTTATTATCATTATTTGGATTAGAAAAATATATACGTGTAACATCAGTAGCAGGAATTTTAGTTTCTTTATTATATAAAAAAATATAGCCTCCAATATTGAAATTGTCACTTATATTTATAACATTTCGCTTAGCCATTTGTTTTTTTATATGAATAAGTCTAACCATAAAGATTTGCTTACTACCAATAATACAACTATTATCAACTGTAAGTAAACCATCTGCTATTTTCTGAGCGATTCTTGCATCATACTTTCTTATGAAATAATCAGTTTCAGGAATATGATAAAATTCTGCATCCCCGGCAACAAGATTCTCCTTTCTGAAAACGTTTCCAGATTCAACAGCTTTCAATAAGGAGTAAGGAATAACAACAACTTTTTTGTTTGGCTTATGTCTCCATACACTCTTCTGTAATTCATATCCATATACAAACCAATGATCTGTGAAAGTTTGTTTTAAGTCTAAAGTCCACTTAGTATTGATACCTTTATAATCATCGGCAACAACAGTTGTGCCATCTTGGGAAATAAAACGTTGCATAGCAGATTCAAATATAGTCCATTTTTTATGATAATCAATAGCAAATACTATTTGAACACTATAAAACATTATTAATAATACAATTCCTATTGTTCTCGAATATCTAAATTTGTCCCATTGAGCAAAATATATCCATTTAACTAATAAAATTAGAGCTATCACCTCCAACGCAAACAGAGCTCTACCTCCTGTACCAGCAATGACTGGTGGAACAAAAGCACACATTAAAGCTACAAACCAATAAAAATTATTTTTAAGAAAGCCAACGACTATCCTTTTATTCTTTATAGCAGAAACTGCCAGTATAATCAACAAGAGAAATGCTATATGGACATCAACCATAGACTTAACAATGTTACGTACCAAAGCTGTTATTCCAGTTCCTGTTCCTGCAGCACGCCCCAATGTATTTCCTGCAAAAACCAAATATGCAAGAGCGAAAAAAGTTCCAATAAAAAACATCCATACTATTGGTCTCCTTAAGTTCATATCCCTTTTCCAATTTAAAACAGCATAGACAAAAAAAGATCCAAGCATAATACAGACATACATCTCATGATGTAGATTCAAGACAAAAGCCCCTATTAAGACAATACAACAGTATATAAATGAATCGTGCTTTTTATCTTTATATATTGTTTTAAACCAATATAAAAAAAGATAGACCAGCACTAGAGGTATTATATAAAAACAGCCGCCTGCGCCCCAATAAAACAGTGTATCTTTAGCTGTAGTTAAAGAAAATAATAAAGGTAGGAATACACCCCATCCTAATAATCTATTAGAATTCTTTGGTAGTATTATTTTACCAAAAAGAAATAAAGATACACCAAATGCAATAGTATTTACTATATCAAATGCCATGTTTCCTAAAAAACCAGAAAACATTACATTGAAAAATACACACCACACGCGCGCTAATCCTCCTGGTGCAAATACCTTATTTAAAACACCTTGCCAATTAGCTTGTTCTGGATTAGTCAAAAACGAAAACAAAAGATCGTCTCCATAAAAAGGAATAATTCTGTTCATAACAAAGAAAATCAACAGAACTACTACAATAATCAAATAATCTAATTTCTTCATGATTTATAGTTTAATTCTTAATTCTACTCTCTTTTTCAAACACCTGTCTGAAGTCTTGAATATTTTGAGAAATATCAATTGTATCCATAATGTCTTTATCTTTTCACTTCCCCCACCATCTTCTTCACCAACATACGGAATTGCTTATAGATACCCAACTGTAACATTAAGATTCTAATATGCTTTTCCATTTGGGTTCTGAAAGTAATAGGAAAATATTTATCGAAACACTCCTTAGGCGAAAGCCTATCTAAGTCTTCAAAGAATGCAGTGCGTCTAGGATTGTTCTTTGGCTGAGCAGTCAACTCATGCACACCAGCTATCAGCTTATCAACTCCTACCTCTTTTATATAGGCATCAGCTTCTATGGCTTTCATGATTTCTTCAGCCTTAGCAGAATGAACAAGGACTTTAGTTACACCTTTATCATTATCCAACTCCTTACTATACTGGTACACCTCGAAGCAATCCCATATTGTGAAATCTGTCACACGATACTGCTTCTTGAATCTACAAGCATAACAACTTGGTCGTACATTGATGCCAGAGAAGAACGAGCGAAGCCAAGGATCGGTATCAATACCTGCATGATAAGAACCTTTCTCTGAGTCGAAACTCATATTCGAGTACTTATATCCATAGAATTTCTTATCTCTAAACTTCAGATTCTTTAAGTCATCTCCGTATGTCAAGCCTTGATATTCTATATATTGACGTAGTACCTTAGGTGAAGGAACCGCTCTACAAACCACATCAACGATAATCAAATTATCGTATGGCTTTCTAAGATATGATACCAAACCTTCCATCTGGCACGGAGTACCACTGAAACATACCAAACGACCTTGCTTCAAAAACTCCTTAGCCTGTTGATAAGTATCACCTATCAGACTCTGTACATACTTACTATTTCGGAACTTCCAAAGTTCATTCTCGCTTTCTATATAGATGTGATTTGCCTCATTATGCTCATTGAGAGCAGCTCCGAAAACTACGCCACCTTGTTTTAATACATACTTGGCTATAGCAGTATATGCCCCTCCAGATGTACTTTCCGAAAGAACCTTAGCATCTTTGTTTTGAAGCAGATAACCTTTCTGAGGCTTTTTCTCCTCAGGTTTAACATTAATGATTGGACATACCTTCTCACACAGATGGCAGTCTATGCAGGAATCCATATCCACCTGAGGATAACGGAATCCTTCCTTATCCTCTATCATTGAGATGCAATGCTTTGGGCATGCATTTTCACATGCCCAACAGCCACAGCAATCCTTCTTATCTTTAATCTCTATCATATTTGATACCAGATTTTTCTAACGCATCAAAAACAAAGTTCTTGGTAAACTGGCGCAATTCCGCCAATTTCTCATGAACTTTCTTGTAACCTATATCCATAGCCAGCATATCCTTTGGCTCTTCATCCCCCTTCAGCAGGCGGTTCTCCTCTCCTACCAATGAGAGCAGTGAATAGATGCGACCATTTGTAGAAACAATACTATCGTTGTTATATCTGCGGAATGTGAAGAACTTCTTGGCATGAAGCATAGAGAATACAGAGCAATGGAAAGAGTCGGTAAATACATACTCAGCATCACGAATCAATCGGATAAACTCCTTTGGACCAACATTGTATGGAGCCTCATCAGGGAAACTTTCATCACTGGCAATAAACTCATCACAATGCTGCAACTGTACTATCTTATAGCCCGTCAAAGCCTTTACCTTCTTAACAAACTTACGCTGGATAGGATTATTTCCTAAGAAGTAGCAGAGCAGATATTTTTCCTTTATGAATCGTTCCTTACTGATGCCTTCACCCCATTCCTCTGCAGTAAATAAAATCGTAGGATCACATACCACAGGTACATCTTTTCCTATCAAATTCTTGATAAGCTTTTGGCCACTTATCTCACGAACAGAACAGTAGTCGATACGAGGCAAGAACTCTTTAGCCAACTTTGCCTGTGCAGAAGGCAACTGAGATATACCAAAACTTGTTGCAAGCGCCATCTTTGGCACCTCTCTTGGCACAAAGTTCAAGGTATAATAGTTGGCTGCAATATTGGAAGGCAACCAAAGCTGATCACTTCCAACAACAAACATCTGATAATCATTGGCAGCCTTGCCCAGTTCAGCAAAAGAACCATAACGCTTCGATAGATGAAATTCATGCTGAGCGAAGGTATCAAACATATTATATCGCTCCATAAGATGTGAAGCATAGGTATGATTACTTTTCTTAGCTATCACCTTCTTTACCGTGGCCCATTTATCCTTGACAGTATTGGCATCAAATATCTTACTCAAAAAGTACTTATACTTTGCCTTGTTGATTTCACCCTTCAATCCATCAATCATGATGGTCTCATTAGGAACATGAATATCATCAAAGAACTTCTGAGTGGCAAAAGCCTGAAGCTGACTTCCATAATTAGGCTGGAAGTAGCAAGTTACAAGTGCTATTTTATTCGTCATACACAATTATCAATAATTATATTTACCTCTTTTCAGCATAAACTGCTTTGCTCTACCAAATATATCAAGAATGAAATACATTTTAATCTTAATAAAAAATAAAGCAAATTTTCTGAACTTATCTACTTCATTATAAGAAGCATTTCTAATCGCTTCTTTGAATAATAAATTTTCGTCTATTATTCTAGCAAATTTTCTTGTTCTTTTTACAAGCGAATCAGTATTTGCAGGATGAAAGTAAGTATTCATTGCCATTGCTAAAATAACATATATAGCCTTATCATACATAGGCTTTCGAAAATCTTCTTTATTACTAAAAGTAGAAATATCTTCCTCCATAACTTTAAGACAATCGATGATACATTTAACATTAGCTTCACTTACACTTTTTGAAATTGAGGTTGGATTATATCTATAATGATAAAAATACTCATTAATAAATAAAGCCTTGTGTGCATAATAGAACGAACGCATTGCAAAAATATTCCCCTCTAATCCTTGTTTTGTTCTAGAATCGTGGGTAACATTGTATTTTTTTGCAAAGTCCATTCTCACTAATCTTATGACTGGAGAAGAAACTCCTAAATTATAAATCAAGGTATCAACCGCCAATTGCTTACACTCTTCGGAACCATATACATGAGTATAATCATCACATTTCCATTCTAACTTACCAGTTATCTGATGCCCATTAACTTCATGAACTAGTTTCCAGAAAACGACATCAATATCAGCATGATTACCCAACTGATGAACTATTTTCTCCATCATATCGACATCAAGCCAGTCATCGCCATCAATAAAACAGAACCAATCACCAGTTGCTAATTCATAACCAGCATTGCGGGCAGAAACCAAACCTCCATTTTGCTTATGTATAACCTTGATGCGATGATCTTTCTTTGCATATTCGTCACAAAGTTTACCGGTAGCATCTGGTGATCCATCATCCACAAGGATAATTTCAATATCCTTATAGGTTTGGTTCATCAGACTCTCAACACATTGAGGAAGGAAATCAGTTACTTTATAACAGGGGACAACAATACTTATTTTTTTCATATTCTAAGCATTTTTACTTCTTCTTAAATACATTTTTAATATTAAACCATAAAAACCATACTTAAAAAGAAAATACAACAATCCGTACTTTTTCGATTTTTGGAAAATTTTTCTAATATCTTGTCGATTACAAAATTCAAAGAAGAAACTTTCAGCCTTTATTGCATGAATCTTATCTTTTTTCTCCTTAAGAGAAAGTTTACATCCTTCATTTGAATACAAAGAACAAATAGGTGCTATATATTGTCTCAATAACAGATAAGTATAATCAAATTTATATTGATTCAAATCTATGGACCAATACTTTATGTTATTTTCAATATCGAAAATTATTATTTTTTTTGCCTGTATCTTCTCTGGATTAAATTTTGCTGATATAGAAAAGCCCTTACGAATATAATGCTTATAATAAATCTTATTTATTGTAACGAATGTATCGGTATAACGCAGGATTCTTTGGATAAAATCTATATCTTCACCGCCATTTCTGAAACGTTCATCTAACCAAATACTATTATTAAATATAATACTTCGTCTAAACAAAGCATCCCATAAACAATCTAACTCATCACTATTAACAAGATCAAAGTATTCTTTTTTAATATCTTCTTGATGATAAACTCTAGATGGCAGATTACTCTGTTTGATTCTTAACACCTTATTACCTTGGATAATATATTCACGTTTACCAACTTTTACTAAATCAGCATTATTAAATATAGCGGCATTATATGCATGCTCTAAATACCCTGGAACATATTCGTCATCATGATCAGAGAATCCAATATATTCCCCCTTGGCAATCTTCAATGCGGCATTACGAGCATTGCATATTCCTCCATTCTTCTGATGAATCACCACAACTCTACTATCCTTTGCAGCATATTCATCACAACGTTCTGCACTACCATCAGTGGAACCATCATCCACCAATATCAATTCTATTTCTTTCAAACTCTGAGATAGAATACTATCCACAGCTGTTTTCAGATATTCACCAGAATTATACACAGGCATTATAACTGATACCTTTATCTTATTATTCTCCATAAACCTTATCTTTTAGAATCTACTTCCGACATATCAACAACCTTTGTATTGATACCCCATTTCCTGAATTTATAATCTAACAAATCTCTATAGTCTCGCTCATGAGTGGACAAAATCATAAAATGATCATTGAAATCATGGCGCAACGTCTCTATCAATCCCCAGAGATTGATATCATCTATCGTTTGAATAGGGTCATCTATGGCTAAAAAAGAAGTATGACTATAGAGCTTATTCAATGCCAGCAAGAGAGCTACCACCAATGTTACCAGTTGACCACTACTCATATTGTATAAAGCATCCACATCATTAGCTTGATTGCTATCCGACGTAAATATGATATGCTTGCATTTGTCATCAGGCTTGATAAATAATCCTCTGCCAAAATAACAAGTTTGCATGATTCTACCAGAATAAATATAAAAAAGAATCTTGATGTCGGACAACAAGCCACTAAAATATGCCTGGCGCTGCTTCTCTAAATCAATTCTAAGTTTTCCCAAGTCTTTCTGAAGCTTCACAATGGCTTTTTCTCGCTTAGCGTATTTATCAAAATCTTTCTGCCATTTCTGCAATTCTTGTGATGCCATCTGACTCCAAACCATTTGGAGGTAAAATTTTTTGTTGGTGATAGCCTCAACATTTCCGAACTCCTTAGAGATGTATCTTCCACCTAACTGAAAAGCCTTATCTAGCTCTTCGAAATCCAAATTCTCTGGCAACTTTGCTTTTTTCTCAAACAATCGCATATTTAGAGCAGACACTATTGAATCAAGCGTAAGTTCTTTGTCTATTTGTATATCAAGTTTATTTAACGCAGGAATACTTTTACGAGCAAACTGCAAATCCAATTGAGAATACTGTTCGCTGAGATTTTGAGTAACACCTTGATGTAAAAAGAAATTATTGATTGGTTTGACAAAATGATCTTGCATGTATCCACGAAGAATATTCAATTGTTTCTGCTGATTCACTCCACTATCCGTGAAATATTTATTCAAGACATCACCATATTCACTAATGGATTCCGACAATTTCCTTTTGTCTTCAAAATGACTTCCGCACAAAGGACAAGCCACAGAAGGCAAGTTGTCTATGTTTTCTTTTACATCCACAGCTAACGCTTCACGGTTCTCCAACAATTTAGACATTTGTTGTTGGAAGGTCGTTAAAGATCTATAGGTCTGCAACAAGTTATCTCGCATGGATTCAAACTCATCTATATCCGAAGCTTCTATGAATGGCATCAATTGCTCTGGTATATGTAAGAACAACTGGTCTAAGTTTCCAAAAGAAAGATTTAGACAAGGAGATAATACATTTTTTCTAAACAACTTCCACAGCTCTATTACCTCCTTCAAATGTCCATATTTTATTTCAAAAGCAATAGCCTTAAGTTTATTATTGTCTTGCAAAAGAGAATCCACATATTTATTGATACGATATTGCTTATACTCTTTTTGATGTTCCACATAAAGCTTAAGCTTATCCATCAGTCCATTTTCTGCCAAAAGAGCATGAAACTGCTCATGAGATAGTTTGGGATTTTCAACATCCCAATACTGAGATTCTGTGCAGATTTGATAATAAGGGACTTCTGCTTTGTTTTGCCCAGGAGTATTCTTCAAAGACTCCACTTTTTCCAGTGCATTCTCTTTTTGTTTTCTTGCATCTTCTTTTTTATTTTTTAAAGAAGCTGTAACGTTCTTGATTTTACCCAAAGGAGTGTCGAATGGAGATAGATTGAACAACTCTGAGATATCATTGGCTCTATCCACTTCCTTTCGTTTCAAGAAAGCCGTAGCCTCTTCTTGAGAAAGGTAATTGAGGAAACTATAAGAACGTTTCAAATCATCAAACCCATATTCATGCAATTCTTCATCTGTCATAACTTTGTCTTCACCTTCAAGAGTATGTATTATCAATCCACTGAAAGCGCAAAAATCTACAGGATTTCGCATATCATTGACATCAGCCTTTCGGGACACACATAATGTATACTGATCAACCTGTAATATAGCTTGAATTGAGACTTCTTTTGAAAAATCCTTACTATAAACCAAAGGCAAACTATCCTGCCCCATTGCATTACGATTATCGTGATATTCAGAATACCCTTCCATTCGCTTGATAGAGCCAGTAAATAGTAATTCCAGAGCATCAAATAAAGTTGTCTTGCCATATCCATTGAGACCACCTAGCACAACTGCATCTTTTCCTTCGAAAGACACATGTAATTCGGAAAATCCTTTAAAATTCAGTAAATCAACTTGTAAAATTTTAATTGTCCTCATCTTCGTAATCTGTTATTAATTCCTCGATAAAGCCATCAAGATATATGGAATTTTCTGGATAATCATCAAGACTATCAGCTAATTCTTTGATGGCTTCAGAAGAATAAGTCAATTCTTGATGAAACTCCTTTTGTTCCGCCGCTTCTATAGGAATAAAAGGTAACTTATGAACTATCGAATAAAGGAGATTAGCATACCTTTCTCCATTTTTCAAATCCTCAAAAGTTTCGTCTCTCATGATTAAATCCTCAAAGGACTGAGCCTTCTTCTCTTGAGCCACCTTTATCATATCCTCATACGATGATTGCGTAAAAGGTAATACGTATTTTTTGAAATACAAAGGGTCGTTCTCTAACCGTACAAATCGTGAGACAACACTTACTTCATCTTCAAATTTTTCCATATTCACTAACAAGAGTATCGATGTGTTTTTATTGGCACATGGATATTTCTTCGCTTGAACCTTTGTCAACTCTTTGTAGAGTTCAAATTGTTCGTCCTCCTCCATCAAGCCTTCAGTAACTATCCAATAATCATCATTTGTATGATGTTTGAACAAGTACTTACCAGCTTGCAATTGCCCCAGACAGGCATAGCCATATTTCTCAAATAGGCTGAAAATATGATTTTCAAAGTTTTCCATCATTCTTGTCTTTTATTGAAAGTAATCCTGTTTTACGAGTCTTGGTAATATCATCATAATCAATAGGAGTAATACGTGTAATGGTTGAGGCTATTCCCAATATGTCATCAACAGATTCATCAAAACAACCTACAATCCAATCGTAATCCCGGAGAAGTTCTGGAGGCAATGACGTATTGGTTGCTATTTTACTGCAATATTCGACTGGCTCCATATCCGAGCCCATAGTAGAAGGACTTTGAAATATGCCTTCATTCTGCCAATGAACTTTTTCAAGATTCAATTCCTCTGCAGTTTTTGTCAGAAGTTTAAAAAGAAAATTAAAGCGAGTACCTTCTGAGATTTCTTTCTCTGATCTAAAACCTTTTTCAACATTAATATCCGGAAATATAAACTCCACAAGACGCACTTTTTCTTCTTCGGTCATAAGATGAACCCTATTCAAGAAACGCTTCACCCTATCAACTTTTAATTGTGGATTATTTTCAATTCTTTCCTTTAGATAAAATTCCATATAGAACACAGACAAACGAACTTTCTCATCTAAATTCCAACTATCTTCTGCTGTTCTTATCAAATTGTCTAAGACCTTGAAAGGAACAGAATAATCTATTGAAATTTGTTGAGTAGCATTCTTTTTTCTCTTATCTTCAACATCAATTTCAGAAATAACCTTATCAACATAAGCTATCAATCTATTGCTTGCCTTTTCAGAAGATACAGGAATTACATTTTTCTTACAATACTCATCTACCAAACTCTTTACCATTTCGAAAATTTCACTGGCATTTGGGTTAGAGCTACCATTTTTATAGATATAACATTTCACTCCATGAGAATACGCTATATCAAGATTTGTATGAAACCATAAATCAGTCTTTTCTTCACACATATTCTTTTGATGCCAATAGGCTCTTTTATCCACCATTTTTTCAAATTCATCCTTCCAATCTTTCTTTGCTTTATAGTCTTTGCATTGATGAAAAGAAAGAATATGTTTGTCAGCATCCAGAATGGCAAAATCCTCATATCCTTCAATATTCAAGTACCATGTAGTAGCCTCATCCTCATCAAGCAATTTCTCCATTGCCACACATAAAGCACAAAGTCCTTGGTAAACAAAACCAGCCCATGATGCTATAGCTGCATGAGTTATGATAGACTCAGAATTTCCATTCGGACCAATAAATTCTGTATTTGCCATATTTTATAGTAGTTCTGTATTATTTGCAAAAAACATAAGGAGATTATAACATGCTATAGTCCCATTTGCTTTTTCAGTTGTTCCACTTTATTTTTTCAGTCTTCAGCTTCCCATCCCTCATACCAGATAGCAACATTAGTCTTTTGATTTGTGCAGGCATTCCGCCCAAGACTATATCATTGTCTGTTATGGATTTGTTAACGACAGAATTGGAACAGATTTGGACATTATTACCTAAAGTAATTGGCTTATTGATACGGCAACCCGAACTTGCATACAAAACATCGCCTATTCGTTTTCCTCCTCTTTCACCAGAAATACAAATTGACGTATGTAAAACACAATAATTACCACATCTATTGTCTTCACCCACAACGATAGTACCATAATGAGGAATTACCAAGCCATACCCAAAACATTTATAGCCAATAGAAAAGCCTAACTTAAGCCCAAGCTTTCTATATCTCCATTTATAGTAAATGAATTTTACCCCCCCCCCAGACTTAATGGAGAAAAGTGACTATAATAGTTAGCTTTTCTCATAAACACCAAATACTTATAGATTCGATCTGGAAATATTATTTCTTTTATTCTTGTGATAAACGAAGGCTTCCATTTCCCATGTCCCATCATATAGTCAGCCTTTATGTAAAAGGCTAACTCTTTTTTGGTACAAATATTATTTCTATCCATAATTCTTTTGTAATCCTATCATTAGTTTAACTTTATCTTTAAAAGAAGTTGGCAAGATACCCTTTATCTGTTTCCAGACATAAAATCTGACCATTCCCCAAAATGTTCTTCTTCGAAAGACCACATCGGCGCACAAAGCCTGCTGCCTAGCCCAATTACCTTGGTTTGAAATACCATTTGGATCATTAATTGAAATTGCCAAATCCAACTTCAGCACTTGTTCTTCTGGGATTCTTATAAAGAACAAATAATCAGAGATGATAATTTTCTTTGTTACTATGTACAATCCATGCTCCTCATGCAACTTACGACGATAAATGACAGCTTGGTGATTTACATTGCCATCCTTCCACGAAGTTATTCTTCTCAACAACTTTCCATTCTTTTGTTTGGAAAGGGTATCTCCATACAAGAATGTTATTTTATCAGAAATTACATGAGCGAAGACATTTTGTAAGACATCCGAATCAGCAAAGACATCTCCAGCATTCATCATGATAACCCATTCACCAATAGCCATCTTGATGCCCTTATTCATAGCATCATAAATACCCTTATCTGGCTCACTGACCCACTTGGTGATAACATCAAGATTTTGATTTATGACTTCAACAGTTCTATCCTTGCTTCCTCCATCAACAACAATGTACTCGTAATCTTTATATTTCTGCGAGCGAACAGAAGCAATGGTATTTTCTAAATCCGTTGCTACGTTGAAACAAATTGTGATAATTGAAATTTTCATTTTTTAAATAAATTGGTAATTTTAAGCACTATACAATAAACAAAAACACTTTCCCATCCAGTTCTCATTAATAATGATATAGAACTAAATATGCCTATGGCATTTACAAAATACATAAAATATTTAGAAAAAGAAGTTAGAACTAAAATTGGTATGATTAAGTTTCCGTTAATACATTTAGTTAAGGTTCCCAAAAATAAAAAAGTCAAAAAATAGACTATCAACGCAAATGGATAATATAAATATCCCATAAGGTATAATCCTATTCCCGTATCTCCTGCAACCTTTTGCCCTATATGATGCGTCTCATGAAAATACTGTTCTACAAACAAATCCCCAGGTGATGTTCTTACAACTTTTGAAATTCCCAATGCATTTGTAATAAATGTAGGAATCCTAAAAGAAATAAAATCTGCTGTAAAATCGTGCATAGCAGGATTATTATATCCTAATTTTGTAGCATAAAATATAGATGCATCTTGTACTCTCAAATTACAAAATCTATCAAGCAATATGTTATCTACATAATACTCGCTCCATCCTAAATTATTTGTACTATTCATACCCTGAAAAGCAGACAAATACTGATAAGAATCATGCAATTTCTCTTTATCATTATATAGTTCTATTATATCCGAGAATTTATTTTTTGAATCTATATTATGTCGATTTAAAGCCATAGCCGCAAATAAATCTACAACAGGTCCTGTTATTAAATAGATTACTAAAGCTACAAGTATTGTACGTTTAGTATCCAACAATTTGCGATTCTCTATTATTGCAAAATATATAAAAGCAATACATATTGACAATATTGGAAAAGCAATAAGCGATCTTCGCGTTGTCGCTATTGAAATAAATAATACTATTAATAAGTATAAATAGATTTTATTTTTATTAATTTTCATAGAAGAACCATAGAACTTACTAAATATCATACATAATGGCATAATAGAGTAAGCTTCTAAACCTTTCAACATTGCCTGCAAAGCACCTCCTGTAGCATCATTGGCTTGCATATCTTCATAATCGAAATCATTTGTTTGGGTTAAAATATTATATATTAAAGCCAACAAACCAATAATTCCAAGAATCCAAATTGTACCATTACTAGGAGCCCTATAATAACCTATCCTCTTAAAGAAACGACTTACAATATTTGACTGCAAATATTTTGATAAAGCCCAATTATACGCTAAGACAATAGTAGAAATGTTCAAAAATAAATTAGCCCAAGTCAGATACGGATTCTCAAATTTAAAGGTAACAGGCTTCCCTTCTATTAGAGTTACACCAATTGGCAGAATGAAATACATTATTACATATCCAAAAATAGCCAACGAAGGTAAGCAAAAATTTATTAAATTAACTCTTTTAAAAACCCAATTTGAAAATAAAAACCATCCGTAAAAGAACACAAAACAACCCACTAAATTCTCTAATGAAAAATGAAATAGACATTCTGCAATAGTACATATTGTTAAGAATGTATATCCAAATTTCCTTATGATTCGAATATTATCTATCATACCGAAAATGTTTACTTAATACAAGATTCATATAAAGTCTTTAATTGCATCGAGGATTTAGACCACTGAAATAAATTCGTACGCTTTAATCCTTTATCTATAAGTTTATTTCTTTCTGTTAAAGAAAAATTGTAAATTCTTATCATTTGTTGGAAAAGATTAGACTTTCCATCAGAAGATTCAAAATATATTGCTGCATCGCCTGCAATTTCAGGGAAACAACTTGTCTCATTTAATAAAACAGGACATCCACTGGCAAAAGCTTCTAATATAGGCATTCCAAATCCTTCGTATAAAGAAGGATATATAAAAGCTATAGCATAATGATAAAGATTCAGTAGTTCAAAGTCAGTTGGTTTAAAATAAACTACATTTTTACTTAAATCTAAATCATTTATCATCTTTTCCTCCAATTGAGTAAAAGGTTTGCCCGTACATACGAAATTCACTAGAGGAAATTGCTCATGGAATAAGGAGAAATCGACCAATGTTTGATGAAAATTCTTATAAGCATCACGCTGTCCAACATAAAGGAAATATTCCCCTTCTATTAAAGGCAAAGAAAATTTTCCTGCAACTTTCGGCGTCCCATGATATATCACATGAATTTTCTCAGTTGGAATCCCCATAATTCTAACCAAATCTTTTTTAGTATTCTCAGAAACAGCAACTATAGCTGATGCCTTTTCACAAAGTTCTTTTTTTCTCTTTGTTTCTGGGTTTGGTTGTCTAAAATAACCAGGAAAAACCTCTGGCATCATATCATGTACTGTTATAACAAAAGGCTTATCTCCAATATAAGGAAGGAAATAATCATCGAAAAACGTTGCATGAAAAACGTCGTAATTTCTAGCCTTTATTCGACGGATTGATTCTTCCTTATTTAAAAATTCAGAACCTTTTACTAAACATAGCTTATTAAATAATTCATATATCTTATGCTTTGCAAGAAATGGAAATTGTTTAGAAAAAACTTGAAAATCCATAGCAGGAAAAACAAGTCCATCTACAAGCTTACTATCTATAAGATGAGTATTATTAGTCAGTTTTACTGCTATTTCAAATTCCATATCTAATGGTCTATGCAGCAACAGTTCACAGAAGCATTTAGAAACACCTCCAAAATGTTGCATAGTAAAAGCTTGATAATCATATAATATTTTCATATTAAATATATTTTTGCATAAAACGAGCTATTTCAATTTTAGCTTTATCTTCAAAATGTATGTGATCTATATGATAATAGTTTAAGTTCTTCATATAACTATTCACATCCGCAAAGACTATATTTGCCCCCCCATACGTAGCTACAATCTTACGACATATATCAGTCTTTTTATTAGTAATAAAACTAATATTGTCGTCAGTTTTCTCTTTTAACACGCCTAATCTGTATAATAGCTTAATACTAGGGATATGCTTTATAATCTTTTTGACAAATGTTTTCTTTATACAATAAGATTCAAAAATAGATTCTACAACTATCTTATTTGAAAACTGTTGTAGAAATTTAATCAAGCAATCAAAATCACTATAAAATTTTGCATAATCTTTTTCTACATAATCTTTTCCATCAATACCAACACGATCATGATGCCCTAGCTGAACAAAAATTGCATCATACTTATATATTGAACCTGAGAAAAATGTATCAATTAAATCTACGAATAATTTGTCATTCAACTTAGATGATGTTCCAATCAAATCAACGGGACAAGAAGTCAATCTTGCGAAAGTACTCCTTACCATTCTCATTGTAGAATCCCCTATCAATAAATATCTAACATTTGTTTTCTCATTTGCTGAGTCTATCCAAACATTACTCCACTCAATTTCTTCTCTTCCATTTAATCCATTATAAATAGAATCTAAAAGATTTTCATATCTAGTTAATTTCATAATTTTCAAAATAATTATACAGCCTGCTCATGTAACACAATTCTACCTAGTCTGTTAACAGAAAAGTATAGCTATATCCAGTTTTATTTGTGCTTTACATTATTATGAGAGCAACTTCATCTTAAGAGCTATACGCAAAAACTTATTTTTTATTCGATAAATCAAAGTTGTTTGCTTATATCGCATCTCATAGAAAGCCTTGTTTCCATAAAGGAAATCTTCTTGAAAAAATGGCGGAACATTTACAATTTCATAAGTTTCTTTACTATAAGTAACCTCTTTATTATAAGGTCCTTTTTTGTGCTGCCTAGCATGAACTCCATCCAATCCTATATTCTCCACTAGATTTCTTGCAGGAAACACTGCTAAAGCATTATGTCGCCAACCAGTATTGACAAAAACATAATCCCAGCAATGCTTTCTTTTAATAAACTCATGCTGAGAAGCATATAATCTTTTGTAATACTTTCTCTGTTGCTTGGTAGAAAAGAAAGAATCAAAGAAACCATATTTCTCGTAATCAGATATGAAATCGTAATCCCAATCTATCTTATTCCATCTATCACGCCAAGAAGCCCATCCATAAATTTGCATGTCCTTTGTGAACATAATGTCATAGCCATGAGGATTATAGTCTTCAAGATAATTATCTCCGCTTATCATCCAGACTCTAGGCTCATCCTTATACTTCTCTAACATTTTCTCACAATAATCAAAGAAGGCCAAAGATGGCACACAATCATCTTCCAAGATAATAGCTTGCTCTTCATTATCAAACACCCAATTAATGGCACCACTAAGAGAGGTATATTGATCCACATACTCCTCTCTAAAAAATGTATGCAAATCACAATCCCAGTCAATTTCGTTGACCCAAGAACGAATCAACTCATTTCTTCTAACCTCATCAGGACGATCAGCACGTGCCTTATTAGAGTAAAAATACAGTTTTTGAGGCTTAGCAATCTTAAGCGCATCAAAAACTTGACGAGCGTAATCGTCTCTAATATATGTTTCAAACAATACTGCTGTTTTAACCATGTTTCTTCAATATTTTTTCTGTTAATATTTTGTATATTTGTGCTCTCTCAGAGCTATCAAGTCCTATTATGCAAACACATACCATTACCCACACAAATGACAAAAGCGTATTTGACAATAATGTATAAAAATCTATGGTTGGATGTTTTATCATTAAAAACAGAGCTATACTTGCCAATAACGCAGTCAATGAACTCGGCAGAATAGTAGCTTTGAAGTAAGCTCCTATTTGAAATTTGGAAATACCTTTCATAATGTAGCATTGGAATAAAATGGTAGATACACTTAATACTATCATCACAAGTACGTTAACATAGCAGGGACTTCCCAATTTATACAATACATATATGATAGGAATTAAGCTGATATTAATCAAAGAATACCCAATCTGATTCTTTCTAATCTTACCTGAAGCCTGTATCAATGCGTCAAACCCAGAATTAAGACAAGTAACAAGTCCATTTACCAATAGTAATACCACAAAGACATCTGTGAATTGAGGCACATTACCTAGCCATAATTTCAAGACTTCCTTTATTGAGACTATAGCAGGTATCGCAATCAACAACATGACTAGGAAGCAATATTTGGATATTTTATACACCAAATTCAAAGATCTATCTTCATTACCGCTACCATAGTTTTTCATTATCTGTGGAGATGTTGCTTGAACCAAATTCCGCACAAACATCAAAATGTAATTCTGAACTTGCATGGCTATACCATAAGCCGCATTTACCATCGTACCAAAAAACAGATTTATAACCACCGCAGCACCTTGATTATTACCCAACACACACACGGCACCACACAATAGCCACCATGTAAATATAATGATTTCTTTATAATCTGCCCAGCATGAATTAAAAGACCATTTAGTTATTGCTTTATCATGTATGTTGCAATACAAGGTATAAGTCAAAGGCTGAATTAATTGAGCAACAGCCATAAATATGGCATAAAGTTTTAATCTGTTCCCTTCATAATCCATTAAGAACAAAGCTATCACTGCTAGCTTGAAGAGAAACTGCACAATCTCTATTATAGAGGTAAACAGGAACTTCTCTCTAGCAACAATCAACCCATTGCTAGGAATACTAACGACATAGAATGATGTCGTTAGCAAACTGGCATATAAAACAAACAGAGCATCAGGACGTTTACTATCAACTACATTCAAATAATTGTTAACATACCAAGAGCCCACAACGACTCCCAACAACAATAGAAAAATCGCCAAAACTAAATGTATTGAGAGTATCGTATTATAAACCTTATTAATATTTCCTTGCTCTCCCTTGCCTAGCTCAACGCTAATATATCGATAAGAGGTACTAATCATCGTTATACCAATAGTATTCAATAAAGTAACAATACCTCCAACCACAGAATACAATCCATAATCACTTGCACCTAAAGCTTGCAGAACCAATCTAGACGTAAACAGACCGACTATGATTGAAACTACCAGTTTTAGATACAAGATGGATGTATTAAAAGCTATGCGTTTATTATCTGTCATAAAGAGAATTAAATCGTAGTTTGAAAAATATCTTCAATTGTAGCACTTGGCAACACTCCTAATTCATCTTTCAATTTATCGCCACAAAGACACAAGCTCTTGATGTCGCCATCTCTTCTAGTCTCTTTTCCAAAGAATGAGTCAAGACAAGGCACATGATAGATTGCAAACAATCTCTCTATCAAACTACGAATGCTCAAGAACTCACCACCACCTATATTATATATGCCAGAAGGGATATGCTTAATTACAGATTTATCAACAGTCAGAATCATCTCCTCCAATGTGATGAACTGTCTTGTTTGCAATCCGGCACTAAATCTTGGAGCCTCAGGATTCTTACCAGCTTTGTAATCTTGTAGATATTGCAAAGTATAAGGAACAAGTCTTGTTCCAGGTTTCAAATCATCCTCTGAGAACATATTGGGAAGGACGAAATGATAATGAGTAAAATCTGCTTGAAAATCATTCATATATCTTCCATATAGTCTTTTGCTCAATGCATAATCATTACTTACTTGCAATGGAGAACAAACAATCTCGGACTCAGTAAAGCGTTTCCCATCAACATTATTGATTCCTATCTCCATATAAGAGCCAAAACTAACATAGATGCCTTGGTATCCTCTCAGCTTTAACTGAAGTGTTATTTCTATAGGCACATTGACATTCAAAGCATACATCAAAGAGGAAGGTGTTGATAACGCTGCTTGAACTCCTGCACCGGAAGCATAAAATATAACATCAGAAGTCAAAAGCTCATCATAATTCAGACTACCTTTTAACAAATTAACTTGAATGAACTCAGAATAATCATAGTCTTTTGGAGCATCAAGCCCATAAACAATAACTTGATTAGACTTATTCTTTACATAATATTTTGTTAGAGCCTTGGAAAGCATTCCATTAGACCCAATAATTGAAATTTTCATACTACTTATGTTCACCTATTAAATTTGAATCTATTTTCCTTATTAATGGAATCAACAGACAAGATACACCTAAAACTATAGTTCCGTAAACAACACCTTTTATCTCAGGAAGTGCAGACATATCTACATGTAAGATTTTGAACAGAAAATCCGGCACAAATACCAGTGCCAAATGAAAAGCATATATAGGCAAAGTGTATTTACCATATTTGGCAAAACATCTATTATCAACAAGCCTTGACACCAATATGACAAAAACACTTAACGATAAAGCACCTATCAAAAAGTATATGTAGGTACCATATTGGGCATACGACATGGCTAAAAGATGATTATTGCCTTCATTTGCAAAATAAGCAATAACACCTAAGCACAAACTCAAGATGGTAACTACAAGTTGCATAAATCGTCTTTTTTCTATCAACATCAAGAAACTGCGTATATATGTTCCCAAATAGATGAAGACTATTGCTGTAAAAGCTACGTTAAAAGCCAAAGGAAAACCCATAGAAGTTTTCCCTGTTGTAACACCATTGCCAGTAAGATGAATACTATATGCCCCCAAAGGAATCATACAGTCTTTACTACTATCAAAACTTGCAGAAAAAAGCAGCATTAGAAACACCGTTAAAGGTAATATCCACTTCGCCTTTGAGGTTAAAATCTTCAAAACATTAAATAGCCAAACAGCCAAAAAATAACATGGTAAAAACCACAAATGAGTTGAGGTTACACCATTGATAGACTGTATCGAGCCATAAGTTATAAAGACCAGTCCTTTGAGACTAAACGCATTTCCTAAAATAAATGATATTAAGATATATGGAACAAGAACTCTATATACTAACTTTTTGCCCCCCCACAAACATATTCTTTTACTGTAGAAGCCTTTGCTTTCTGAAAGACAAAGCCATACAGAATAAAGAACAATGGCACATGAAAGGCAAACAAGAAATTAGACAACCCTGAGTTCATACACAGATGTGAGACTATCACAAAATAAATAGCCAAGAACTTAGCTGTATCTACGTATGTCAATCTCATAACTTCTTATTTTAAGAATTGCTGAATCTCATCTACACATAACTCATAAACATCCTCATATTGGTATCGTTTATACCAATCAGCCGTCAAGATTGCTGTCTTCTTTGCATTTAATCTTGGCTTCCAACCAAGGCGACTCTTAGCCTTATTGATATCTAGCATCAACAAATTAGCCTCATGTAATGCTTGCGGATTAGAGACATCCTTTAATTCACCATATCCAAAGTTTTCGATAATAGCAGAAGCTACTTCCCAAACAGTTAAGACACTATCTGCCTCTGGTCCAAAATTCCATCCCTCGCAATACTCTGTAGGATTATCCCACATTTTTTGCGCAAGCAACATATAACCAGATAGTGGCTCCAGAACATGCTCCCAAGGACGTACAGCTTTTGGCGAACGAATATCAATAACCTTGGTTGTTTCCAAAGCTCGTATGCAATCTGGTATAATACGATCCTTAGCCCAATCACCGCCGCCAATCACATTTCCAGCTCTTACGCTAGCTAGACTGACATGATGTTTTTTTCCATAATCAACAGGATTGAAAAAACTTCTACGCCATGACTGAATAGCAATCTCGCATGCACCTTTAGAAGAACTGTATGGGTCATAACCACCAAAAGGGTCTGTTTCAACATAACCTTTTAGCTGTTCCTTATTATCATAACATTTGTCTGTAGTGATCATCACTCCAACCTTTACACTTTCGGTTGCACGAATAGCCTCCATCACATGGATAGTTCCCATCACATTGACTTCGTAAGTTTCCACAGGAATCTCATAACTCAAACGAACCAAGGGCTGTGCTGCAAGATGGAAAACAATCTCTGGCTGATATTCTGCAAAGATTTGTTTAAGTTTTTCTCCATCACGAATGTCTGCACGAATGTCTGCTTTTATTTTACCACCGATACCGGATAATACGAAATTGTCTTTCTCTGAGTATGGATCCAAGCCTACACCTACGACCTCAGCTCCCAACTCATGGAGCCAAATGGAAAGCCAGCTGCCCTTGAAACCAGTGTGACCTGTAACAAGAACACGCTTCCCCTTATAAAAATTATCAAAAATATCTATCATTATTCTATAGTATATGATATGGTATCCTTTGGGTCATACAATTTGTCGGTATATGCCAAAAGAATAAAATCTTCATTTCCGTTATTTACAACTATGTGCGCAACATTATTGGGGATAAAGACTGTTATAGCCTTATCTAAAGACATTTCTATATCTTTTCTGGTATGTGTTTCCATATCCTCAAGCTTCAATATTGCCTCACCTTTAATTAATGTAAACCACTCTACAGCTTCTGGATGATAATGACCACCCTTTGCCTGTCCGGGTTTACCCATCGTCAAATAGACTTCTCCTGTATGATGAGGAATGCCTTCTTCTGTTCCCGTAATCGCCTTAAGAAACCATCCTCTATCATCAGAAATCAGACGACGTTTTATGATTTGTACTTTGTCTATCTGCTCCATAGTTTATTCTCCTTTAGTCATTCTATTTTTAAATTCCAGATTTGGAATGGAGCGTTCCCATCTCTTCCAAGGTGCCTTATCTTCTGCCAAAAGTTTCTCTAGCATGTTTTTTTCACGGATATTATCCATACACTGCCAGAAACCTTTGTGAACATAAGACATTAATTGACCTTCATTGGCAAGCTGTACCAAAGCTGTTTTTTCAAAGACACATGTATCATCAGTAAGATAATCGAAGATTTGTGGTTCCAAAACCATATAGCCCGCATTGATTGGTGCTCCATCACTTTGTGCTTTCTCACGGAAACTTTTTACAGCTCCATCTTCTATATCGAGCACACCTTTCTCTTGCTCCATGATTACGGCTGTCAATGTGGCTAACTTGCCATGAGACTTATGGAACTCCAGCAATTTGTCAATATCGACATCACAGACACCATCGCCGTATGTCATGAAGAAAGGTTCGTTACCCACATATTTCTGCACACGTTTGATACGACCACCAGTCATGGTGTTGTAGCCTGTATCGACTACCGTCACCTTCCAAGGCTCCAGTTGACTCTGGTGAATAGTAACCTCATTGCTGCCATTGCGCCAATCAAAGCTTACATCACTGTTGTGTAGGAAGTAATTGGAGAACCATTCCTTGATGTATTCTTGTTTGTAACCTGCACAAATGATGAATTCATTGTGCCCATAATATGAATATTCCTTCATAATATGCCAAAGGATTGGCATACCACCAATCTCAATCATTGGCTTAGGCTTAAACTGGCTCTCCTCGCTAATGCGAGTGCCAAAGCCTCCTGCTAAAAGTACTACTTTCATAGTATTCTATAAAAAAACTTTAAATACTCGTTATTTGTTTTATCAGAGCAGTCACACAATCGTCAATCTATAAATTGAACTGCATTATGAAAAATCTCAAGATATAGAAATAGCCTACACCTGTAATTACACATTTTGCATAGAACAACAACCAAATAATTGTGTTAATCCATTCTGAATCATTTACATTAACATCTTCATCCTTTTTATCAGTCTTATGCTTATAACAATAACAAACATGCCAAATAATTGTACCGATAAAATACTGTAAAGCGTCCAACACTATAGAAAAGACTATAAAAAAGCAAGAATTAATCAATAACTGACTAACCTGATGATTTTCTTTATCCACAAAAATCCAGGCTATTGCTATACCTGCAAAATTTATCTGTCTTACAATAGAACTCATTGTTCCAGACAATGTCTCATAAGCATCTCTTATGTCCTTTAACGTCATCATAGAGCATTCCTCCTATCTAGGTCCTGTACCTTGTTTTTTTGCAGATTGAATTTGACGCTCTGCAGAATGAGTAGTTCTTCTTGAAGTACTCTCATCAATTCTTCTAGCACCTCTAGAATCATTTATCCTAGACTCACCACTCTTGCCACTTTTTTCACAATTTCTTGTTCCCATATTATTCAAATAAAATCGTTAAACAAATCTATATTACCTATTTTCTTATCTCAATGTACAAACTTTATCCACACACAATCCTTCCTTTACGTGAAGGATTCTGTAACGATAATCCTGTTCTATCTTATCTGTCAAACCTTGTATCAAAGAAACAAAAGCTTCCTTAGTAGATACCTCAAACAAGACCTTCACTTTCTCAAAATAACGACAAGAGACAAGTTTTGGAAGTATCACAAAAGCCTTATTATAAATGCTTAAATGAGGATACCAAACTTTACGTCCATTATATGACTTAGTATACACCATAGAAAGATAATACAATAATATATCTGCTTGAACGTTTGCATCAAATTGATGACCATCTATAATGCTACTCATCAGCACAGCTTCCTCACTTATACAATTTGAACGCTCAAGACCTTTTTTATCTCAGAATCTTCAACCATTTGCTCCATGAACACATATTTGTCTTGTCCATTCTTCAAATCCCAAACATCGAGAATGACATTTACACCGTCACCCATCAAACGTTCAGCCAGTCGCTGCACCCTTACTTTATTCTCTTCTGGATGCCAACTGTATGAAATAAAAACTTTTGGATTCATTTATTCATCCTTTAAACTGTTTTACAAGTACTTTATGCTTTAAACGTTTCTCGCCAAATCACTTTTTTACGAAATTCATCAAAACCGATTTCATCCCATTCCTTAATTACATTTCGCTTCTCAACCTCTGTAAACTTCACTGGAGGATGATTCTTAATTTTCAAATGCAGTTTATCATTGTAGCTCTTCAATACATCAAGCTCCACATCAGGATAATAACGAGATTTGCACAACCCAAATGCTTGTTTTGAATAGAATTTACTATTAATGATTATATTTGCCTTCTCCTCTAAGATACTCTTAGGAAACAGCTTGTCAGACCTATTGGTATAATTAAATATCAACCAGGACATATCTTTATCTTGGCGGAATTTTATCTTTTGACAAGCCTTTTTTCTAAAGTCATCTTCAGGTCCCAGTCTCAACACAAAACCTGCCTGCTCTCCTGGACGAGAAAATGGCTGCAAACCTACTACCCTCATATGCTGGCTATACATATCTTTTCCATCAAAAGGAAAATCTGAATACATATAGATAACACCGTATTCAGGCTCCTTTGGCTCTATTGGGTAATACTTACCATCTTTATATCGAGTAGTTGCAAAAAAGGCCGCCACAAACTTATCGACAGTTAAGTCTAGTAAGTCGGTTTTGATGCCATAATGCTGTGCTAAAGCCTCTGCATCGATTGATAACTTCAATGGATATATACTCCCATTTCTCAAAGTTATTTGCAAGCCACTATCAAAAATTTTAGTAAGTGGATAATCCGATATAAGAAGTTCTAACTCACATGCCTTCAAGCACTCATGGAAGATATGTTCAGCATCCATGCCTTTACGGTATAAGGATGGACGGCATGGTTTATGATAGCCACTCTCTCCACGATAATAACAATTGAAAGATAAGCTACATGGAATTAAACGGTCTTTATCTTCGGGACCTGGTACAATCTCAAACAAACCGTCTTGCGCATACGAGGGAAAAAGTAATCGGAATGGAGATTTATCCAATGCCCACTTTTCCTCCCCATAAGACAGCCTATCCAAAACATCCATGATGGTAGGAAGTTTCTCTATCAGTTCATTTCTTTTGTTTTCCCAATATCCCATATATTATATCCTCCGCTTTTTGAATATATTGTAATTCTAGAGCCAAATCCTTATCGTTTCGCTTCATTGCTGTTTTTCGATATATCTCAACATAAGGAAGTGCCTTAGCGGCTTGCTCATAATTAATGCCTGTCACTAGGATAGAATCACTACAGCGACAGATTTCATCTAATGCATCCACACCTTGATAGAACTTGCATGCTTCGATGATAGGATCTACGTTATGTGTTATTTTGCCAAGCAATTCCTTGTAATACATCTTGTTCTGAGGCAAAGGTAAACTATCGTAATCTACCAAATTCAAGACTTGCTGAGCTTCATCCAAAAACATTTTCTCATCTTGTGGATGACGCAAAGACAAGCCATAATAAGAATTAACTCTAGCCATTCTGTTTTCCAGCAACAATTTCTCATCTCCCAGTCTTTCACATAAAGCTTGAGCCTTACGCAAGAAACTCATTCCTAATGAAGCATATCGCATAGAGAACATATGCGCTAAACGATTGTAGACATCGATCACATAAGTTTCCCCTAACTGTTCTGCCTCGTATAAAGCAGAAGAAAGAGAATTGACAGAAAACTCATACATATTCATTTTAGCACTCTCTATCTCACCTCGCAATAACAACATTTTATACCTAAGAAAATGCCCTTCGGCATAAGGCTCCGCTTGAATAGTCGCTTCCAAGGCTCTATCCAACAATCCTCTACGGAAATAGGAATCAGCAGAAGTATACCATCTATCAAAAAGGAGATTCCCATAAACTTTTTTGCCCGATGCGATTCGATCAAATAGCCGCAAATTTTTCTCGACGCCATACCAATCACAAGCATTGAACCTGCCATGAACATCCATCAAGATTAATTCCAAAACATCTTGATAATGTATACCCTCTCTAATTTTCGGAATATCCAAACCTATGTACTTACGGGCCTGGCTTATGAGTTCATTATGAACGGTTTGGTCTTCTGGCTTATGAGAATATAGGCTTATATTCCAAAGATATGCCTGTAAGATTTCAGTATTAGTCATTGTCACTTATATAAATCCACATTGATGTCGAATGGGCTATCAAAGTCCTTCAACAAATCATGCTTGGTATCTTTCTCTGAGAGAATGGCATGATCGGTAGGAATTTTCCAATCAATGCCTAGGCTATCGTCGAGAATAGAGATGCCGCCATCTGCCTCTGGGTGATAGAAATTATCACATTTGTATTGGAAGACGGCAGTTTCTGAGAGGACTGCAAAGCCGTGTGCGAAACCACGAGGGATGAAGAACTGGCGATGGTTATCCTCGGTAAGCTCCACTGCTACATGCTTGCCATAAGTAGGGGAATCCTTGCGAATATCCACTGCTACATCAAGGACCCTGCCTTTTACGCAGCGCACCAATTTACTCTGAGTGAATGGTGGGCGTTGGTAATGCAAGCCTCTCATTACGCCATAGCTGCTCATAGACTCGTTGTCTTGGCAGAAGTGAACACTGTGTCCCAGGATTGGGGTAACCTTCTCTTCAAACTCTCGCTCGCTGAAACTCTCGAAGAAGTAGCCACGAGCATCACGGAAGAGGCGTGGCTCTATAATGAGAACGCCTTCAATATTTGTTTTTACGATATTCATCGGAATTAATATTCTAAATTCTTTTTTAATGTTTGATCTTTCTCTTCAAGTATTGAAAGGAGATACTTGCCATAGTCATTCTTCAGCATAGGCTGTGCATTCTCTCTCAACTGTTCTGCGGTAATCCAACCTTGTCGATATGCTATACCTTCCAAGCAAGCAACCTTCAGACCCTGACGTTTCTCTAAGACCTCGATAAAGGTAGATGCCTCTGAAAGGGAATCATGGGTACCGGTATCAAGCCAGGCAAATCCTCTTGCCATGGTCTGTACCTTCAGCTGCTTATCCTTCAAGAACTCCTGGTTTACGGTGGTGATTTCCAACTCACCACGAGCGGATGGCTTGATATGCTTAGCAACTTCCACCACCTTGTTAGGATAGAAGTATAAGCCAACTACAGCATAATTGCTCTTTGGATGCTGAGGCTTCTCTTCAATGCTCAGGCAATTGCCTTGCTCATCAAACTCTGCCACACCATATCGCTCAGGATCGCTGACACGATAACCGAAGACGGTAGCCTTGTTATTCTGCTCTGCATCGATAACTGCCTGATGCAACATCTTGTTCAAACCTGCACCATAGAAGATATTATCGCCTAATACGAGGCAAGCGGAATCATTACCAATGAATTTCTCTCCAATAATGAAGGCTTGGGCTAAGCCATCTGGTGATGGCTGCTCTGCATACTCAAACTTCACACCAAACTGGCTTCCATCGCCTAAGAGGCGCTTGAAGCCTGGTAAATCAAATGGTGTTGAAATAATGAGTATTTCACGGATACCTGCCAACATCAATACTGATATTGGGTAATATATCATCGGTTTATCAAAGATTGGAATCAGCTGCTTGCTGATACCCTTTGTGATGGGGTACAAGCGTGTACCGCTTCCACCTGCTAATACTATTCCTTTCATATAATTATTATTTGTTGATCATAACATGTTTCGAAAACCTACCCGTCCTTCTTTACCATTAAAGAAGGCTCCACCTTTCTCACCAAGCCTCTCTTCCCTCAGGGACGAGAGGATGTAACCGCCCTCCGGTGCTATATATGCCCCACCTGTCCCTCCCCAGCGGGAGGGTCCTTACCCTATACCCAAGCCCTAAATCCCTACCATAGGGATTAGGGATGTAACCGCCCTACTCGGTGCTCGGAACCGCTACGCTATAAGGTTGACGGACCATCAAAGGTCTACGCCAGATTTATGACAGAGAGATTTGTTTCTTCTATGTCGTTGACGGTATTATAGCATACCGTCACTACAGAAATCTTTGGTTTTATCATAATTGTTTTTTAATCTTTTAAGGATTTCCATACAGAAAATCCACAAATAAACACCGTTAGTACTATAAATGATAGTGACAACAGATTTTTATTGAATACAAATGGGATGTAGAATAATGCAATTGCACTTAATACTACTTCAAGTACATAACAACCACATAACAAATACAAGCATATCATTTGAGTACTTCCTTTATCCAAATTCTTTGGATATTTGGGATTGTGCCACATTTTACTAACATTCTTAAAACCAACATCATTATTTTCTAGAGCTAATTTCCTATGTTCATTGATATAGCGGCTCACTTTAACAAAATAGGTCCTATTTTTACATATCCCCAAAATTGATATCAATGTAAAAGCCGCTGACAAAAGCAATAGCAGAAATATACCTATCAAATAATATGCTTTTAATATCGGCAAAGAGGAAGTTTTGTTTGCCTCAAAAAATATTGTCCAACAAGCGCCTAATGAAACCAAGATTTGCCCAAATGCGAATTTGGTTAGATTCCAATTAACTTCGTCATAATGGCGTAACATATAAAATGCCTGTTGAAAATCATTGATAAGCAATTGTTTTGAATGTTGAAATCACTACTGTCCAATAAAAAAAGGCAATTCGATCTTTGAAACAGTTGAATTATAGTCTTTTATGCAGTATTTTGCAATGAAACGGACTTGATTTTGTAACTTTGCAGCCAAAAAGAATTGGCTACTATGTTTCAAGACAAATATGTTTTCGCTCAACTTACTGCATTTCTGAATAGAACTCAGTTCAACAACTACGTACGCAAGTATGATGGCAACCGATACGTGAAACACTTCACTTGCTGGAACCAGCTTCTTGCAATGATGTTTGGGCAACTGAGCAATCGTGAGAGTTTACGTGACTTGATAGTTGCATTGGAAGCTCATCGAGCTAAGCAATATCATCTGGGGCTTGGACGTAATACTATCGTAAAAGCAACTCTTGCTTATGCCAATCAGACTCGTGATTACAGGATTTTCGAAGACTTTGCATTCTATATGATGAAGGAAGCTTGCAAAAAGCGAGAAACCAACATTTTGAATATACCAGGAAAGAAGTATGCTTTTGATTCGACAACTATTCCGTTGTGTCTTGCAACTTTTCCATGGGCAAAGTTCAGAAGTAAGAAAGGAGGAGTCAAAGCACATGTCTTATATGACGTAGAAGCACAAGTTCCAGCTTTCTATACTGTGACCACAGCATCAAAGCATGATTCTACAGCAATGTCTTCAATTACGTATGAACCAAATAGTTACTACATTTTCGATAGGGCTTATGATACTTTCAAGGAACTTTATAAGATTCATCTTACAGGTTCCTACTATGTAGTCAGAGCCAAAACGAACTTGAAGTACAAAATGGTAAAATGGAAGCGAAGAATGCCAAAGAATGTACTAACTGATGCAGAAGTAAAACTAACAGGATATCTTTCCGAAAAGAAGTATCCTGAATCATTCAGATTCATTCGATACTACGATGAAGAAGATGATCGTGAGTTTACTTTTCTGACGAATGCAAAGCATCTTTCTGCGTTGGATGTCGCGAATCTATATAAAAAAAGATGGTTGGTTGAGCTATTTTTCAAATGGCTAAAGCAGCATCTTAAGATAAAGAGATTCTGGGGCACAACGAAGAATGCTGTACGCATACAGATTAGTGTTGCCATTATCACTTATTGTCTCGTGGCTATTGTGCACCATGATATGCAATTGAAACGCTCGACATATGAAGTTTTGCAGATTCTAAGCATTTCATTGACGGACAAAACCCACCTAATAGATCTATTTGATAAGACTATTTTCAACGATGTCAAAGAACTCGATTATCCCCTTTTTAAGGGACTATTTGATTAATTAATTAACGTGTCCAATTTTTATTGGACACTAATGTAGTCGAATTTCAAATAATCAACTACCGTTTCAGAATCTTTCCACATAACCATATCTATTCCTCCTATTTTAAGTAAATCTCCGTTAGAACGTAACTACTGATTTTCAGTAGTTAGCACATCCAACATTTTTCAATAAAAACATATTATTAAGTGGTATTGCCAGAGCTGCCAATTAGGCTGCCTTGACATTTACCTTTTTGTTCAAGTTATAATTACATGGATTAGGGACATGATAAGATTTTCGAAAACCTACCTTCAATATTTCTGTTCCCCTTACAGGGGACAGAAACCTTCCTTACCATTAAGGAAGGTGTTTTTCTACCTCTCCGTCTCTCCTGCAAGGAGAGCTCCACATCCTAACCAAGCCTTCCCTTATCGAAAAGGGAAGGATGTAACCGCCCTCTGGTGCTCAGAACCGCTACGCTATAAGGTTGGCGGACTAAAGCGGTCTGCGCCAGGTTTTGCGGGATGGGACCACCGGGGGACAACTTGCTATAACTTGCTGGTTGAGACCACCATTTTTGTTCCTCATTGCAGTATCGCTCTGCGCTTGTCGCCACTCGAATGAGGAATATTATTTTTATTCTACTTTTGATAGGATTACTTCTGGGGAGGTGCCCATCAGGGTTATGGCGGAAATCTTATGACCGCCATTGGCGTTTAATGAATGACCACAATGATAGAGGGTGTCATCTATGATAAGCCAGCGATCATGGGACTCGTTTCGCCATTTTCGGATGTCTATATGCCTATCGGGGAATAGGCGGTCATGCTCATCCATGAGACGTTGCATTCCTTGACCTACACCTACAGTATAAACTGTCGCTGAAACTTCAGGTTTACGAACATCTAACACACTCAGGGTTAGCGATGAAACATAGCCATCTATGATGATTACTCGATGATTGGCTGAACGAACAAGGTTCTCTAAAGCAACTCTTGCTGTATAGAAATCGCCTTCGAAGAAGACCATCTCTGCAGGAGGTGTCGAAGTCCGAATAAAGAAATCAAGCTGCTGTTGCTGCTTGGCCTGGACATCCTCAATATGGGTCATACGCTTGTCCATATTCTCCTGTAGGGCTATCAAGTGACGGTTCACGGAATAGCCTTGAAGAAGGTAGTCACGTAAAACAACATTCGCCCAACGTCGGAATTGAATGCCTCTATTAGACTTGACACGATAACCAACAGATAGAACAACGTCAAGGCTATAAAACTCAACTTGTCTAGTAACCAAACGTCCACCTTCTTTTTGAACTATCGCAAATTTTGCGACAGTTGGATTTTTACAATTTTCAATTGTCGCAAAATTTGCGCCTGTTGGGTCAGAAGCTAGCTCTTCATGAAGAGCATTGTTGATATGCTTACCTATAGTCTTGATATCACGACCAAATAACTGCGCCATTTGTTGACGATTGAGCCAAACCGTATCTTGATCCAGTTTCACCTCCAACCTAATGCTTTCATCTGGTTGATAAAGTACTATCTGTGAATCATCAGCCACTGGCTGTATATTATTATCGTTTGCCATAATCATACATTTTAGCGCCAAAAGTACGATTTTTTCGAATTCCTCCGTCTCCCTTTAGCCAAAGGGAGCTCCACATCCTAACCAAGCCTTCCCTTCTCAGAAAGGAAGGATGTAACCGCCCTACTCGGTGCTCGGAACCGCTACGCTATAAGGTTGGCGGGGCATCAAAGCCCTCGCCATGTTGTGCGGGATGGGACCGCTTTGCTATAACTTACTATAACATTTTACTCAGATAACTCATAGTTTTTTTATGCAACAAGATCATTCTCAACTAATCTTCTTCAACGACTTCGAGTAAATTTCTACTTATCGTAAGCGTTGCACCACTGATATACTTGATTTCGCTGCCGATGACGGCTTTCTTGCCATTATAGCTCTGTACGTATGCTTCCACACCTTTCATGCTGCCTGCTACCACTCGCACTTTGATACCTTTCTTCAAAGGAACAGGGGCAGCAGTGACAGGCTCTTCATCATTCTCTACAAAATATCGATAGTTGGCAACAACCTGGTCGGGAATTTGGTATATTTTCCTTTGACCTGGCATCGTCAGCATCTTATACACATCCGAACGGAAGCGGATATTGTCAAGTTGTCTCGGAGAAACATTGCAAAAGATAAAGGTGGAAAGAAATAGCTTTTCTTTCACTTTTCGCTTATTGGAACGTTTGTCTATATAAACTACTTTTACCTTGGGAATCCAGTAATCAAACCAAACATGATTGTGATTAAGATTGATTCGTATAGAATCAGCTATTCTCGTTTCACAATTCACTCTCACTACAGCCACATACCATCCTGCATCAGCAGGTTTTTCAAGCCCTTCATTAGGCTTTTCCAGAACCTTTTTCTTAGCGTTTTGTTCACTTTTTGCCACGGCTTCGCCGTCGTCCCCTGCAATAGTGGACGTAACCTGTGAGTGTATATTTGTCTCTTTCATCATGCGAGATCGGAAGAGCGTCGTGTAGGGAAAGAGTGTAGATCTCGGTGG
>ENA-ORIF01000008-ORIF01000008.1-human-gut-metagenome-genome-assembly--contig:-NODE-8-length-17921-cov-63.381361_pt1 | contig 17921 bp, 7 predicted proteins | sample MGYA00243027_ERZ508740 | MGnify/ENA primary metagenome ERZ508740 (study PRJEB26277, sample SAMN04329858) | human gut metagenome | biome: human-associated habitat | host: Homo sapiens | place: USA...
CCTAACAACAAAATTTGATTCAATCGAAATGAAACTGAGCCTATACCCAAATACGGTAAAGAGTGGTATTTTCCGCCTACATAAGCACGATTTACGGGCTTTATTTGTAGGTCAAAATTCGTTTAAGATGGCAAATAACTGTTAAAAGGAGAAATCTACACATCAGATACATCGAAACTTCTAAACAACAAAATAACAAAAATATGAGCAACCGCTTTATCAATCAATCGCGTCATGCGATGCTCGGTATATGCGCTACATTAGCCATCTCAGGCTTCTATGCATGTACTGACTCTTACGACCTCGACGACAAGGGCAACATCCCGACGAATTTGGGTAAGAGTATCTATGAAGAGCTGGAAAATCCAAGTAAGCCAGTAAGTCTTCATGGTACATTCAAAACCTATCTTCGCCTGATTGATGACCTTGGATACAAGGAGGTCATGTCAAAAACAGGTTCAAAGACTGTGTTTGCAGCTAACGACTCTGCATTCAACGAGTTCTTCAAGAACAACAAATGGAATGCCAAGTCGTATGAAGACTTGACAGAGTCCATGAAGAAACAACTGTTCTACACTTCTATCCTTGACAATGCCATCCTGACGGAAATGCTTTCCAATGTGGAAAGTTCCAACAGTTCTGTTACCCGAGGCATTGCCATGAAACACCAGACCTCTGCCAACGCTACCGACACCATCTATCATGTATGGGCTTCTGAGTTGCCAGCCAACAACTCTTATTGGACTCCATATATAAAAGGTGGAATCGACGTAGTAATGGACAACACCCGTCCTATGATGGTTCACTTTACCCAGGAGCAGATGCTCAACAATGGTATCAACAGCGAAGACTTTGCTACCATCACAGGAAGACCATACGAGTCGGGCGGTACCTTTATCTTCAAGAACAAGATTGTAGCCAAGGACGTAACCTGCCAGAACGGTTATGTAAACCAGACTGACGGTGTCATCGTACCTCCGGGCAACATGGCTCAGATGATTAGAGAGAGCAAGGATACCAAGTGGTTCAACCGCATGCTCGACCGTTTCTGTGCTCCATACTATGATGCCCAGACCACCTTAAACTATAATGACAATGCCCTCCTCAATGGCAAGCCAATGATTGACTCCATTTTCCAGTGGCGCTATTTCAGCGAGCGTTCTCAAGGAGCAGTTGCTCTTCAGAGAGATCCAAAGCAGGTGGCATTGGCACAGGATATGCTTCTCAACTTCGACCCAGGATGGAACCAGTATTACAGCACATACGGCACGATGCTCGCCGATATGGGTGCGATGTTCGTTCCTGATGATAAAGCAGTAGAAGACTATTTCCTCAATCCATCCAATGGTGGTTACAACATTCTTGGACTTTACGCCAAGAAGCCTCTCACCAAGGAGAATTTCGGCGAGAACTTAGACAGTATTCCTGCCAACATCATCCGCTCATTCGTCAACAATATGATGAACGCATCCTTCGTACAGTCAGTACCAAGCAAGTTCGGTACCATCATGGACGAGGCGAGTGACCCAATCGGACTCACATTGAAAGATGTCATCAAGAAAGAGAATGCCTACGATGTACGTATCGCCAACAATGGTGCCATCTACATGCTCAACCGAGTGATTCCACCTATTTCATATAATATCGTATCTACACCGGCATTGCTCCGCAAGGCAAGAGACTTAGGTGTGATCAACTGGGCTATCCAGGATAAGGACATGCTGAAGGTAAACTACTATGCCTACCTGCGTGCCAGCGCAGCCAACTATGCGATGTTCCTGCCAAGCAATAGAGCTTTCGACATGTATTATGTAGATCCAGTATCATTAGGTAAGAACTACAAGGATGGTCCTCGCGTACTCCACTTCTATTATAAAGATGTGCATAAGGACAAGAATATCTCCGTATCTGCGTTCAAATACAATCCAGCTACAGGTTCTATCAGTTCAGACTCTACAATCGTTCAGTTGGGCGCAGTTACCGACCGCTTGATTGATATTCTGAACTATCATACCGTATCACTTTCACAGTCCGTCTCCAAGGACAACATAGGTGTAACCAATAAATACTACAAGACCAAGCATGGCGGTGAGATTGCCATCCACGGAGGTCACATCGGCGGAAACGTAGTAAGCGGTGGACAGATCAATGGTATTGCAGGCAGCAACTACAGCTATCCGGTTTCAGAAATCAAGGAAGCTACCAGCTACAGCAATGGTAAGGCATTTGTCATCGACCACCTCATCCAGGCACCTCAGACCAGTGTATATGGCTGTCTCAACGACAACAGCCAGTTCTCTAAATTCCTGGATCTGTGTACACCAGCCAATCTGAGCAATCTGCTGACCAGCATCGGTATGGATAAAGACGAACAGAAGCAGTTTACCGTATTCAGCGATGTCTTTGCCAGCAATACAACAGAAAACAAGAAGTACGACTGTCTCGACCAGAACGTCAACTTCTACAACACATACAACTACACGCTGTATGCACCAGACAATGAAGCCATGACCTTGGCATTCAAACATGGTCTCCCTACCTGGGAGCAGGTACAGGAAGTAATGGACAAAGCTTCAGCAAATGACGAGGCTGCCAAGGCTAAGGCACTGAAGATGGCAGAAGCTATCAGAAACTTCATCCGCTATCACTTCCAGGACTTCGCACTCTATGCCGACAACACCATCGACTACGGAGATGCACAGGAAGTAGGAAACGGCAACAGATCATACATGACCTCCTGCACCATCGGTTCTGCCTACAAACGACTCAAAGTCAAAGGTGGCAGCGGCAAGTTGTATGTAACTGACGAAGGCGGTGACGACCCAGTCATCATCAATGCAAATGGCGACAAGTTGGTCAACTTCATGGCTCGTGACTACATCTTCAAGAGTGGTGCTATAGAAACATCCTCATTCACAGCCATCCATGAGATTTCAAAGCCTCTCTGCTTCAGCAGGAGCAAACGTTACGACGACGGTTTCGCCAGCAATACCCCTGAAGCCAACCAGGCACGCCTGAAGAATCTCAAGAACCTATACTATGCACAGAAGCATGGAATCAAGTTCTACAAATAATTTCACAACCAAGCTTATAACACAATGAACAATATAAGAACATACATAACCGTAGGTGCCTTATGCAGCGCTATGACAATCTCTGCTCAAGACCACCGTATCTCAGGTACCGTATCTGATGAGTTCGGTCCTGTCATCGGCTGTAATGTGATAGAGAAAGATGCCAACAACCGTAACGTGAACGCTACGATTACCGACGTGAATGGTAACTTCCAGTTAGCTATCAAGAACCCGAAGAATAAGTTAGTTGTCAGCTACGTAGGATACAAGACCTTTTCACAGGTCATCGGTTCGCAGACCAATTTCCAGGTACAGCTCAAGGACGCCAACGAGTTGGGAACAGTCACCGTAACCGCCAAGCAGCGTTTCCGCGGTGATGGTTTGAGCATCCCTAAGGACGAGGTATCTGTTGCTACCCAGACCATGAACATGGATATCGTGGATGGTCTTGCCTTCACCAGTGCCGATGAGGCATTGCAGGGTCAGATTGCCGGTCTCGACATCGTAGCCAACTCCGGTAACCTCGGTGCCGGTACTACCATGCGTATGCGTGGTGTAACCACCATCAACGGTTCTTCAGAACCTCTGATCGTTGTCAACGGTAACATCATGGACGTGCCTGATGCCAAGGATACAGACTGGTCAACCGCTACAGAGGAGACCTACAGTTCCTTGCTTTCCATCAACGTGAACGATATCGAGAGCATCGACATCATGAAGGATGCCGCTGCTACCGCTATCTGGGGTGCCCGTGGTGCCAATGGTGTCATCAGTATCAAGACCAAGCGCGGTAAACGCGGTAAGATCCGTATCGACTACAACTTCTCACTCCAGGGCAACTGGCAGCCTAAGGGTTACAACCTCCTCTCGGGTGATGAATATACCATGCTGATGAAGGAGGAACTCTACAACCCTACACAGAATCCTTCTGCTACCACCAACATCAATGAGTTGAACTACAACAAGAGTTGGGCTGAGTACAACAACTGGAACGACAATACCGACTGGGTGAAGGCAGTAACCCAGACCGGCTGGAACCAGAGCCACGGTCTCACCATCTCGGGTGGTGGTGAAAAGGCTGTATTCCGTATCTCTGCCAACTATGACCATCAGACCGGTACCATCATCAAGCAGGTATTGAACCGTTTCTCTACCCGTTTGAACCTGGAATACTACGTGAGTGACAAACTGAAGTTCACCACCGAGTTCCCATTGACATATACCAAGAACCAGAAGAGCTATGCCAACATTTTGGGTAAGGCCCTTTCCATGGCTCCTAACATGAGTATCTACCGTGAGGATGGTAACGGCATCGACACCAACGAGTACTACATCATGTTGCCTTCAGCAGAAAAGGACGAATATGGTTCATCTATCAGCGGTACTTCTTCTCTCCAGCTGAAGTCTGTACGCGATATCGGTAACCCTGTGGCTATCGCCAACTTGGCATGGAACAACGAGAGTACCTACCGTATCACTCCAGACTTCCGCATCAACTACTATTTCTTAGGCAATGACGACCACAAGACCCGTCTCGACTACGAGGGTCAGGTTTATCTGGATATCTTCTCCAAGAGCAACCCTACCTATTGCCCGGGTTCGTTGAGTACAAACGGTTGGAAAGACAATAGCTACAACCTCTATACAATGGATGACTACAACTCATTCCAGTTCCAGACCCGCCACCAGCTGATCTTCACTCCTAAGTTCAAGAATGAAGATATTGCCTGGATGATGTTGGGTCGTTGGGAGTTGACTTCTGGTACCAGCTATGGTCAGAACGTAAGTGAGCGCAAGTTGCCATTGGGTGCGCAGTCTCCTACCCTTCCTGCCGAAATCTCCAACATGTCAACCAGCAATGGTGAGTGGCGCAGCATGGCAGGCGTATTCTCTACACACTTGTCTTACAAGGGTCGTTACAATGCCGACTTTACAGTACGTGCCGACGGTACTACCCGTTTCGGCGACAATAATAAGTGGGGTTACTTCCCAGGTATGTCAGTCCGCTGGAACATCAGCGACGAGCCTTGGATGAAATGGTCTCGCAAGGTGCTCTCTATGTTGGCATTCCGCCCATCATGGGGTGTGAACGGTAGAACTCCAAGCAGCGAGTATCTGCAGTATGCGAAATATGCAGCCGGCAGCCAGTATGGTAACGGCAATACCCTGCTTCCTTCTACCCGTGTAGATGGACTGCAGCTCAGCGACCTGAAATGGGAGAAGACCACCTCATGGAACTTAGGTGCCAATTTAGGACTCTTCGACGACATGATTGAGGCTGACTTCAACTACTATTATAAGAAGACGAAAGACTTGCTGAACCCAGGTGTTGCCATTTCTTCTCAGACCGGTTATACCACTTTGGCATGGAAGAACATCGGTTCTATGGAGAACAAGGGTTGGGAATTCAACATCACCGCCAAGAAGTTCATCAAGGCAGGTAAATTCTCAATGGATGCCAGCTTCAACGTGGCACAGAACTTCAACAAGATCACAGAGATGGATCAGACCGTACTCGATGGTATCAACGAGGACTGGTCTGCAGATAGCCGCGGTAAGTACTTCAAGCGTATCCAGGTGGGTAATGCCTTAGGTTCTATCTTCGGTTTGCGCCACAAGGGCGTATATCAGTACTCCTATGACTATCTGGAGAACTTACGTCGCCAGGGTTATGTCATGGAGGGCAACGAGAAGATCATGATCAGAGACAACAACGACCTCGTGGATTACCTCAACAACCGCTTCCTGCCAGCCGGCAAGACAGCTCCTATCGCCCTGAACAGAGACGGCAAGGTGATTACAGGTGCCGACGGAAAGCCTTTGCGCATGACCTACAACTCCAAGGACGGTGGTGAGACCTACAAGTTTGACGGTGGTGATGTGATTTACGAAGATGTCAACCACGACGGTACCATCAATTCATTGGATATGGTTTATTTAGGCAACTCAAATCCTAAGTTCTCAGGAGGTTTCGGTTTCACCTTCCGTTATGGCAACTGGTCATTGCGTACCAACTTCGTTTACCGTACCGGTTTCAAGGTTGTAAACTTCGCACGAATGGGAGTAGAAAAGATGTATGACACCACCAACCAGAGTACAGCTGTGAACTGGCGCTGGCGCAAGAACGGTGACATGACAGAAATTCCACGCGCACTCTACAACTACGGTTACAACTGGCTCGGTAGCGACCGCTACGTGGAGGATGCCTCATTCCTGCGTTTCAGCTACGTCAGTCTGAGCTACGATGTTCCAAAGAAGTTCCTCAAGAGCGTAGGTCTGAATACCTTGCGATTCGACTTGAGCGGTCAGAACATCTTCGTTTGGAGCAAATATAGCGGTACAGACCCAGAGCATGCAAACAACGGTTGGAACTTTGCTTCAGACAGTTCACAGACACCACGAAGCAAATCGTTCACCCTCCGCATGAGAATCGGAATTTAATCCAACACAAAAACAGAGACTAACAATGAAAAATAAAATAAACAATATCGTCAAGAGTTTTGCCGTCGCAGCCTTAGGTATGCTGTCGCTTAGCTCATGCAATGACTTCCTGACCATCTATCCTACCGACAAGACAATCGGCGAGAACTTCTGGCAGACCAAAGATGATGTCACACAGGTGGTAACTGGCGCTTACACCGCCATGATTAATGGAGGAATCATAGAAAGAATGATTATGTGGGGTGACTACCGCTCAGACGAGTTGAAGAAACATCCTTCACTGAAAAACACTACATTGGATGATATTTCCAAAGGAGATTTATACCCAAGTAGCGGTTACAACTCATGGGCATGTTTCTATAATGTCATCAATACCTGTAACATCGTATTGGCTCATGCCCCAGCGGTGATGGAGAAAGACCCTGAGTTCACCGAGGGTGACTACCAGACAGCCCGTGCCCAGATGTTAGGTTTGCGTGCCCTCTGCCACTTCTATCTGGTTCGTGCCTTCCGCGATATTCCTTACGTGACAAAGGCATACGAAAATACAGACGACATGAAGTTGGACGGCCAGCTGGCACCAGATTCTACCCTCCAGCTCTGTATCGAAGACCTGAAAGAAGCAGAGAAGGGTTGCTACAATTACGGTATCTTCGGAGAGGACGACTGGCGAACAACCGGTTTCCTCAGCAAGGATGCCATCAATGCCATTCTCGCAGACGTATATCTCTGGAGAGCTTCTCTCTGGAGCGGTACAGATGCTGCCAAGAGCCAAGAGTATTATCAGGCATGTATTGACCATGCTGACAAGGTCATCAACTCCCACAGAAACTATTTCGAGGCTAACATCAAGGGCACCAGCCAGGAGTCAGTTTACCGCAACAGCAGACAGCAGTACTACTTATATAAAGGTCTGTGGGCTGACTACTATAACTTCGTAAGAGGTAACTCCTCTGAAAGCGTCCTCGAACTTCAGTTTGACGGAGAGAAGAACTCAAACACCCTACTGTGCAAGAGTTACTTAAAGTGGGAGAAGCAGGAGTCTGGCTACGGTATGATGGTAGGTACATCTACAGTGGGTGGTGCCATCGGCGACAATCCATCTCCAGCAACCAAGAGTGCTTCTACGGCAACATACTTCCAGTCTGAAAACGACTACCGCTTCTACAACAGCAGCTATGGTGTGAATGATGACAACTACTCTTCTTATGAGGTGAAGAAGATGATGAACAAAGAAAATGCCATTTACGACATTCCAACCCGAAAGAAAGGAAGTATCTATATCCAACCACTCCGTGACTTCGACAAGTTCGACCAGAACTGGATCATCTACCGCATCACAGACGTCATGCTGATGAAGGCAGAGGCTCAGATTCAATTAGCAGGTACAGAAACCAACAAACTGAAGAATCCATTTGCCCTGATCCAGGCTGTGAACCAGCGTTCTATCAGTACGACGGCACTCAAGGACACCTTGGTTTATCAAGACAACTACAACAAGGCAGACAAGATGGAATTGCTTTGCCTCCAGGAAAGAGGACGCGAGCTCTGCTATGAAGGTAAGCGCTGGTTTGACCTGGTGCGCTACTGTTACCGCCACATGACGGGTGTAGATCCTACCAAGACGCTCTACGAGATAGATCCTAACGGCAGTAACCTGCCAAGTCTTGCCAACAAGGGCAACAATTTCAAGGACATCCTCGCTACCAAATATAGTACAAACCTATACAAGTTTAAAAACGAGGGACATCTCTACTGGCCTATCCTGAACAGTGAGACCAAGACCAACAAGCTGATTCACCAGAATCCTGTTTGGGTAGAGACACAAAGTTCTGAGAGAACAGAAGAATAACATTCAAGAAATTCATAATTAAGTATAGCTTTATGACAAAGTTCATTCATAAGATAGGTGGCATGGTAGCAGGTGTAGCATTCGGTGCACTCGCCTTCACTTCATGCTCCGAGCAAATAGATGAAAGCAACCTCTATACTTTCACCGGTGAAACCATCACCGACTACTTGCGAAGCGATTCCACTCTGTCGGATTTCGCAAAGATAACAGAGTATGCTGGTTTGTCAGACCGCTTGTCTGCATACGGAACCTATACCTGCTTCGCTCCAACCAACGAGGCGGTAAAAGAATATATCCAAGAATTGTGGGATGATAAAAAGTCTGCAAATCACAATGGACTCTATACGGGTAATGTAAGTGAGGATAACACGTTGGATCGCCTTTGGAAATCCGAGAAACGTGACTCACTCTGCAAAGATATCGTAGAGGCACACCTTACGGGTCTGAAGAAGACAAGCAATGATCTGCTGGCAGGTTCAGACATCACCATGATGGGCGGTAACACTCACTCACCAAAGCGTGTAGGTGACGACATCACCATCGATGGAACCACCAAGATCATCAACAAAGACCACGAGGTGGAAAACGGTGTGGTTCATACCATCGACAAACTCTTCTACCGCTCTACCAATTATATTATAGACGAAATGGAGAACATGGGTAACTATAGTATCTGGTGCGATGCCTTGAAGCAGACGGGTCTGGATGAGGTGTTGAAGGAGCATATCCGTACCAATGGTATCAACTGGTTTACCATCGATCCAGAAACCAAATATCCTTTTGCAGAGTATCCTACAACCTGCAAGGTGGGATTCACCGTTTTCGCAGAGACAGATGAGGTGCTCAAGAATAGCAAATATCATATTACCAACTGGAAAGAGTTAGCAGCCAAGGCTAACGAGTGGTACAAGGATTGCGCTTCCTGGTACAGCTACTTGGAAGATCATCCGGAAATCAAGATCAGCACAGGTACCGACTATACCAATCAGTGGAATACATTGAACATGTTCCTCCGCTATCATATCCTGAAATATTCACTTTCTATGGATAAGTTGGTTTACTCATACAACGAGTTGGAATATGCAGATGTATATGAATATGTACGTACCTTATTGCCATACACCATGTTCAAACTGACAGGTGTAAAGGAAAACGGTGCCGTCAGTTCAATCTGGATCAACCGTGTATTGAACAATCCTACATTGACCAGCACACCGGGTGCCAACTCTAAGGATGCATATAAAACTGCAAATACACCTGTAGAAGATGGTATCCAAGTAGCTGGCGGTTCAGCACTCTCCCGCCAGGCTTCCAATGGCTGGATTCATCCTATCAATGGCATTCTACGCTACGAGAAAAAAGTACCAAACAATGTACTCAACGAGCGTATGCGTTTCGAGTTCATGTCATTGTTTGATGAAAGTATGACCAATCAGATCAGAGGTTATTCATATCAGGAGCTTTCTTCAAGATACGGTCGCAACGACCGCAAGATTGGTGCCATCCGTATCCCAGAAGGTTATTTTGAGAACATGGTTATCTACAACGGTGAGTCATCCCGTGTATATTATCTGACCAAGGACGAAGCAAAGACCGGTAACAACGGTTTTATCAAAGACTGGGATTGCTGGTTGGACTATCAGGGCGACGAGTTGTTCGTAAGAGGAGCCTACGACTTTGCCATCAAGCTGCCACCAGTTCCAAAAGACGGTACCTACGAATTGCGCTTCGGCTATGTAATCACCGGAGCCCGTACGATGGTACAGTTCTCTTTGGGTCACTCTTCAGACCGTTCCAAGATGACTACCTGCGATATTCCACTCGACCAGCGAGAGGGCATCGAGTCAACTACCATCGGCTGGACAGACCCAGACAAGGACGGCGACTTAGGTGCAGCGACCGACAAGTCAATGCATAACCGTGGATGGATGAGAGGTCCTAACTACTTCAGTAATTACAAGAAGGGAGCTGAGGGTACAGCCCGTACGAACATCAGCCGTCAGCCACATATTCGCCGTGTCGTAACCAAACAGTTCTTCAAACAAGGTGAGGACAACTGGTTCCGCTGCAAGACAGCCATGCCAGAGAATACAGAAGCTGAGTTTGAGCTTGACTACATCGAGATTGTTCCAGTAAGCGTGTATAACCACCCTACTCTGACAGAGGATGTATTCTAAAAAGTGAATGTATTCTAACAAGAAAACAAACATAGAAATACAAAAGATATGAAAGTAAAATATATAATAATGACAGCAGTTGCAGCTTTGGGTTTCCAGAGCTGCACCGACTGGGATGACCATTATGACGTAACTACTGACGGCTCCGGTGCATCAGACAAGACACTGTGGGAGCAAATCAGCAATAACCCAAAGCTCAGCAACTTTGCAGCACTGATGGAAAAGGTAGGTTACGACAAGGCTTTGTCCACCAACCAGAGCTACACCGTATGGGCACCAAGCAACGACGCTTTCGACTTTGAGAAATACAATGCCATGAGCGACAGCTTGCTGAAGGCAGAATTCCTCAACAACCATATCGCCCGCGGTTACCATAGAGCTACTGGTGAGATCAATGAGCGTGTCCACCTGCTCAACAAGAAGGTAATGGCATTCCAAGGCAATGGACGCTATACATTGGGCAATATCGCACTCGACAGCACAAACATGTTAGGCAAGAACGGTATCATACATCTGATGAGCAGTTACATGGACTTCCGCCCTAACTTCTATGAAGAGTTCCTGCGCAATGAGAACACAACCAGTCTTGCCAAGCTCTACAAGAGTGCCATGAAGCGCGAAATCGACAAGGAGAACAGTATCGAGGGTCCTATCAAGGATGGAGCAATGACCTATCTTGATACAGTATATGTGGAGAGCAACAAGATGTTCAACTACCTGAACTCCAAACTGACCACAGAGGACAGTACCTATACCATGATTGTTCCTACAGACAAGGCATGGGCAACTGCTTATGAAAAGGTTAAGTCCTATTATAAATATCCGAAATCCATCACGCCTTTCATCGTTAAGTACAACGATGAAAAAGGCAAAGTGGAACACACTCCAGCTGGTGCCGTAACCTTAGATGCAGATAGTTTGACAGAATTATATACTACAACATCTATCCTGAGACCACTGATTTACAGTCATACCATCAATCCTGCTTTCCAGAAGGGTGATATTCCTACAGGAGCAACAGACTCTATCAAGAGTACAACAGGCGACGTGATCTGCAACACCCTGAACTACCGTAGCGAAAACAGCCGTTTGGTTTACGATGCCAAGGATCTGTTTGTGAATGCAGAGAAGAAAGTGATGAGCAACGGTAACGCATGGCTCACAGACTCACTCCGCGTAAAACCTTGGGACTGCTGGTGTCCTATCATTCACCTGAGAGCACAGAACGGTAATTTCCAGGCAGAAGTCGATAACGTATCCATCAACCAGAACGTAGCAGTAAGCAGCGACAACAGAAACAAGAATGTAGAAGGATCCATGCACGCCAGCCAATATTATGAGGTAATATCCAACCTGGGTAAAGTGCCAGAGGTTTACTTCTACATACCAGAAATGTGGTACACTCCATACGCCGTATATCTGACAATGGTTCCTGCCAACATCACCAATGAAGAAGCAGAAGTAACCTCACAGAAACTCCAGGTACGTTCATTCCAGAACGATGCTGCAGGTGGAACACTCAAAAATTTTGCCCCTGTACCTCTGAAGAAAGACTTCAACGTTTCTTCCAACTTCGCATCAGTTGTATTCGACTATGGTACGAACGAGAAATCCAAGATTGTGAGCAAATTCATGGGTGTATTCAATCCATCATTCTGCTACCGCAACCTGAGCAACTTCACAGACCCTGTAGCATATCCAGTATTCAACATACGTAGTGGAGACCGTGCAGTCAAAAACCAGAGTGCAGTACTGCGCATCGCAGGCATCACATTAGTTCCTATGGAAGCCGTGAAGTACTATCAGGCTCAGAAAGCATTGAACGGAGAAAGTGGTGAAGAATATAAAAATGATATGCCGGAAATCTTCTGGGATCTCAATTCATACACCTATTAATAACACGAACTCAACAATTGAAGACAATGATAAATTTCAGAATATTGGCTATAATGGGCTTGATGGCAGTAGCTGCTGAAATCAATGCCCAAGAGACAACCGACAACGCCGAAAAGAGAGCGAAGGAAACGGTAAACAAAAAGCAGCCAAACTATCCGATGAAAGAGGTATCTGGTACCATCTACGATGCTGCCACCGGCAAGCCTCTTAGCGGTGTGCAGATCCAGGCACTTGGAAATGCTCGCTATGCTGCCATGACCAACGAGGACGGTACCTTCACGATCAAGGTGCCTACCTTCACCACCTCGCTCTATCTGTTTACCTCACAATATGCAAGCCAGCAGGTATCTATCGCAGGTGTCAACAACATCCAGGCAAAGATGCTCAGCGACAAGTTCAACGAGATGTACACCAACGGTACGAAGTTGGGCAACGAGGCAAGCATGAAAGCACAGGTAAGTACACAGACTTCTATAGAAGACCTCATCGGCGAGAAATTGGGTGCCGATGTACGCACCGTCAAGCGCTCTGGTGCGCCAGGCATCGGTTCAGCCATGTTTATCCGTGGTCTGAACTCCCTGAATGCCAACGCCCAGCCTCTCATTGTAGTGGATGGTGTGCCTATGGACATGCAATACGACGGAACTTCACTTCAGACAGGTATGTTCAACAACCAGTTGCTGAACATCAATCCTGCCGACATCGAGAAGGTTACCGTATTGAAGAATGGTACTGCCATCTATGGTGCCAAGGGCGCCAATGGTGTCATCGTACTGGAGACCCGCCGCGGTAGAACCATCGCTACACGTATCGATGCCAACATCGGTATGGGTGTCAACTTGGTGCCACGCCTGCCAAAGGTGATGGATGCAGACCAGTATATGAGCTACGCTACCGAAATGCTCAGTACCTATCCTAAGATTGACAAGTTCTTGGAAAAGGGTTCTCTCAACTTCCTGACCACAGATCCAAACAACTATTATTATAAGACATACCATAATAATACAGACTGGAGCAAGGAAGTATATGAGACTGCATTGAGCCAGAACTACAGCATCAACGTGATGGGTGGTGACGAGGTAGGTATGTACAACCTCTCACTCGGCTATACAGACGGACAGAGCACCGTGAAGAAGAATGGTTTCAACCGTGTGAACATCCGCTTCAACAGTGACCTGAGCATCATCAAGAATTTCTTCTCAACCCAGTTTGACATCGACTATGTCAAGTTGAGCCGTGATGTATTCGACGATGGAGCACCAAGCGATTTCAGCAAGGGTACCGTAACATCTCCTACCCTCCTCGCGCTGATCAAGGCTCCTATCCTGAATCCATACCTCTACAACAATACAACCCGCGAGTTGACCTCTACATTGGCAGATGCAGATGACTTCCTGACTCCATTGAATCAGAACCTCTCATTGGCAAACCCAACAGCCTTGTTGGAAAATGGTAGCGGCAACAACAAGAACCGTATGGAGAACTCTATGTTCCATATCCGTCTGGCTCCTAAGTTTGAATTCAAGGGTGGATGGACATTGAGAGAGAACATCAACTATACGCTGAACCGTAACTCCCAGCGTTACTATCGTCCAAAGGGCGGTGTTCCTACCTACTATGTAGAAGGTTTGGGTAGAGTTCAGACGCAGTCAGCTTCTATCTTCGCTAAGGAAGAAACCCTGATGAGTGATACCCGTCTGGACTTCACACGCCTCTTCGGTGCTCACTCACTCAAGGCAATGGGTGGTTTCAGATACCTCAGCTACAACTATGAGATGAACAACCCGACAGGACAGTATAGTACAGCCGGTAATGACAAGTTGCCTAATGTATCCAATAACATGGACTTCAAGGATGCCACAGGTAATGACTACAAGAACACCTCACTCACCTGGTATGCTCAGGCAGATTACAACTATCGCAACCGCTACTTCCTGCAGGTAGCTGCCTCTATGGAGAGCAGCAGTACCTTCGGCGAGAAGGCTACAAGTCTGCGAATCGGTGATGTGGCATGGGGATTCTTCCCAAGCGTACAGGCTGGTTGGGTAGTAACCAATGAAAACTGGGTGCCAAAGGGAAAGAACTTCAACTACTTGCGCCTCAACGCTGGTTATGAAGTGACAGGAAATGACAACATCAACAACAAGGCTGCCCGCACATCCTTCGAAGTGTTGAAGTTCCTGCACAACAACATTCCTGCCGTACAGCTCAACAATATCGGTAATGAGAACATCACTTACGAGAAGACCCGCCGCTTCTATACAGGTTTCGAGAGCCAGTGGTTAGAGAACCGTTTAGGTTTGGACTTCACCTTCTTCTTCAACCACACCACCAACCTTCTTACCCTGAAGGATTTCACCACTCCTGTGGCAGGTGTGAAGAGTTATTGGAGCAACGAGGGTAGTCTGGACAACAAGGGTGTAGAGGTACACATCAACGGCAAGCCTATCGTCAGCCGCAAGTTCACTCTGGAATTAGGAGCAAGCATCGGTCATTATCTGAACGTGATCAAGTCGCTTCCTAACAACACAACCCTTGCCCTGAATGGTCAGGAGAATGCAGCAGTAGGCTACACATCCAGCATCTACGGCAACCAGAACATCGCAACACTTGTCAATCACAGTGCAGGCGTATTCTACGGTTACAAGACAGCCGGTGTATTCTCTACCGATGCAGAAGCAAAGGCAGCAGGCAAGGACGGCTATCTCTACCAGGTAGATGAAACCGGAGCCAAGAGCTATTTCAAGGCAGGTGACATGCACTTCGTGGATCTCAATGGCGATGGCATCATCAATGAGAGCGACAAGACCATCATAGGTGATCCAAACCCTAAGTTGTATGGTAACTTCTTTGCTCACGCTACATGGGGCAACCTGACATTGTCTGCCATCTTCGGTTACTCTATCGGCAATGATATCTACAATTATCAGCGCAGCATCCTCGAGGGTGGCAACAACTTCTACAACCAGACCAGCACCATGACAGACCGCTGGAGAGTAGAAGGCCAGGTAACCAACATGCCTCGCATCTCTTACGGAGACGAGATGGGCAACTCACGCTTCAGCGACCGATGGATAGAGGATGGCAGCTACCTGAAGCTCCGCTCCCTCAATATCAACTACAAGATACCAGTCAATTCTTCCTGGCTCCAGGGACTTCAGGTATGGGCAGAGGCAAACAACCTCTTCACCATCAGCAAGTATCTTGGCGGAGATCCAGAGATGTCTGTATCCAATGCAGTTCTTTACCAGGGCATTGACACAGGTTGCGTATCACAAGGTCGCACCTTCACTGTCGGCGTGAAGATCAACCTCTAATAAAAGTACAACAATCACAAAGCATAAAAAAATGATAAAAATTAAATATTTTATTGCAGCACTCATGGCTGCTATCACACTCAACTCATGCAGTGATATGTTCGATGATGGATCCAACCGCTACATCACCAATCCATCGCTTGATGAAAAAGTGGACTCCATGTTCTACATCAATGGTATATTGAAGGGTGTACAGCAGGCCATCGACCAGAATGTGCTTATCAACGAACTTCGTGGTGACTTATTGACCACCACGAAGGACGCTTCAACCGATTTGCAGAAACTGGCTTCTTTCGATTACTCCGGCACCAACAAGTACGATTCTGCATACGTTTACTACCGTATCATCAACAACTGCAACTACTACATTGCTCACCGTGATACCACGCTGATTACCGGTTCCAGTGAAGTTGCGATGAAGGAGTATGCAGAGGCCAAGGCTATCCGTGCATGGGCTTATCTCCAGTTGACCCACAACTACGGCAAGGTACCATTCTATACCAAGCCGTTGACTGATATCGCCGGCATCGAGAATGCAGCAAGTTCTGAGAAGAAAGATATCTACGGAATTGCTGCTGAGTTGGCTCCAGACTTGGAGCAGTATGTAGATCTGCCAGTACCTAACTGGGGTAACTTCGAGGCAGGTACCAACGATGCAGGAAACAACAAGACTGTCAATACTGCGAAGATGATGATTCCTGTAAGATTGATCTTGGCAGACCTGTATCTGGAATCCGGCAACTATGCAAAGGCTGTTGAGCACTACTTCAACTACCTGAAGAAGAACAAAGAGACGGTCAACAACTATATGGCAAGACCGACCTACAGTCCTGATTACAATAGCTACCCTAATTCATTAAAGATGGGATACTACTGTACGGTTTCCAATACATCAGACTGGAAAGTCTGCTATATGAGCGACTTGGAAACTGATACTTACGTAGCAATGGCTACCAATAAGTTGCGTGGTGAGATTACAGCTTTGCCAGGTCTCTTCGGTTACAATTACTATACTTCATCAGATGGTACGGAAGTAAACGAGAAAATTTCTCTTGAACCAACCAATGCCTATCTGAATTTGAGCAACAGTCAGGACTTCTATTATGCAAATGGAAACGGTAACGGCAGTTCTGAATTCAATATCAAGAACCTGATTTTCGCTAAAGCCTCTATCGGTGATATGCGCTACCACAGTTCATACGAAAGAGTGAAGTTTAGTACACAGGTGGAATTGACTAAGGTCATCCTGAAGTATTACAATGCCAATATCACATTGTACCGAACAGCAGGTATCTATCTGAAGTTAGCTGAGGCTGTAAACCGTATGGGACATCCTGATGTAGCATTCGCCGTATTGAAGGATGGATGGAATCATACCTTGGAAGAGGACACCACCTATATGACCCAGGAAGGCATCAAGTTCCTCAAGACCACCTTGCCATTCCTGACACCAGAAAACCGTGTCGTCTTCGATGATGAAAGTGAAACCAACGGTGTTTCTTTTGGTAATCAGGGTATTCACGCTCGCGGTGCTGGCTTTACCATGGGCAATGGCTCGGGTTATCAGTTCCAGAATGAGATTGACAAGAAGTTGGCTCAGTTGGGCCATGCTTATCCTGCTAATGCAACAGCAGAAGACAGTTTGAGAATCAACCAGGACTGTGTAGAAGACCTGCTCTGCGATGAAATGGCATTAGAGCTTGCCTGGGAGGGTTCCCGCTATGGCGACCTCTGCCGCATTGCACGCCACAAGAACACAGACAGCTATTGGGGCACCAACTACGGTTCACTCTGGCTTCGTGACAAGCTTGCATTCAAGAATCTCAGCATAGACCTCAGCAATCCTGAAAACTGGTTTATGCCATTCAAATAAAAGGCTCGGACATGAGTTATAAAACATCAAGTGGCCACACTTGATATAACAAGTTAGAAACGCTTTCTCGCCTGCGAGAAAGCGTTTCGTTTGTATAAAAGCGCCTCACCCTTCACCTCTGCCACATAAACAACTGACACTCAGACGGTTACTCAAACAATTACTCATTTCCACCCTTCACCACCTTTCATCACCCTTCGTCTTGTAAAAATTTTTGCCACAGATCGGAAGAGCACACGTCTGAACTCCAGTCACCTATACATCTCGTATGCCGTCTTCTGCTTGAAAAAA
>ENA-ORIF01000025-ORIF01000025.1-human-gut-metagenome-genome-assembly--contig:-NODE-25-length-15365-cov-55.326007_pt1 | contig 15365 bp, 9 predicted proteins | sample MGYA00243027_ERZ508740 | MGnify/ENA primary metagenome ERZ508740 (study PRJEB26277, sample SAMN04329858) | human gut metagenome | biome: human-associated habitat | host: Homo sapiens | place: USA...
CCCCCCCCCCCCCCCCCCCCCCCCCTTTTTTTTTAATGATACGGCGACCACCGAGATCTACACTCTTTCCCTACACGCCGCTCTTCCGATCTGTACAGCGGTGCGTCATTTTAGCACATTATTTTTATGAGGAGAGGGTTTTTATGGGACTTTTTAACAGGATTATTGATAAGATGGTCAGCGACAAAGTTCCATTTAAAAAGAGAAAAAGGCTGATTGTTTTTGTTGCAATCATAACCCTTCTTTCAATGACAACAGCAACGGTTGCGTGGTTTTCGGTAAATACATTTGCAGGTGTGGACAAGCTTGACCTTAATATCAGCCTTGCCGCTCAGCTTAAAGTAAGTATGGAAAACCACGGCAAAGACCTTGAAAAATACGGCAAGGTAATCACGAACGAGATGATTGACGATTACCTTAAAAAGCACGGTTCAAGCCTTGAAGATACGGTGCTTGACCCTGTCACAACAAGAGAGGGTACAGAGTTCACCAATCAGCGTGGCACAGTCAGAGAGCCTAACAAGCACAGCTACCTTGAGTTTGAATGTTACTTCATCGCAACCGAGGAAATGTGGGTTCATCTCACAACCGAAAGCACAAAAGCAGGTGCTGATGACGGTACAAAGGTGTCAACAGAGTCAACCGGCGCAAAGGCTGATGTAGTAAATTGTACAAGAGTTGATTTCACAGCCGAGGGAGCAGGCAACGGCACAACAATTTATGAGCCGAACAGAAGTACTCCCGTAAACGGACAGACAACCTTTGATTTGCCGTCAGGTTCAATGGTTTACTCAAACAACACAAGGCTTTTCCATCTTAATCAGCTCGAACCTGTTAAGGTAACAGTTCGCCTTTGGATTGAGGGTAACGACCCCGAGTGTGATGACGATGTTCAGGATGCACAGCTTTCTGTACAGCTTGGCTTTGTCGGATGCGATAAGGACAATAAACCAATATCATAATTAAACAAGATCCCGTAGGGGCGGTCATCGGCCGCCCGCCCTGGAGGAACTGTCATTCAACGCAGATTTCAGACAGGAGAAAAATTATGGGTTAATGAAATACGCACAATCCGACAGTTAAACGGATACAACTTTGAGGGGAGAGAAAAACTTGTTCGGAAAAAAGAAACCAAAAATTGAACAACCGATTACTCCCGAGGAGTTAAGTCGCTTAAATGATAAGAAAATGGCAGATGCCGAGATTGAACATTTTCATGTAAAAAATGATTCAATCGAGATTGTAAAATACAAAAAGCGCAGACGGCTTTTGAGTATTATCCTTTCGGTCTGCATAATCATTCTTCTTATTCTGTTCATTGTTTCAACGCTTGTAACGCAATGGGGCGACTTGATTATCAGCATTGATTCTCCTGCCGTAAAAAAAGGTATCGTGCTTAGCGAAGACGCTGACTTCAAAACTCAGTGTGCTTCACTTACTGCGGAGCAGGTTAAGGATGTTACAAACATTACATATGCATGGCTTCCTGTTGACCTTGACACAAGCAAGGACGGTGCGCACAACGGCAAAAACTATGTTGCTTATACTTTCTATTGTAAAAATAACGGACAGGTTGAGCTTGACTATGATGCAGTGCTTGAAATCACAGGTGCGGCTAAGTCGGCAGATGAAGCAACCCGAGTTATGATTTACAAAAACGGCAAGAGCTCAATTTACGGCAAAGGTCAGTACAAAGACAGAAGCAAAGCCGAAACCGATTGCACAAAGTTTGTAAGCGATAAGGAAGTTTATAAAACATCAACCGAAAAATTCAAGGTTGGCGATATTGACAAATACACAATCGTAATCTGGATTGAGGGTAACGACCCCGAATGTATCGACGATATCCGAAACGGTCATGTAAGAATGAGAATGCTGTTCTCGGTTCGTGACGATGAAGAATCCACAGCAAAACCGTAATTTTCGGTACAGTATTACATCAACTTGGTATTATGTGCCTCGGCACTGATATAGCAAAAAATCCCTATGGTGTTTTAGGGACAAAAAATTATTTTATTTAGGAGGAATTTCTCTATGAAAACAAAATCAAGAAAGAGATTATTAATCTCTTCCGTAGCAATGCTCCTCGTGGCAATGCTCGCACTTGGTACAGCAACATTTGCTTGGTTCACACAGAACACATCAGCTACTGCTAACGGTATTACAGTAAGAACTTCAAAGACATCATCATTAAAGATTGCTGATGACACCCGTGAATACGGCCCAAGCTTTACTTACAGAGGTGTTCAGAATATTATGTTACCATCTTCTTCTATCGACGGTGCACACTGGTATTCTACAGTAGCTGACGATGACACAGGCGTTTCTACTAAGACCCCAACTGCTATCACACTGGACACTCCAGAACAAATGAATCAGAACAACAAGTATGTGTTCGTTGACCAGCTCAACATTCAGAACGCAGGTGAAGTTGCTGTAAAAGACATTAAGATTACAATGGCTAACTTCAATGCTCACAACTATCTTCGTGTTGCATTGGTTCCCGTAACTGCAAAGGGACAGTGCATTGAAGTAGATGCCACTAAATTTAGGAGTAATGTATACGCTGCAGATGATACTGCTTACAATCCTATTAAGGCTGACGGTTCTTACTCGACAGAAGAAACAGACAAGATCACTCCTAGTGCTGCAGGTAGCCCAGAGGTAATTAATATTCCTGATTCTTTGGCCGCAGGTGAGGAACTTCACTACAACCTTTATGTATGGTTCGAAGGTCAGGATCCCGATTGTAAGGATGCAAATGCTGGCACAGGTGTTCAAGACCTCAAGTTCACTGTAGAGGGTACTCCTGTTTCTGAGGCTTAATTAACTTTAACAGCTAAAATAGCAAAATTATTTGATATCCCAATGATTGGAGACCCCTTATGAAAAAAGTTGTAAAAAGAATAATAAACATAATAATTGACATTATTGTGATTTTGATTCTGGCAGTGTCGGTTTTAATCGTTACATTGTCACTAACTTCCAAATCATCAGGGGTCCCCAATGTTTTCGGTGTTGCGCCCCTTAGTGTTCTGACAGGTTCAATGGAAGATACAATTAATACAGGCGATCTTATTTTCTGTGAGGTTACGGACGATCCTTCATATGAATATAAGAAAGGCGATATTGTTACTTTCTATAAGAATATCAACGGTAAATCCGAACTCAATACTCACCGAATTGTCGAGGTTGTTAAGGATGACGACATTACCTACTACAGAACACAGGGTGACAACAAGAAAACCAACCCCGAGCCCGATGAAGAACTTCAGACTTCTTCGACTATTGTTGCCAAGTACACAGGTACGAAGATTGGCGGCGTGGGTAACTTTTTTAGCTTTATCAGAACTCAGCTTGGATTTTTCCTCTGCGTTCTGCTTCCGATGATTATTTTCTTTGTTTATGAAGCGGTTCGTGTTGTTCTCAACCTGCTTGCCTACAATAAAGAAAAAACTCTCGAAGAGGCAAAGCTTGCGGTTGATTCCGCCGAGCTTACCGAAGAACAGAAAAAGAGAGCTATTGAGGAATATCTTGCCTCCGTCGGAGAAAATCAGGACAAGGCGGAAAATGAGCCCGAAGTACAAACACCTGCTGACGGCAATAATTCCGCTGATGATTCCGATTAAGTTATGACAAATTTGTCCCTAACGCATTCATAGCGTTTATCGTAACGGTATATTTCTTTCTCAGTATCAAAGCTGAGAAAGAAATACAGTTACATACTGTAGGGGCGGTCATCGGCCGCCCGCCTTGAAGAGCTGTCCTTTAAAACAGATTTCAGATAGGAATTTAGAAATGTGTTCTTACACAAAAGATGAGAGTAGATTTTTTTAAGGAGACGAAGTACCGTGGATACAGTATTTAAATTTCTTTTTGAATTTCTCGGTCAGTTTTTTGGCTCATTATGGTCAATAATCACCGGGTTATTTGGCGGAGTAGGCAATGCCTTTGATTTTTCCGCTTATGTAAACATTATTAATGCCTATACCACGGAGCTTGGCGGCCTCGCATGGGTAATTGCGATTATTGCCATTGTGCTTCTGGTTGCTGTGCTTGCACTTTGCGTATGGCTTATTGTCGTCGCTGTAAAAAAGTTTATTCGTTCGCACAGAAGAAGAAAAGATACAGATTCTCTTGTTAAAGAGGTTCAGGCACTCAACAAAGAGGTTATGAGACTCAACCTTGAAAAGGATAAGATTCTCTCTATGAAGGTTTCACAGATTGGTCTTAACCCCAACGAGATTTCAGAGCTTACAGGCGAAGAAATCGAGTCGCTCAACAACGGCGAAGAAGAGGACACAGGCGAAAGCCGTTTCTACAAACTTACGGAAATCGACCAGCTTTGGGCAGATTATGTTCCGCCGGTTTATGACAACGATATCACACTTCCCGAGTTCTGTGAGCGTTTCAGACTCTTTGCTTGTTCACAGCTTGGTCTTTACTACGATATTAAGCTTATCAGACTTTTTGTTGCTGCGTTTGCATCTACCAGACTTATTATCCTTCAGGGTATTTCAGGTACAGGTAAAACTTCACTTGCTTACGCCTTTGGTAAGTTTGTAAACAATCCTTCAATCGTTGCTTCCGTTCAGCCGTCATGGCGCGACAGAACAGAGCTTTTCGGTTACTTCAACGAATTTACAAAGAAGTTTAACGAAACCGAGCTTCTCCGTGCAATGTATGAGGCATCGTATAACGAAAACATCTATGCGGTAATCCTCGATGAGATGAATATCGCTCGAGTTGAGTATTACTTTGCCGAGATGCTTTCAATTCTTGAAATGCCGTCAAGAGATGAATGGGTTGTTGATATCATCCCGAACTCTTGGCCGTCTGACCCGAAGCATATCGTGAACGGTCAGCTCAAAATTCCGCCGAATATGTGGTACATCGGTACTGCGAATAACGATGACTCGACATTTGCTATCACAGATAAGGTTTATGACCGTGCTATGCCGATTAACATCGACACAAAGGGTGTTGCTTTTGACGCACCTCCCACAGACTCTGTATACATTTCATACAAACATTTTGAGTACATCCTCAATGCCGCTAAGGTCCAATTTGTTGTTTCGGAAGAGAACCTCAAAAAGATTGCCCTTCTGGATGATTATGTTATTGAGCATTTCCGCATAGCTTTTGGTAACCGTATTGTAAAGCAGCTTCGTGACTTTGTTCCTGCTTATGTCGGAACAGGCGGTACAGAGCTTGACGGTCTTGACTATGTTCTTGCCCGCAAGGTATTTAGAAAATTTGAGTCACTCAATCTTTCATACATTCGTGATGAAATAGATGGCCTTTGTGCGTATATTGACGAGCTTTTCGGCGAAGAAAATATGACTGAGAGCAAGGATTATCTCCGTATGCTCAAGAAGCTTGTATAATTTTAGCAATTCAGGGCGAACTCTGTTCGCCCTTTGCTTGGTGAAAGGACTTTGCGCCTTTTATAAACGGTAAAACTATCTGATTGGAGAAAAATCAATGGCTGATTTTGGTAAATATTTCAGAGCATATATGTATATGCAGGACATTCTGAAAAATGATTTTACTTACAATTACATAACAGAAGGCCTTAAGGACGGCGATAAGGGCGAGGATAAGCTCGACGGTAAGACCAACGAAAAGGTAATTGATATGGAATGGGTTGTTGCCATTGAGGAAACACTTCCGTACATTCAGAAAGCAATAGACGAACAGCGCCGTTTTATTAAGCAGGTTGACAATCTTGTTAGAGTTGAGCTTGCAAAAAAGATTGGCCCCGAGTCGGTTAAGCACCTTTCGCAGCACACTAACTTTATTGCCAAGGTTGAGGGTGATATGGTAACGCCTAACAAAATCCTCACAATTGAGCGTGAAGAAAGCTTTGCTATTTATGAAAACCGTGTGCTTATGACGCTGATTCGCAAAGCACTTCATTTTGTTGACGATAAATATTCAAAAATGAAAGATGTGCCGAACGACAGCTATAATAAAATTTCTATGGTTCGCCACATTGATTTTAATGAGAAAAAAGTAGATTTTAATCTTAACTATATAAATGAATCTCACGAAACTCTTGCAGATGACCTTGATGTTCTTGATGTTTCTCAGCTTTCGGACTTTGACCGAATCAGAAGAATCAGAACAACCCTTAATGAGTTTTTAAACACTCAGTTGATTAAGGAAATCTCAAAAGAGCCTGAGGTTCGTCCTCCGCTCACGCAGACCAACCTTCTCAAAAAGAACCCCAACTTTAAAAAAGTGGTTGAGCTGTGGAACTTTCTCGACAGCTACAAGCGTAAAGGCTTTGAGGTTGTAAGCGAGGAATACAACGGTAAAATGACAGATACTGTTCAGCAGGATGTTTACTTTGCGATGGGATTCCAGCATTTTATGATGTCTATTGCTACAAACCCGGGACTTCGTTCAATCCTTAAGGAACAGTACGACGCTGAAAATGCACGAATTGCCGAGGAAGAATCAAAGCCGCAGAAGACCCGCGAGGCGGTTATGCAGGCACAGCTTGATGCTGTTCGTAAAGAGGAGATGGAAATCCGCCTTCGTGAAATCCGTGAACGCGAAAAGAAAATTCTTGACCTCACGAATGAAATCAAGAATTTAAAGGTTATAATTGATCAGAAAGAACAGCAGATTCTCACTCTTAGGGGCAGGGTTTCTGCTCTTGAAGACCAACTTGAAGAGGTTAAGAAAGAGCTCCAGCAGACAAAACTCAAGTTGATGGAGGCAGAAAAGAGAATTGCCGAGCTTGAGGAAGAAAATCAGCAGTTAAAAGATACTATTGAAGAGTTGAATAAAACGATTGATGAACTCAATCAGACTATTGACACACTCAATAAAAAAATAGTAGAATTAAATAACAGAATCCTCGTGCTTGTGCAGGAGAATGCTCGTTTGCAGACAAAGGTGAAAGAGCAGGAAACTGTTATCGCCGAGCAGAAGGCTCATATTGCAGAGCTTGAAACTCAGGTTGCCGAGCAGCTTGCAAAGATTGCCGCTCTTACACAGAGCCTTGAAAAGTGCCATGCGCAGATTGAAGAGGATAACCGCAGGATTACCGACCTAACCGAGAAAAATGAAAATCTTACGGAAACACTTCAGAATGAGCGTGTTCAGCACAGGGACACAGTCAATAAAATGAATGCCGATTTTGCTGAAGAAAAACAGCAGATGAACGATGCTCATTCGGCAGAGGTTGAATCGCTTAACCATAAATTCAACGATGCTGAGGCAGAACATAATGATTATGTTGCCAAGCTTAATGCGGATTTTGCCGCAAGGGCAAATGAAACAGAGCAAAAGCATCTTAAAGAGCTTGCAGATAAAGAAGAAACTCACAAGAAGGAACTTGTTGAAATTAAGGAAGCCAACCTTAAATCATCAGCCGCAAGCAATGCCGCTCACGCTTCTGAGCTTAAAAAGGCTTATAAGTCGGTTGACAAAAAGGTTGAGCTTGCAGAAAAAGCTTGTGAAAAGCGTATGAAAGCCAAGGTTGCCGAGGTTAAAAAAGAGGCTCAGGCTGAAATTCGCAAAGCCGAAAAGAAAGCAGGCGAAAAAATCAGCCTTGCAAGGGAAGAAGTCAAGTCAATTAAGGATGTCGGCGATTTGTTCGTTCGTGACTTCGGATTCGGCAATGTTGCTGTTGTTTCTAAATATGCCGAAGAGCTTGCAAAATTCGGCAAGCTTTCAATCGCAGACGAGCTTATAAACGCACAGAAAAGCGTAAGATCTCTTTGCATATGCAGAAGTAAAAAGGGTGTTGTGCTTGCAGGCTTTTCACAGAGCGGCGCAAGCGTATATAATGTTTATAAAAAGGAGGCAGATCTTACTGTTGCATTTAACGATTTGTGTTCAATGCTGAAAGGTATGAGCAATCTGCCGATTGTAATTACATTCTCCGGTGTTGACAGACCGTTTGTGATGAATTTTGAAAACATTGTAAGAGATGCAACCAAAAGAAAAACAACTGTTTTACATAACAAAACTCTGAAAGCAAACGGATTTGTTTCAGTTTACTTTGGTAAAGAATAAGGGGCAAAAATGAAAAACTCTACTGCGCCCAACAGAAAAACGGGCAGAATGATTGCTAAAAATTTAATAGTTCTGTTCGCTGTTGCACTTGCCGGCTTTTGCGGCATTCAGGCGTGGTTTACGGATAAGAGTTCAGCTGATGCCGACGGTATAAATGTTGAGTGTCAGGCACCTGACGGTATTGAAATTGCTGTTGTTAAGCATAACGATCCGGCTCCTAAAGACACAGAATATACAACGGGTAATATTAAGCTTGATAAAACTAATTACCCATTTCTTGAGAAACTTCAGTTGACCGAAATAACCGGTGACGGCACATATTTTAGCAAACCGGCTTTGATTCAAACAAGCGGTAAAGCTCAAGTTGACACAACTACAGCTTGGAGTCCAGCTGATGCAAATCAGCATTATTTGTCATTTGACCTTTACATTCGTTCAAAATCGCAGTATAATATATCAATAGGCCAAAAATCAACAATAAAACCGGTTGCTCCTCAACTCACAACTTCGGACGGTACGGGCATTCAAAATAAAAGCAAGTACGGTAATTTTTCAAGAGATTCCGTAGTTGGTGCAGTAAGATTCTCGGTTGTTGACTATAAACCCGCTACTCCTGCAAAAAAACTCTTGTGGTTGCCGGCTCCGAATATCTTGTTGGAGCAGACTGGTGACAATTACACTTTGTCAGACAATGTGGAAAGCGGAGATTCGTACAGTCATGTATACTATGACACACAAAAGGTAAAGCAAACAGTCAGTAGTACTACTGGCGATAATGCGTTTGTTGTGAATAATAAAGGTTTTGTTGACGGAAAATTCACCTATGAGCTTGGTGAAAACAAAGAAATTGCAAAACTTACAAAGTCCTCAGATACCGATCAATACTACGGTGCTATGGTAACCTGTAATATGTGGATTGAGGGCGAAGACCCAGAGGCAAGACTTGCTCTTGTAAACGGAAATTTTAAGGTTAATCTTGTATTGACAAAAAAAGTTGATTTTATTTAAGGTAGGAAAGGGGAACTTTTGATGAAGTTGAAAGATAAGTTTTGCAACTATCTCAACGGTTTAGTTGACTCAAGACTGAATAACACAAAAAAGGTCACGACTTCATATGTTGCTCTTTTTCTTGTTTTAAGTATTTTCGCAGTATCTACCTTTTCGTGGTTCACAATAAGAGATACGGCAACTATTGATTCAGACCCCTTTACTCTTGATTCTGCTGCCGGAATGAGAGTTAATAAGGGTGAGGAAATCAGAAATACAATCACCGTACAAAATGCAATGCTGAAAGAAGCGTCAAGTGTTGACGGTCGTAATATGTTTTTCCCTGTAGATCGCGGATACGGCGATGAAGGAAAAAGCGTTGACACGAGCGAAATGAAATTTCGTGAAGGCACAGTAGGAGATAAAAATAACGGATACATATACAGCGATTTTACCCTTACAGGTCAAACAGGCGGTAAGGTTGAAGTATATGTAAAAAATTACAAAGTTCAGGTATATAATAGGAAGACAAAGAAAGATGAAGTGTATGACGGTGCAACACATATTACTGTTGACGGCAATAGACCATCGTCATATCTGGCATATCAGAATCCTTGCCCAATAAGGATTGCATTCATCAGAAACAGTGCAGAAGCTTCAACCCTTATTGATCCTACTGCAATTATCGACAACTACGCTGACGAATGTCAGGCAGTAAGTTCTGTTAATTCGCTCGGCTCGGCGACAACCGCAAAAGCAAAGGGCAGGTCATTTTCAGACTACTATTTCGGCACAGGTGCTCCTCTTTTTACTCTTGACGGTCTTAAATCCCAAAACATAACAATGGTTGCGTGGCTTGAGGCAACCGGAGAGAACTGTGACGCTTACGAGGGTCAGAATGTGTCAATTACAGTTGAACTTGAAAGTAACTGGAAAGATATGGAATATGTTACTTTTGTAGATAAAACAAAAGGTGATACTGACAAAGACGAAAATACGGAACTCAGGTGGGTTGGCGATGCCGGATGTTTCCTTGTTATGACCTATTATGACGAAAACTTTGAAAATCCAAAGTCAGTAGTAATGAGTGCGTCAAAGACTAAGGTTAATGCTGAGGGAAAACCACAACCTATTGAATGGATAGCTTATCTGCCAAAGGATAAAATAACAAACATATCTTTTATGCGATATAGTAAAGTAAAAGAGAAAATTAAGCTTGACGGACAAAATGAGGTTGAGGTAGGCAGAATATATAATGTATGGCATACAACAGCTAAAGTAAATACATGGATTGATGCGCGTAAAGATGATGACAAGGGTAAAAATGCAAATAAATGGTCACATCAAATAAATGATAACGGTCTTCAGACATACCGCACAGATAACGGAACTGCAACCGGAAATAAAGAAAATACCTATTATGCCGTACACGGTAACGGTTACGGCAGTACCACTACTGTTGCTGAAAATGTTGCCCCCTGTATCGGATATTGGGGTACAAAGTATCCCAACAGTTCCGGCGGCAGTGTTGAACCGACTACAACCGAACAACTGCCGACAACCGGAGAAACCTACGCGAGAGCGGATATTCAAATTTATAACAATGTATGGTTAAATGATTATAATTCGTATAACGGCGGCGGAGGTCTGAGAAATCTGCTTAGTCAGAATGTTTTGGTACTAAAAGCCGTATTTAAAGATTCAAACGGTACAGAAACCGCTTATGAAATGAAACCGCAGGGTGGCGGAGATAAGTGCGTGCTGTCAAAGACAAGCGTCAAAAGCGGTTCGAAGCTTGTACGATTTGATTTGTATGATCCTGCAAAAGATAATACAATAATAAGGAATTATGAAGTGCCTGAAAAAATTCAGCATACATTTACTGAGAGTGCGGGTTCTAACGAATATATCATATCCTATGATTTGGTAAATGAAGGGTCTGGCAAAATCATAAAAGCAGGAAATTGGTAATTGATTAACACATTAAGGAGGTGTCACGATGAGAGAAAGACTTGCTCTTTTAAGGGAGTATTTGAAAAACAGACTTGCATTTGGCAAGAATAAAAAAACAAGAAAAGGTTTTATACTCACTATGGTGGCACTTGTTGAAGTACTCGCCATATCGGTTGTGTCCGTTTCGGCTTGGGTTGAAACTATTTCAACAATCACATTTAAAGCTGTGGGCGCACAAATTGACAACTATGTTTATACTAATGCCGATATTGGCAGTAATAATGGTTATTCAGGCAAAACCATTGACTTGAATAAATATTTCCGTGCTGCGGGTGGAGTGCATCTTGCTTTGGCTTCAAGTGCTGACGGTGAAAATATATTTTTCCCGATAAAGAAATCAGGTGCTTCTGAATTTGATGCTAAGTCATACAGGTGTGCGGATGTAAATGATAAGAATGTTAATTATATTGACTTTTCATTTAATGTAAAGGTTGATAAAACCTTTTACGCGAATCATGCAGAGTTTTATCTTGATAAAGAACCTACGATAACTATAGATGGTGAAAAAGATTCAGGAAACCTTGTAAGAATGGCAATTACAGATACCGATACTCAAAATACGGTTGTATGCGGTTCTGAGGCAAGTACTGAAAATGTTGTCAGTAAAGTAAATGGTGATAAAGCCTCTGAGAAGGTTCAAGCTTTTAGCGATTTTGTTGTTAGTCCTGAATCTGAACCAACGGAGTTGTTTCAGGTTAAAAAAGGAAGCAGTAAAACAATAAATATTAAAGTATGGCTTCAGGATGATAATGCGGTTCCTAAATATGCCGGTAAAACTGTTTCAATATCTGGTGTTAATATTGTAGCTCAGAATAAAAAAGGCAATAAAGTGTATTTTGTTGACCGTACTGTAAATGATACCGAAAAAAATTGGACAAAGGATGTAAAATTTCAGCAGGGTAGCAAAGATCCTGTACAGATGAACTTTGATGCGAATTCGCATACATATTCCTGTAATTATACACCCGACGCTGACGAAACAGAAGTTAAGTTCACCTCGAAAGGTGTTACTTGGACTACTAATATGAAGTCGCTCAATACAGACGACAGTATGCCCTACACCGCCTATGGCGATCATAACGGTAATGTCGGATACGGTACATGGGGCGAAGTGGTTGAAATCAGTGTTTCAAGCCAAGCCGCCGATGTGCTCCCTGATACAGACAATGATTTAAGTGTATATATGGTTCCGAATCAAGGTGACACTAACAGTAAAGTTAGAATGCCATTTACTGCTGACATTAAAAAATGGGTCGGTTATATTGCAAAGGAAAAGGCAGACGACATGACTTTTTCTTTTACAAATAACGGTAAGAAATATGAAATTCCTGCTCCTAACAGAGGCAATTCAACGCTTTTTGTTGTTACTTCTGCTACAACAGGTTATTGGTACCCACCTGCTACTATTACTGTTACCGTTGATGATAAAAGCCATGGCACAGCTTCGATTAAATATAACGATTTAGATAAAAGTACAGTAAATGTAACACCTATGACAAAGATTCAGTTGAGTGCAACAGCCAAACCAGGTTTTGCTTTTACGGGTTGGACTGACAGTAACGGTGATGCGGTACAAGGTATTGACAAAAACGGATATTTCATCCCATCAAAGAGTGGAACCTATGACTTTAGAGCCAACTTTACCGAAGTGTACGAATTCAAAGCTTATGCAAAAACATATGACGGTAGCAGTCTGTATGATAATATCAACGGCGGCAATGTAAGCATTACGTGTGGCGAAAAAACTGTAAGTTCAAGTACAACATCTTCTTCATGTAATTTGTCTGCTTTAAAGGGCAGCACGGTCAAATATAAAGCTGTTGCAGAAGAAGGCTATACATTTAGTGGTTGGTACGATGACCCTATGTGTACAGGCGGAGCGGTGAGTAATAATTCGGAATATCCGATGAGTTCTGTTACCGATTCAAAAACTCTTTATGCAAGATTTAATATCAATGTGTATGATGTGTTTGCCGAAGCACAGTACGGAACATCAAGTCCTAATGCTACAGGCGGTAAGGTATCCTTTGATAATTCCAATTATTCGAAAAGTGTGGAGACAAAGGTAAATCATAACGGTATTGCAACATTCTACGCTAAACCTGTGGAAAATTATGCTTTCATCGGTTGGTTTGATAAAACAACTGATACAGTGCCTGTAGTAAAACCCGAAAATTGTGTATACGACAGCAACGGAAATTACTACAAATACGAAACGACGATTACCAATTCAAAAACTCTTTATGCAAGATTTAAGGCTTTGTGTACGGTAGAAGCCAAAGCGATGTACAACAACGAAAATGTTGATAAAGCCGGTACTGTAAAGGTTGCGGACAGAGATGCAGGTAAAAGTTCATCTAAACCTGTTATGGAAGGCGACAATGTAACAGTTGAGGCAATTGCCAAAAGCGGTTACAAGTTTGTCGGTTGGTATAAGAACGATGCGTGTACTGAACAGTATTTCACCGAAAACAACGAAGTGTCAAGTAAAACCTTCAAAGTTAGCAAGGGAGTAACTCTGTATGCTAAGTTTGAGTTGAAGACAGACATTACATTTTACCTTAATGATGGAGGCTTGTGGTCAGGTGATAAGGCGAAACTTGCAGCGTATGTTTGGGATGATAATGGCAACAAGAAATGGCTTGAAGTATCTAAAACTGACTATGACAATTATTACAGCTTTGCTTTAGATAATAATCAATGGAAGCAAGTAATTTTTGTAAGATATGATCCGAGCAAAAATTTGAACGATTTCCCAACGGAAAATTGGAATGGCTATGTTTGGAATAAGACTTCTGATATAACAATTGATTACAATAATAATTGTTATGTTATAACATCTTCTCCAAATAGCGGAGGAAGTTCAACCGGCTATTGGATGACCTATGTTCCCGGACAACAAAATGTTTTCAGAGAGATATATGTTAATACCAAAAGTTGCTCGTGGTTTGGCGCTCAAAGTGCCAAACTTGCCTATAGATTCAGCACCGATGATTCATTTAAGTCTGATTGCACTGAGGAGACTATAGACGGAAATACTTATTGGAAACTGAGTATTCCAACAGATAAGGATACTATTTATTTGTCAAGAGCTGTTTCCGGCAAATACTATAACGAATTTAATGCTTCTATAGATAAAGATAAAAGTAAAAATTTGTTTACAGTAAATAATGATTTCAATGATGGCGACTGGAGCACATATTAAAAATTCAACGGAGGTGAAACCATGAAGAAATCTAAATTTACACTTGTTATTGTACTCGGACTTGTACTGTGTTTGTTGTGTGGAACAACTACGACTTTTTCGTGGTTTAATCGTCCTGGAGTGCTAAAGGGCGACTCCCTCTCTTGGCACGGAGATTACAATGTGACAAACGGAGAAAATATTACTGCTGTTACTTATGTTGCTACAAAAGATGACGGCAGTGAGTATAGTACTGATCCGTTTGATTTTAAAACTCCGACAACTGTTCCCGCCCATGAAACAAAATATTTCTGTACAGAGGTAAAGAACACGGGAGCTGCACCGCAGTCAATTTCTTTGTTCCTTAGTAATTCGGAAACTAACACCCTTTCTGTCGGTGTTAACAGCCCCCTCAGAACCTACAGGAGATTTACCTCCGATTCACAAACAACATCATATGTTACCAAGACACCGTGTAATGTGAATGAGAAGAATTTGTATATAGCTACTAATGTTCCTGACCCTACGAAGTACACTATGCACACTTGGAAGAATGGAACTGACTCTATTTCTGATACAGATCTTAACGGATACATTGAAGGTAAGTCTGTTAATTATGATAATGTAGATTATAATATATCATATGTTACAATTCCTACAGAACACGACCACGCGAAGCTCTGGCATGATAATGGTAATTCTAAAGAATGGTTCGGTTTTGATTTACAAATTACAGATCAGAATAATACTTATGTTTTTTTTGAAGAAAAAGAAAAGATAAAATTTACAACTATGAAACATTCAGATCCGTCTGCCGGAATTTCAAGTTTTTATTCAAGAGCAGAAGCTGTAGTAGGTGAGACATTTGATTTAAGCGCAAAGGCACAGGGTACAGTGACTTACACATCGTCAAACCCCAATGTCGCAACAGTTACGAATGACGGTAAGGTTACTGCCAATAAGGCAGGCACGACTACTGTTACTGTTACATCTACGGGTGCGTACGGTGATAAAATAACGGCAAAATGCAATCTTACCGTAAGTAAAAAACCGGTTAAAAGCTCGTATATTCCGATTGTTACGAATATGAAGATTGAAGGCAAGGGCACCGCCGACAGCGAGATCGGAAGAGCACAGTCTGAACTCCAGT
>ENA-ORIF01000029-ORIF01000029.1-human-gut-metagenome-genome-assembly--contig:-NODE-29-length-14916-cov-33.372060_pt1 | contig 14916 bp, 7 predicted proteins | sample MGYA00243027_ERZ508740 | MGnify/ENA primary metagenome ERZ508740 (study PRJEB26277, sample SAMN04329858) | human gut metagenome | biome: human-associated habitat | host: Homo sapiens | place: USA...
AATGATACGGCGACCACCGAGATCTACACTCTTTCCCTACACGACGCTCTTCCGATCTCCTTCTAAGGGTACAAAATGTTGCCAAATTGTGGATTTTTTAGTATAAAATGTTGTTGTCCACACATTTTAACCAAATTATCCCCCCCCCATTTCGCAATTTCTTTATATATTTGCAGCGTCAAAAATGATATGCTAAACTTAATAACAAGCAAAGTATACCAAGTAAGTGATAAGTAAAAGTATACCCAGATGAAGTAGAGTTACAACCACTTGTATACTCAAAATGGAACTAGATATACTAACAAAAATATATAAACCGAAATTACATATTAAAACCATTATTAATTATGTGCAAAACGATGGTGATGAAAATGTCTTTAGCTACCATGCTACTGATGTTGATCTCGATGAACGGCTTTTCGCAGAACATTGGGGTAAAGAGCAATTTGCTGTATTGGGCAACAACAACACCCAATATCGGACTTGAAACTGCTGTGGGGAAGAAGCATACCGCACAGGTATTTGTTGGCTTCAATCCTTGGAAACAGTCAGGAGGTGATCAGTCTAGTCTCCGTCACTGGCTTGTGATGCCGGAATACCGCTATTGGTTCTGCCAGAACTTCAATGGCTGGTTCCTCGGTGCTCATGCTATGGGTGGACAGTTTAATGCCGGAGGCGTCAAGCTACCTTTCGGTATGTTTAAGGACTTGCGCGACCATCGCTATGAGGGATGGTACGTAGGTGGTGGTGTCACCGCTGGTTATCAGTGGCCACTTTCCAAGCACTGGAACCTGGAAACATCCATTGGTATTGGCTACGACTACATCCAGTACGCCAAGTTCAAGTGTGGCAACTGTGGTGAGAAGTTGAAATCTTCCCACGACAACTATGTGGGTCCTACCAAGGCTGCCCTCTCCCTCATTTATATGTTATAACCCCTTTTAACATTAATGATTATGAAACTTTCAAGAAATACCACCTATTTATTATATGCTGCCTTATTGATGGCTCCTGCAACTGTTATGGCACAGAACTGCCATGAAGTAAAGCTGGCTGCCAACAAGATTCAGGTTAGCAATGTGCAGGTGGCGCAGCAGAATAACGCTTTGACGGTATCGATGGATCTCAACCTCGATTCGCTTAACCTTCCTACCAATACCCAGCTGGTATATACTCCTATCTTCAAGAGTCAGAAGTTGGAATATAAGTTGCCTGAGATTGTCATCAACGGAAAACGCCAGCAGATTATGTATGAACGTGGGGTAGGGAACAAACATCTGAACCTTTCGCCAAAGGCGATGGTGGTTCGCCGTAACAACAAGCAGGCACAGACCCTTAAGTATACCGCTTCCATTCCTGTGGCGGGAGTCATGAAGAACTACGATCTCAATATGCATGAAGATCTTTGTGGATGTGGCAACCTGGAGGAGGGAAATGATTTCCATCTCCGCCATCGCCGTCAGCCGCTGGCTGTCTTCGTACGTCCTGCCGTAGAGGCAATCAAGGTTCGTCATCTCGATAAGCGTGCTTATATCGACTTCCCTGTCAACAGGATAGAGCTACATGCCGACTACCGTCGCAATCCGGCTCAGTTGGACAGCATCGTAAGAACCATCAATGCCCTGAAAGATGATAAGAACCTGGAGGTGAGCGGAATCAACATTCATGGTTATGCTTCTCCTGAGAGTCCTTACAGTCATAATGACTATCTGGCAAAGAACCGTGCCAAGACCCTTACCGATTATGTTCGCCGTATGGTAGCCCTGCCAACCCAGCTCTTCACCGTTTCTTCTACGGCAGAGGATTGGGATGGTCTCCGTAACTATCTCAAGGATAGTAACCTGGAGCATAAGGCAGAGATTTTGGCAATCGCCAATGATGAGAAGATGGATCCGGATGCCCGTGAGCAGAAAATCAAGAAGCTGTATCCGTCAGAATATCGCTTCATGCTGGATACCTGGTATCCTGCTCTCCGCCATTCCGACTACCGTATTACATATAAGGTGAAGCCATTCGATGTGGCTGAGGCAAAGGAGATTATCAAGACCAAGCCACAGCAGCTCAGTCAGGAAGAGATGTTCCTGGTGGCTCAGACCTATGAGCCTGGTAGCAAGGAGTTTAACGACGTGATGGAGATTGCCGTCCGCATGTTCCCAGAGAACGAAACTGCCAATCTCAATGCAGCCAATACCCGCTTGAATGCTGGTGATGCCGATGGTGCCAAGGCTTATCTTGACAAGGCAGGCAACAGTCCTGCTGCTCAGAATGCCCGTGGAGTATACGAGGCATTGAAGGGCAATGACCAGCAGGCTCGCTATTACTTCGGCTTGGCAGCCAAGGCAGGTGTCAAGGCTGCTCAGGAGAATCTGGAAAATCTATAAAAGGTAATAAATAGGAATAAAAATATTAATCAAATCAAATTATATCAAGTATGAAAAAATCGTTATTGTTTTCCGCAGTATTGGCAGGTCTGATGCTCGGTTCTTGTTCAAGTAGTGATGACTTGGCAGGTGGTAACACTCCTGCTAATCAGGATGGTAGTGGCTATGTTGCATTTACAATTAATCTGCCTAGCCAGTCTGGTAGCAGCTCTCGTGCTGGTTCAGAGAATGATCAGTTTGATGATGGTACTCCTAATGAGTATGATGTAAAAGATGCGACACTCTTGATTTTTGAAGGTAATACAGAATCAGGTGCAACACTCAAAAGTGCTTATAAGTTAAATACTGCTCCTTGGAATGATAAGAAGGCTAATGAGAATGTAACAACAACTTCTGCAACAATTGTTAAGGAAATTGCTGCTCCTGCTTCTGCAGATGATTGTTATGCACTTGTTGTTTTGAACAATAATGGTGTTTTCACTCTAAATGAGAATGATCATACCATATCATTAGATGGTTCATCTCCTTTTGTAGGAACATATAAGGAATTCGCAGAGTCTTTGTCTGATAAAGATCTGACAAAGTCTGGTTTCTATATGGCTAATGCTCCATTGTCAAGTGTTGCTGGTGGTACTGTAGCGCCAACAGGTGCTAAAATTACTACATTGGTAAGTCTTAAAGATAAAATTAAGGAAACTGAATCCGAAGCTAAACAATCTTTAGCTCAGATTTATGTTGAGCGTGGTGTTGCTAAAGTAACAATGGAGAAGCCATCAATAAAAGAAATTGATGGATCTTATACAGATGCATCACGGAAAACGAAAGTTCCTTTTGAGGTTACTTCATGGGCTTTGGATAATACCAATAAGAAGACTTATTTAGTTCGTTCTACAAAAGGTTCAGATGGATGGTTGAATTTAGCAACAGAAATTTCAACAGTAGCTGCTAAATATCGTTTTGTAGGTTCTACTCCAGTAGCACCAGGTGTATCTCTATTCCGTACTTATTTTGCGAAAGATGCTAATTTTGATCAAACTCAGAATCAGACAGCTCTCAATAACAATTCATTTAACAAAATTGATGCTTCAGGTATCATCAATGAATTAGGTAGTGATAAACCACTTTACTGTTTTGAGAATACATTTGATGTAGCTAGCCAGAATGATAACACAACTACTCGTGTCTTGATCAAGGCTAATTTGAATAATAAAAGCACATTCTATGTAATCAATGGTGATGAGAATACTATTTATGATAAGGATGCGGTTATCAAAGAAATTAAGAAGTATTTCTTGACAGAATATGAGTCTTGGATTAAGACTAATGTTACAATAGCAAGTGGTTCTGTAGGTGAAAATAATCTGGACGTTGATATTACAGATAACGCAGGTGATGTCGCTATTAATTCAATTACTTTCACCAATGGTGCTACTACTACTGCTACACTACCGACAGATTATCAGCAAAAGGTTATGGACAGAGTCGGTACCATTAAAGAGTATAAGAATGGTGAATCTTATTACTTTGTTCGTATCAAGCATTTTGGCGATGATTTGACTCCTTGGCATGTAAGCGAATTGGTTATGCCTTCTTCTGCTACTGGAATTTATCCAGCAGGTGCTAACCAAGACAATAACTATTTGGGCCGTTATGGTGTGCTTCGTAACAACTGGTATAATATCCAAATAACCGGTGTTAAGGGATTAGGTTTTTCAGAAGTTCCTGATGTTACTCCTGATCCTGATGATGAACTTGAGTCTTACATCGCTGTTGAGATCAAAGTCCTCTCTTGGGCTAAGCGTACACAGGGTGCTATTTTGCACTAAGATGTAAATACATTATAAGATAAAGTATATAAAACAATAATTGATTAGCGATATGATAGCGCAGAAGATAAATAAATGGTTGAAGGGTGTCATGGCTGCTGCCATGACCCTGACAGTCGTCACCTCGTGCAACGATATGTGGCACCAGGATTACAGCGACTGCCCTAATGGTGTATATGTTAAATTTAAGTATGATTACAACCTCCAGCGTGCCGATATGTTTAATGATCATGTTGGACAGGTAACGCTGTATGTATTCGATGACAAAGGAAACTATATAACCCAACAGACCGAGACGAACTCTGCGCTATCATCGCCTCTCAATGACCCAAATTATGTAATGCACGTCGAGAACCTACAGCCTGGCAAATATCAGTTCCTTGCTCTCGCAGGACAGAATGCTTATGCTGACCAAATGGTATCCGGTCGCGCCAAGTTCGTTCGTACAGAACCTGCAAACGGCGATTATATCAAGAAGTTGGAGGTGAATCTCGACCACCAGAATTGTGGTGATTATGATGAAGTAGAGAATCATGCCCTGCCATTGGATACTCTTTGGCATGGCAAGATGCTCGAATCTGTTGAGGTTTCTTCATCCAAAGCCGCCTATGCTACTATTCCTCTGGTGCGTGATACCAAGAAGATTAACGTAGCGCTTCGTGACCTTGACTCTCCTCAAGACATGGATGTCAACGACTACACAATGACCATCGAGGACCATAATGCCCGCATTCTTTGGGATAACTCTCTCGATGAGAGCCGTAAGGTGGTTTATACCCCTCATGCCACATGGAATACGGTGGATGAAACCGAGCAGGGCAAGATAGCTCATGCCGACTTCATGACCTCCCGTATTCTGAAGCACGATGATTACAAACAGGATGGTCATCTCCTCATCAAGAATAAGGAGACTGGAAATACAGTAGTAAATGTAAATCTTCCTGACCTCTTGAGTCGTCTTCGCACCAGTGAGGAGTACAGTTACAGTGCACAGGAATTCCTTGACCGTGCCTATGATTACAAACTTCAGTTCTTTATCCAGGGTGGCAAGCTCAAGTATTGCTACATCACCATCAGCGTGAATGTACTGAGTTGGAGCAAGCGCATCCAGTTCGAAGAACTCCATTAAAACTCTCGAATCCACATAGAATCGAAAATAAAAAATATTAGTCCTACTGGCTTCTTGTAAGCCCTAAAATATAAAGTATATGTTTAAGATGAAATCGATAATCCGCTCATTGCTAGTCCTTTTACTGGTAATGTCCTTCACGTCCTGTGTGAGAGACAATATCAGCGATTTTCCTATTGCGAATGATAATAGTAAGGTGTTTTTGTCTGTTTCTATAAACGTAGCTGGTGAGGACTCACGAACAACAAGAGCGGAAGATTATACTTTTGAACCAACACCTTTTGGAGGAGAAGATGGTAATGGCGATCATAAAGGCGAAACTTATGAGCGAACAGTAAATAATATGTCAATGTTGTTCTTCCATTCTGAGAAGGAAGATTTGACAGATGGCGATGTTACTATAGATAAGGTAATCTATTTTCCAAATGTAACTCCTGATGGCAAACGTACATTAGCAGTAGAGGTAGATTCGAAGTTCTTGAATGATGCTAAACTTCGTTTCTTGGTCATAGCTAATGTTGGTGATTTGTCAGATTATCGTGGTCGTAAGTTATCAGAAGTCAGAGATCAGTTGATTACTGATGTTTTTAAGCGCACTGATAATCCTACGTTTACTAAAAAAGGAGAATTAAGCGGCTTTTCAACCTTCGTGATGTCTTCCCGTGGACAGAGCTCTTTAACCATAAAGTCTGGTAGTGGAACAAAAAGTGACCCTTACCTTATCGATCATGAGATAGAGCGTTTGGCTGCAAGAATAGATATTATGCCTCATGTGCAGCGTTATAAGTTAGATGATAAGACCCACCTGTGCAAATATTGCTATAATGTCACTCAGGGTTCTGACGTAATTGGTGGCTTTGTACTTGAGTACGTTCGTCCTTATAATGTATTAACCTCGAAGGAATATGTCTTTAGACGTACAGCTACGGATGCATCTTTGGCTAATTTAAAGTATCTTGGACTGGAAGAAGATGATGGAAATAAGCAGAACACTAATTATGTGGTGGATCCTACCTCTCTAAATAAGAGCGAGGCTACTTTTAAATATCCTAAGAATACAGATGAGTATTGGGCAAACGCTTCTTATGAGCTATTTTATCAGACTCGTGATGCCGGAAAGACCCATACGCATTCTACCAATCCTAAGGCTAGTGATAAAAATCCCTACAATCCAGAGACCGCCTATTATATTCTCGATTATGTAAAAGAGAATACCTCTTTCGATAATAATGAGCAATATGCAACAGGGCTTGTCTTTAAGGGTAAGTATTATGAGAAAAGCGATTGGGTAGTAGCAACTGATGCAGAAATAAAAGCTGGTGGTTCTTCTCATCCTAAAGATGGTGCTGTTGGTACTGATAAGGCTTACACCTACGTCATTCGCCATAGCGACCCAACGGGAAATGGTACAACTAAAGATAAAATGCATTACGGCATAGTCCGCAATAACATCTATCGAGTTCGTATCGATGGAATTACCGGAAAGGGACTGGATGGAATGAAGATTACCCTCAACGTGAGAAAATGGGCAACCTATACTCACGATGAGACTACAATGTAAAAACGAAATAAACTGATAAACAGAAAGTATAGTTTGAACTTAAACTTTCAAAACAATGAAAACGATTAAGACGATACATACGGCGTTGATTCTGATGGTGCTAGCCTTTATGACGGCTTGCTCCACAGATAGTGCTGACCCTATACAGGGAGACAGTGGAGGCGATAACCCAGGCGACAAGATTACCGTTCACATGACTCTTTCTACAGCTCCTTCTTCCGGAACCAGAGCTAGTTTGTCATGGAAAGATGGCGTAGATGCAGAAAACATGAAGAGTTGGGTAGTAGCCTTTGTGAAAGACAACAAGGTTGTTTCTTTTGCAGAGAACAACAATGTATCGGATGGTAATCGTATTAAAGATGATGTTGCGATAACAGATCTTCCTAAAGAGAATGCCACCTATCAGGTCTATTCCTTTGCCAATCTTACAGCAAAAGAATTGGGCATTGCCAAAGATGCTACTATAGATTTCGACAACATGAAATGGATAATGAACGGCAATGGATTCAATTTGAATGCCCCAGACTGCAAAGGTATTCCAATGAGCAATAAGCAGGAAGTAACGGTAGATGCTTCCGGTAAGACTGATAAACACGATCTTTGGGTAGTAAGAATGCTGGCGAAGGTTACACTTCAGTTTAGGAATCCAAGTTCTACTCCTTTGGTAATCAATGATATTACGTTGAGTGATGTAACTTCAAATCCTTCAGCTGATGTTAATAAAGAAGGTAACATCATGTTGTTGCCAAAGCATTTGGATGCTTCCGGAACCTCTGGTACTACTGGTTCATCTAACCTAACTGGTGCAGATAAGGATCTGGTTAAATGTACTCCGAATCTGGTAAAGCAGGCGACAACGGAGAATTATACTTATAAGTTGTCTCCATTAAAGACGATACCTGCAAGTACTGATACTTATAAGCCAGAGAATGAGATTTCGTTCTATGTGAATGAAAGTGCAGCGGGCAATACTTCCAAGTATTTCATCATCAACCTGAATACTTCAGCAGGAGTCAAGCGTTACGCCTTGTTCAAGGATTGGACAACGATAGCTCGCAACGACCATCACATTCTACCAATCTCATTAGATGATTACAAGTTGAAGTTTGATGTTCAGTCCTTCACTGCCATCGGCCTCTATCCATCCATAAGAGATAACGGAACCACTCTTTCCTACACCTGCTATTATCCGGAAGAGGAATTCCATATCCAGCCAAAGGTAGTAAAAGGTGATGACACAGATGTGACTGGAACCAACGATTATGCCAATGTAAAATGGGATCTGATCCAAGAAAATGGTATGGCTGATGCCGCAGCTGCTACTGCGAATGCCCATAAGGTGTTTAAAGTTCTTCCATCATGGAATTCAACCACCGGCTATTTTGAAGGTACCTTCAATGATGATGCTGCCGATAAGCAGAGTGCCCTCTACGAGGTCACCGTTCCTGTGCCAGGTGCCTCAGGAAAAGAACTTATATATAAGATACTTTTCACCAAGGATTTAAGAAGTTATGCTGCTCGTAAATATACGAGACAGAGTTACTATTTCAGAACAAAACAATAATACTTATATTAAAAAACATTGAAGCTTATGTTTAAGTCTAAGATTTTTAATAGTGTAATGAGATATATGTTGGTAGCAATGCTTGCATTGCTGCCAAATACTATATGGGGAGAGAATTATACGAATAATATTTTTTTGACCGATGTAAACCGCGTATCTATTGATATGCAAAGTATCTTAGGTGGCAGTGATAAATATGCAAAATATAATTATATTGAGTTTTATTTTCTTGACAAGTCTGATGCTATTGTAGATTTAAGTAACATTAAACTTGGTTTGTGGAATAGTGAATCAAATGATGCAAATCCGGATTTTAATGGTGATGGCTTCAAGAAGACCAAGAATTATTATCTTTTTTACAAAGAGAAAAATGGTTGGGGATGCGAAAATTTGTTTAGGTTTAAGATAAATACTACTAATGTAGATCTCTCTGGTTATAAGTTTGTAGTAAAGGCTTCTAATACGAATAATTTTGAAACAGATAAGACAACGGCAGATGTTACATATACTTATCAGCTTTATTCTCAGAGTGATATTGATGCTGTAACTTTCACCAAGGCAACTAATCCTACTTTGGTGAAATCTGCTTATGCTTTAAAAGAAGGAAACAAATGTATCTTCAGTGGTGCTTCTGTATATGATGAAATAAAAAAGATTTTAGAAGTTTCGTCTAAAGAAGATATTAAGGACTTCTATATACGTTGGACTATAAAACATACAGATAACACCAAAGTAGATAATCTTATTGTCTCTTCAGAAAAAATAAAGAAGCGTAATGATTTTGACTATATTTACTTTAATAATACAGGTTCCTCAATTCAAGCAAAAGACTTGGATGTTACCTTAGAGTTGCCTAGTGGTGAGTCTTGTGATAACATAAATTTATCTTTTGTTATTTCCAAAAATGTCTCTGAATTGACTGCTAAATATGGTGTTGTTGAGAAAGAGCCGACTTTGGATGCAAAGTTTAATGTTCAGCTTTTGGATAATAAGTATAGCATGCCTTTCAAACATTATGTAGGCCATGCTAATACTGCATTAGATAATGGCAAGCAGCAGACTGCTGAATGGGAGTACTATGTCTATGTGAAAGATGCTAATGAGCAAGTAGAGTTAGTGCTGCCATTCGACAAATATGAAAATGGAATAGGATCGGGAACGCCACTTGAGCCACGAGGTTATTTCAGATGGTATGATTTTAAAACAGATAAAGCTAATGATAAGTTAAGTCCAGTTACAGGGACCGGAGCATCAACTCTTCTGAATCATATAAAATCAGAGGGTAAAGACTATGGCCTGTTTGCTTTCAATATTTCTCAAGACCCTGTTAGTAAGAATGTTGGTGTTACATATACTGCACCTGCAGGAGCTTCGTCTGAAGGATGGGTTGGTGAAGATATTGCCTGTGATGTGAGCCGTTATATTGATGGTTTAGATGCTACAAACACTTATCTTGTACATGAGCCTACGCTCTCTATCAGATACATTTTCCATATCCGTTCTGCCAAGCAGTTAGCAGACGATATTATGAATACGGCTATTGGTAAAAATCCTCAAAGAGCAGGTTATAGAACTTATGAGGATGGTAAGTATATAACAGTTGGTATGAAGGATAAAAGTTCTATTGTTACTCTTCGACTGGATTTGTCTGATGCTACGAAATATTATTTCCATCCATTAGCAAATGGTGTATATAAGCAAGATGGAGCTTCTTTTGGTTTCACTAATCGGGTATATTATGTAGATGAAAAGTACAAACTCGTAGAATCCAACTTCGATAAAAATAAATTATGCAAGGCAACTAAGATTGAATGGTGGGCGTATGATAAGACCAAAACTTATTGTCGTAACCTGGGGACAAAGACTAATCGTTTCTTTGATTTGTCGATGGAAAATCTCAATGGCCGTTGGATGCCTGCATCTATGACAGGGTCTGATAAGAATTTTTCATTTAACTATGGAGATCCTGTATTCATAGTTGCATATGCAATGGATGATGACGAAAACCGTTGTCCTATTGCCAACTTTGATGTTCGATTCATGAATAATCATCCGATGACTAAAGAGGAGATTGTTAAAAATGGATTGAATAACAGACTTATTAGTTATCTTGACGAGCACTATAAAATGGCTACTAAGCCTATTACATTTGATGACGATGATGTAGAACAGACTGTGGCTGCTCCTACAAGTCCGGATGACAACCAGGACCGATTGCCATCTAAATGGGATCGCCGTGCTTATAGTTTCGTATATCGTGATCTGATTGACTACGATGCTACTTATTATGGTTTGAATAAAATCGGTCATTCTCCACTTCATGGAGATTATTGCTTGTATAAGTCTGCCAATGTTGATGGTGCTTCCGGTAATGGTGAGTCACTTAAAGATGGATATCTTTGGTGGCAAACTGGACAATTATATGATAAGACTTATGAGATAACCAATGGTTCTCAGTATGGCCACTTCCTCTATGTGGATGCATCAGACGAAAGTAGAAAAATCGCCGCTGCAGATTTCACGGCAGATCTCTGTACAGGACAGCAACTTATCTTCACAGCGGGTGTTGCTGACATGACTAAAGCGGATACTAAGCCACAGATTATGTTTAAACTATTTGGTGTTAAAAGAAATGTCAATGATGATATTGTTGAAAAACACCTGATACATAGTTTTGCGTCTGGTGATTTTAAGACTAATGTAGAAGACTTGAAACCGGCAACTTGGTACCAGGTATATGGTAAGATTACTTTGCAAAAAGAGTCAAATGTAGAGCAGTATTCAGATTTCCGACTGGAGATTGATAATTACTGTAGCAATACTGATGGTGCCGACTATGCTGTAGATGATATCCGTATGTATCTAGCGCCTGCTAAGGTTCAGGTGATTCAGGAGAAACCGGCATGTGGTGGCGCTACAACAGGAACCATCAAGCTGAAGATACGTGCTATCCACGAGACCTTGAATGCGATTTTGGGACATAAAGATACAAAGATCTATTTCAGATTTGTGGATGAAGATGGAAAGCCTGTAGAAGGTACTGATGAGAGTAATCCTTACTATCGGACGGAACAGGTTAATACATCTGATGGAACAAAAATTGAATACAAGAGCAATAAATATGGAGCTGTTGACGTATTCGATTCAGAGGAAACTTGCAACCAGTATACTATAGATGGTACTCCTATGATCGAGAAGGATAGCGAAGGTGAAACCTATATTGTTATCAGCAATAAAGACTATCCTTTGACTACTGGTAAGAAGTATTATGTATCTGTAGCTACAGAAACTCCTGATGCAACAGGCAACTCTAATTGGGGGTCACCTGCTGAAGTCTGCTCGGTATATAGTAACTGGTTTGAAATGGTTAGCCAGACTCCTATCATTACAGATGTCAAAGGTAATGTCGTAACGGATTATAAAATTCCTTGCGATAAAGCAGACAGCTATAAGGTTACCATTAAGGGACAATTGACAACAACTGACCCTTATAATGGTGGTAAGATAACATTGGATAATGTTAAGTTCTTCTGGTATGTTGGTGATCCTACAGTAGCTACCAATAAACTGAACGAAACTGCAAGCAATGAAATCACTATCAGCAATGATAAGCTTCCTTTGGGTAAAACTCATAAAATCTATATGCAGCCAGAAGGAACTCCGAATGATGATGGCTATATTCCATACACAATCAATGGTACAACCTATCTGTTGTGTACAGGTGCTATACCGGTAGATTTACGTGTAATGAAGGATGGACCACAGCTTAACTTCGGTTTCAATGATGTGGATTATCCGTTCAATGATGGCAATTATGAGGCTTCGCTTCGTATCGGTTTGCCACAGTTGAAGAAGTTGAAGGCTTCTAAGGGATATTTGAAGGTACCTCTTCATAGTGCTACGATGAGAGGTGGAACAGCTATAACAGAGCCACTTACTTTCATTGATGATAGTAAAGCCCCTGCTGTTAATTCGAAGAGCGTAATTGTTGCATCTACGAATGATCCTTTATGGGAAAAGAAGCTGAATACACCGGTTGCTACATTGGAGAACGAAGAGCTGCCTGCTTTTAATAAAACGACTCAGGCTACTCTCAACCTCAAGTTTGAAGATGATGCAGTAGAGAATTTCCACGAGGGATATTACTATGTACTCCGATTCGCTTACGAGAAGAGAGCTGCTTCTGCGGGAACTACCTACTGCCCAGGCGAGTCTTATCTCAAGGTGAAGATTGTACCGGAGTTCATTACCTGGACTCCTACTGCCGATGGCGGTATGAATGCCAACTGGAATAATGATGATAACTGGCATCGCTCATCTTCTACAGAATTGTATGATGATAAGTATACAGATTATCTGGCTTATGGAAGCAGTATGTCGGGTACGCCAACTTCTGCAAAGGATATTCCTACTCAGAACAGCTATGTGCCAATGAAGTTTACCAAGGTAACTATCGGCAATCTGAATGGTTTGCCATTCCCTGACCTCGGTAATGTGGTTTACCGTAGCACCAATCAGATTGCTACCAAGCTGACTAACGGTAAGGGTAATGAGGCTACGAAGTATATCCAGTATGATATCATGGCGTTCTGGAATGAGGCAGATGCCAATAAGGGATTGGAAGCAGGTAATCTGAAGTGTGAGAAGTTCTATGGCAATACCTGTCATCAGATTTACTTCAAGCCTCAGGGCGAGCTTCGTGACCAGTGCTATCTGGTATATGACAAGGCTTGGGTAGAGAAGGAGCTGGTGCCTAACCAGTGGTACACCATGGCTTCGCCTCTGCAGTATATCTACGCAGGTGATATGTATGTGCCAGCAAGTAATGGACGACAGGAAACCAAGGCGTTTACGGATATCAACTTTGATGATAAGACTGCTGATGGTACTACTGCTGTGTATAGCCGAAGTAAGTATCCGGTTTATCAGAGAGCGTGGATGAAGAGCGGAGTAGAGGAAATCTCTCCTAAGGGAGATTATTCTGCATCGCATTATCCGGATGGAGCAGCTCCAGGTGATGTTGATATGAATCTCGGCTACTGGAGTCACGTATATAATAAGGTGGATGAGAGCTATGCCGCAGACGGAACCTTCGGTGGTTTCTCAATCAAGGCGGGTAATGCGCTCTTGCCGAAGAGACCTACAGATGGTACTCCATTGCCAAATGCGATTCTCCGTTTGCCAAAGGCTGATACCAGCTATCAGTACTACGATTATGATGGAACAACGACTTCTGGCAGTAAGAAGGGAGATGTAACCAAGCCGGATGTATCTGCTATCGTTTCTTCAGATAAGAATAGCACTGGTCATGGCAAGCTCCTCGTTGCTTTCAATAACGATGAGAAGCATCTCGCAGAGAAGACTCAGAGTTTAGGAACTGATAATAACAGCGGATTCTATCTCGTTGCCAATCCATATACCTGTTCTATCTCAATGGCTAAGTTCTTCGAGGCTAATACTGGTTTGCAGAAAGCTATTTGGATTGTAGAGAATGGTAAGGTGAAGGCGATTTCCAATGAAGAATTGGATAAGAAGAACTACGCTATCCAGCCTACCCAGTCGTTCTTTGTTAAGAAGAATGTTGGCGCTACTATTACAGAAGTAAAGTTCACTTCTACGATGTGTGTTGACCGCACCATTACTCCTGGCCTGTTGATGGCATCTGATTATGTAAAGAGCATTGAAGCGACGACTGAGAATTCCAACGGCCAGATTTCAAAGGCACGCATCGCCTTGCGTCCGGAGGCTTCTGCCGACTATGATGACCAGGAGGATGTGGAACTCTTGTATGATCAGAACCTCAAGGATGTTCCGCAGGTCTATACCGTTGCCGGTAACGAGGCGGTGGCTGTGAATGCAGTTCCTGAGTTGTCCTGGATTCCGCTTGGCATCGTGAGCCAGCAGGCAGAAGAGGTTTCACTTACCCTGAAGGGTGTGAACAAGCTCGATGCTCCTGTTTATCTCTACGATGCTGCATCGGCAAGCTTTACCGAACTTCATGAAGGCGAGGCTGTGAAGGTGAAGGCGGGTGACCACGGAAGATACTTCCTCACCCAGACCCGTACCTCAACCGGCATCGACCGCATGGAGGCTGAAGAGCAGAGTGCACCGGTGAAGGTTTATTCACCAGCTGCAGGCATGATCGTTGTTTCTGCCTTGGGTGGTGAGAAGCTCGACAGGGTTCAGGTATTTACCTTGGATGGCAAGATGGTTCACAGTTATCAGTTGCCTGATAAGCAGAGAATGATTCTCCGTGTTCCATCCGGAGTATATATCGTAAAGGCATCCACCCAGTCCTGTGCTCAGGCTAAGGGATTGAAGGTTGCCGTAAGATAGGAGAAGCTTGGTTTGACAAGTTTATAATAGTTGATAAAAAACGAAAAGAGGGAGATCGGAAGAGCACACGTCTGAACTCCAGTCACCTATACATCTCGTATGCCGTCTTCTGCTTGAAA
>ENA-ORIF01000037-ORIF01000037.1-human-gut-metagenome-genome-assembly--contig:-NODE-37-length-13685-cov-34.540785_pt1 | contig 13685 bp, 7 predicted proteins | sample MGYA00243027_ERZ508740 | MGnify/ENA primary metagenome ERZ508740 (study PRJEB26277, sample SAMN04329858) | human gut metagenome | biome: human-associated habitat | host: Homo sapiens | place: USA...
ACGTGTGCTCTTCCGATCTTTCCGCATGTAATCCTCGTTGTGATCTCTTCCCCCTTGCTTTGTCAGCATCGCAACGTCTACCATGCGTCAACCTCCTACCAATTTTCCCTGTTACCGTTTTCGCTTTTCTGATTATAATATGCCCAGCGGTAGTTTGCAAGCAAAACAGGAGCATGTTTCCATGCTCCTGCCTGTGTAACCTGGTTTTATCTCCGGTTAATTATTCTTTTTCTTCTTTGCTGCCAGAATAATTGCGCTTCCACCGCCAAGCACTACAAGAACGCCAACACCAATCAATACATACAGAAGTACATGACTCTTCTCTCCATATGTAAAGCTGATCGTCTGTTCTGCTTCATTTCCGGCATCATCATGTGCCTTCATTGTAAGCTTATAGTCGCCCTTTTCTGTAACTGTGATCGCAGCAGCATTGTCCTTGATCTCAACTGGAGAACCATTGAGCGTTACCTCATCCAGAGTATCCTCATCCAACTGAAGGGATACGTTGATGTCGTACTGCTCGTTCTTGATCTCTCCATCTTCTACACCCGTTACAATAAAGGTTGGTGCCTTTGTATCCAGATTGAAGTTTACTGTTTCCTCTGTTGCATTTCCAAGTTCATCTTCGGCTGTAATCTTCATCTCATATGCGCCGTCCTCGACTTCGGATGTTCCGTCATACTCGCTACCATTCAAGTACATATGTGCATCGCAGACAGTCAGGTCATAGATAATGTCGTTCAGATCGTAATCCCATGCAAAGGATGTCAGAGTTCCTTCATATGCGCTCATGACCTTTGGATCAATCACTGGTTTTGTCTTATCAATCGTGAAGGAAACCTCCTGTGTATCCTCATTACCTGCGGCATCCTTACAGTTTATCTGAATCTTATAGATACCATCCTCTGTAAATGTGTTTCGAATCAGCGTCGTTGCTGCTGTCGGATTATATCCGGTAATCTGCAGATCCTCTGTTTTTTCTTTATAAGATGTTGGATCAAGATATGTTCTTGTTGCCTGAATCCTTACAGACTTTGTCAGATAGAAGTCCTCCTCGATCTGTGCCTGGAACTCTACCTGCTTTGTTGTCTTGTCGTTATTTGACACGCCACTCAGCGTAATGATTGGCTTGCCTGTATCAATTCTTACCGTATAGCTGGTTGCCTCTGCGGTATGTCCAGCACGGTCTTTACCGGTAAATGTTACCTGATACTCACCTGTCTCACTAAGTGTCTCTGTCATCGTTGTCACACGTGCAGTTGGCTTGAAGTCGATGGTCTTGTAAGCGGCTTCTGCCACGCTGTCGTTTGCTTTTCTTGTGATCGTGATCGTACCAGATGCATCCCACCAGAATGCCTCTGTCATACTAAATGTCAGGGTTGTTCCTGCGTTCAGTGTCGAACCGGAAGCAGTTCCTGTAATCTGCAGTTCTGGTGCTGTCTTATCAACACGGAACTGTACATTTCTTTCTGCACTCCGGTTTCCTGCCTTGTCCACAGAATATACCTTTACCTGATAATCAGCCTCATCTGTATAGCCAAATACCCGGTTATCTGTCTTCAATACATCCGCGGTTACCGGAAGCTGATCCGGTACTGTCTTAATCAGCTGGTAATTGAAATCATGTACGTCTTCGTTTGCGTCGCTTACAGAGAAAGCAACCGTTGCATCGGAAGTCAGATCAACAACGCCCATATTCTCAGAGTAAACCATACCTCCATTGATCACTGCAGCAATATTCGGTGCCTCTGTATCCTTGATAAATACAACCTGCTTTTCAGCAGCATTGTTGCCTGCATCATCCTGTGCATTGATCTTGATTACACGTGCACCAATACCGGTTGAAACATAGCTTGCCCGGTACTTGTTAGATGTACCGATTCGCTGCCATGTTACATTTACCACGTTGTTATTATCTGTTACTCTTACGCCGGAAGCTGAGATATTCTCATCCTCATAAGTAAGCTCTACCGTTACATTGGAACGATAGAAGTAATCGCAAATGGTTCCATCGAAGTTCTTGCCCGGCTGCTTGCCAGCAGTTGTACCAGCGGAAATCTTTGCTGTGACAACCGGGATTGTATTATCCACGCGGAACTTCATCGTCTTGGAATCAATGTTTCCTGCCTTGTCTGACACATTGACTGTCACGGTGTAGTCACCATCTGCGGCTTTCTTGCCGATCAGGTTATTCAATGTGAAGCTGTTTTCCTGGCTGACATTTACCAGTTCCTTTGCTCCACTCAGATTTGTTGTCACATCGATGTCTGGTCCCTTCACTGTGATCGTCGCCTGATTGATTGTCAGGTTATCCGATACCGTTGTCTTGATCAGTACCTCGCCATCCAATGGCTGTGTAATGTTTGTCTTTCCATTGACTGTCAATTCCGCCTTAGGATTTGTCTTATCGACCTTGATCTTATACAGATTGTTTGGAAGCAGGTTCTCACTTGCATCCTGTGCATTAAACACAAGAGATGTACCTGTAATTCCTGCTGACTCTGGAATCGCAATCTTTCCATTCACAGAAGTCTGTGTTCCATTCAATGCGATTTCCTTGTCTGTTACATTTGCCTTGCTTCCTGCCAGAGAATAACCGGCATTTGCAAGTGGCGATTCCACGCCATTATCACCAGAAGTAATCGTATAATTGATTGTATATTCCTTATACCATGTGCTATCGTTTGCCTCATTGATCGATACGGTTGGATTCGTACGGTCATATAAAATTGTACCAAGCGTTTTAGATGCATCCTGTGGGTAACGAATCTTCTGTGCATTTCCATCTATCACATTCAGATACATACTATCCAGCTGTGCATTTATATCCGTCTTAGCAGGCAATTCAAATTTCACCGTTGTGCTGTAACGATGACTGTCTGGATTTTTGTCATTATCAGAGTCAGCAACATCCTTTACCTGGTCATTCGTACCACCTGCAATCAGTTCAAATTTCTTCACAACGTAAGCAGAGCTTGCAGTCACTTGCAGCTGATATTTTTTATTGGTATTCTTTCCTGCCAAAACATCGCTTGTTACATCGTTTCCAGCTGCATCTATAATCACACAGTTATCTACGCGCAGGGTATCATCAATCTTTGTAACTCCACGAAGTGTCAAAGTCGTTGATGGATTGCCCGCGTTATCTATTGCTGAAACTGCGACCGAATATGGAAGAGTCACATTTAGCTCACCCGATGGAATATTGAATACATACTTATTACCCGATTCAAATGTGAAGTCTCCTTTGTCTGAGCTTACTTTCGCAACACCGCTCAAATCATCGGTTACTTCTACCATATATCTATACTCTGTATCCAGTTCTGTAACAATCGCTGTTTCTAAACTGCCATCGGCTACATCTTCCCATGTACTGCTTCCATTCTTTTTCTTCTGGATAACCGGATTTTTTACTTCTGGAGCAGTTGCATCGTACATGATATCTTTTATAGATTTATTATCTGAAAGTATTGTATTTGTGTCTTTTTCATATACAGCAATCTTCAATCCAGAAAAGTTTGTAGATGCAATATTTGCATCTGTTGGGATCTGAATCTTCGCTGTAACAGAATATACACGTTTCACACTCTCTGCATTTGTAACTGGAGCTACATCTGCAAAAGAAACATCATCTCCACTTTTTACCTCTACCTTGCCTACATTTTTGGTAGATTCCAGTGTAATTTCAATCGTCTTTGGCTCACGGATGATTGCATCACTTATAAGAAGATCTCCATCCTCACCTAAGAATTTAACACTCTTAATCTCTGTAGAGTCCGTAACCTGATGAAGTTTTACCGGATATGTGAATGTTTCTGACTTATTTCCCTTATTATCTTCGGCTGTCACTGTAATTGTGTTATCGCCTTCTGCTAAATCTGTTTTCTGAATTGTGATCTCATAATTACCCGTTATCGCATTCTTGCTGGCTAAAAATGGTTTTGAAGTATCGCCATTCAAATATGCAGTAACATTTTTTACTCCAGATGCATCCTGATTTTCTGCTGCTACATCCTCTACCTTTACGGTGAACCGATAATAATTTTTGTTTCCATAATATACGCCGTTGTCATCTGTATGTCCTGTATCAAATGCAACGTATACATTCCCATCTTCTGACTGCTCTTCTGTAACCTTCGAAATCGTTGGTGCCTGTGCATCATTACTTATATGAGTCGTGCCAGCGTCTATGTATTCGAGAACCTGTGATGATGCATTATCAATCAATGCCGCGTATGCGTAAACTTGTTTTCCGTTATTCTCTGCATCTGCTGAAATTTTAAAATCCCATGAATTCCAAGTATAACTTGCTACATTTACTAATTCCTCTGACGTTGCAGGATTGTCTGTTTTTACATAATATTTTAAGCTTGTGTTAGGTGGTATATCAAAGGGATCCACCCATACTCCTATATATGCTTCATTTACATATCGATCCGCCGTCAGCGCATCTGTGTGCGCGTTATCACCATACAGTCCCGCAATACCTGTAAATACCGTATCCAAACATACAACATTCACTACATATTGCAATTTCCAAGAATCCGTATCTTTCGCTCTTGCATAGATTCCAATCTTACGACTCTCTTTAACGGCATCATCCTGTAAGTCTGTCTCTCCATTATTTGTCAATGGGCGCAATGAAGATGTAATTTCTGAAGGGATTTCAGCATCTACACCAAAAGCAGTAGTAACTCCCAACAAAGCCAAATCTGTATCATTGCTTTTAAGTTCTGGCAATTTTAATTTCGTTACACTCTGTACATCTTTTAACAGATATACTGTTTTTTTCAAGGTTCCTGGCACAATAGCGCCTGTATCATCTTTGTTGATTCGTATCTCCTCAGATACATCCACGGTTACACCTACGGACGAATCTGTGACAACCTTTACACCTCCAGTTGCACTCCCCCCTTCTGCTTTCGCGCCATTCTTATCACCGACATGGTTTGCAAATGGTACAATCAGCAGAGCAAAGACAACCCATAATGCTATGAGCTTCTTTACCGGGTGTTTTGAATTGTTTGATTTTGTTTCTTTTCTTTTCATCCTTTTTCTCACCTACCCGACTCTATACTTTCATCTGAATGAACAACTACTATATTGTAAATTACTTTTACCTTCTTCGCTAATGTTCCGGTTGTCAGCACGCTTGTACCTTCCTCGTCATCATCTGCACGTAAAACATCAGTTGCATCACTGTCGTCATCGTCGGCACGCAATACATCGGTTGCATCACTGTCATCATCGTCCATCCGCAGAACGTCGGTTGCATCCTCATCGTCTGCATCGTCTCCCCGAAGTACATCGGTTGCTCCGTCATCTCCTTCGTCATTCCGAAGTACATCCGTTGCCCCGTCATCGCCTTCGTCATTTCGAAGTACATCCGTTGCTCCGTCATCTCCTTCGTCGTTTCGAAGTACATCCGTTGCTCCGTCATCTCCTGCCGATGTATCCCGAAGCACATCTGTTGCCTCATCATCCGCACCTGAACCGAGTACTTCTGTCTCGCCATCATCCGGTGTATCATAATCATTGATGCCCGGACGAAGGATGTCGGTCTCTTCAAACTTCTTTTCTTTCTCCTTTGATTTCTCCAACAGTTCGGTGGAATCGTTACCATTAGCCTTACGATCCTCCCGCGTAGAAACCGCTTCTTTCGCAGTGATCTTTCCACTTCCCATGTTGTAGTATTTTTCCTGTTCTTTCTTCGCTACGCTGCCCGGACTCGCTGTACCATCCTGCATTTCTTTCATTGCCTTTTTCGCAGCACTTCCGGTCAATTCTCCAATTACCTTCGGTATCTTCAATACAATGAATAACACGATCGCCGCAATCAGAAGGAGAATCGCCAGTACCAGGCCGCCATAGAAACATATCTCATATACGTTTTGCATGCTGATCACTCTCCCATCTCTGCTGACTGCGAATCATCGGAATTTGCATCCGGTGCCTGCGTCGCTTCTTCTTCGCTGATATCATAGCTACCGTCCTTCAACATCTGCAACGTATCTTTTCGTTTGTACCATGTTTTATTGCTGTCGATGCCAAGCACGTTACCACCATCATCAAATACCTGAATCAGCTTCTTTGTCAGATCTGGAATCTTCGTCGTCCAAAGCTTCGGATCCTGCTCCTGTGCCTCACACAGACGATACAGATAATCCAGATGCTCTGCATATACGTTGTCGCTCCACTCGTTCTTTGTACCGAATACCTTTTCTGCGGCTTCGTATATCTTGAGTGCATCATCTGTCTTGCCCTGTGCGTCATAACAACGTGCTTCCGTCATCATCTTATTGTAATAAGACTGGTTATACGCGTTGACAGAGGAACCACCCAGCGAAATGCCCGGATCGCTGTCTACCTTCATCTTCAGGATTCCAATATAGTCTTCACAATAACTGATTGCCATCGAATAATATCCATTGGCAACTGTTTCATTATCTGCATTTTCCTTGGCAAGCTGCTCATAGATCATGATCAGGTTATCGTCGTAACGATAATTCATATCCATAACTGCTTCTTCGTCCAGATCATTGCCTGTGTACTCGTCCAGATCTGCAACCGCCTGTTCCATCACCGTACTTGCCTGTTCTGCGATGCTTGTCTCCGCATCCTTGCTGACGTTTGTACTGTAAATCTCGCCGATAATACGATAGTTTACGAACTTCGTTGCTTCCTGGTTCGTAAAGTTGTTCTCGTTGTAGGTTGCGAAATCATTTACCGCCTGCATCAGCTCTGATGCATCCGACGTACTGTCAGATCGCAGCTCGGAAATGGATTTGTAAAAGCCTGCAAGCTTTCCATATTCCTCGTCCTTCTCGTCAATCATGCCGAAATATTTGGCTGCCTGACTGTAAGAACGCTCTTCCTCAAAATAAGTAAGTGCCAGCTTGTAAAGCACTGCGCTGTTTTTCTCAACACCACCATGTTTACTGCTGATTCGATTGGAAACCAACGTCAACGCATCATCCAGATTCAGCGTAGATTCCGTTCCGGCTTCCTCCGCCTTGTTCGTAGCATCAATGTATGCCTGTATGTACTGTTCGTAAGCTTTTTCCTCCGAGCCGTCCAGTTCGATTGCTTTCTTGAATTCTGCCGTTCCGGCTTCGTAATTCTCTTCCCGGCAGTAGTTCATACCATTTTCGATATACTGGTTGTAGTTGTTCAGCTTGATCCGCTGCATACCGGAATATCCGATTCCGGCTGTGATACCGGATACAACTGCCAATGCCACGGTTGCTGCAAAAAGCCCAAGCTTCTTCTTGTTCTTCTTCCGGTAGCTGTCGTCAAGCTCATCGTAATGCTCCAATGCATACATCAGCTCCGTACAGTTCTGATAACGGTCGTTCGGGTCTGCCTGTGTACATTTTAAGATGATCTTCTCCAATCCAGAGGACAACATCGGATTCCACTCGCGGATCGGCTTGATCTCATACGGTGGCTCACATGGGTTCTTTCCTGTTACGATATGGTACAGGGTTGCACCCAGATTATAGATATCTGTTCTTGCATCTGTATTGTAGATACCACGTCCCTTGGAATCACCGAACTGTTCCGGTGCTGCATAGCCTCTCGTACCAAGTGCGGTTGTATCTGCATTGTTCTCTATCTCGTACTCTTTTGCTGTACCGAAGTCGATCAGCTTTACGCCGCCCTCCGGTTTGATCATGACATTCGAAGGTTTCATATCCCGGTAGATAACCGGTGGATTCATGTTGTGCAGGTAATTCAATGCACTTGCAAGCTGCAAGCCCCACTCTACCACCAACTCCTGTGGCTGTGCGCCTTCCTTCTTCAATCGATCCTGAATCGTATCACCCTCGATATAATCCATAACAACGTAGATTGTTCCATCCTGATTGATGATATCTACGATTCGCGGCAACACCGGATGATCTACGTTCTTCAGAATATTCGCTTCTCGCTCCAATCCCTTAAGCAACGTCTTTGCGGATTTCTTTCCATCATTCTTGATCTCCTTGACCGCCCACTGCTTGTTCAAACGCTTATCACGGGCAAGGTACACGATGGACATACCACCTCGACCAACTTCTGCCAAAATTTCATATTTTCCGTCTAGTACGGTTCCTTCCTTCGTCATGGCAAACCCTCTCTAAATCAAATCGTGCGAACCATTGCTACTGTGATATTATCACGTTCCCCACGGTTCTTTACTAACTCTGTCAGATATATTGCTCCATATTTCATCTTTTCCTCGTCCGTCGCCTCACCCGGTCCGATCTTCTCGATGATTTCCTCCGGTGTGATCACATGACGGAATCCGTCTGAGCAGAGCATATAAACTGCATTTCTTGTTGCAGTTCCCTTTGTAAATTCCGGCTCAACAACCGGCGATGCGCCGACACACTGCAACAGTACGCTTCGTCTCGGATCGATTTTTGCCTGTTCCGGTGTCATACGTCCCGCTGCCAGTTCTCTTGCGATAAATGTCTGGTCGTTTGTCAGCTGCTTCGCTGTCTTTGTAAGCTCATACACGCGGCTGTCGCCCACATGCACAATATAATACTGATCCTTGTACAACAGGATTGCAGATACCGTCGTACCAAGCTGCAAATGATTTTCCTCTCCATATGCGCCCAGCCGGCGATTCTGAATCTGGATAATATCATCCCACTGTGATACAAGATTCTGCTCTGTGAATGTTCCATTTTGGATTTCATCCACCAGCGTGTCATCAAACCATGTACAAAATGCTTCGATTACCTCTTTGCTGGCAACCTCGCCTTTTGCGAGTCCTCCCATGCCATCACACACGATTGCAAATGCAACATTTCCCTCTTTTGTGTTCACAACCTTGATTGCAAGAGAGTCCTGATTCGTTTCTTTTCTTGTACCTACATCGGTGTGATATGTTGCAATGTACTCCATATTACTCTCCTTTTCTCAGAAGGAATGTGAATTCCTCATCTCCCAATCGAACTTCTGTCTTATGCTTCAGAAGCACTTCCTTCCCCGGCTGCAACTCTACCCCGTTTACATAGGTATGGTTTGTAGAATTGTTATCCTTAATATAGTTCACGCCATCGCGCTGGATTACAATACAATGCTCCCGGCTGATTGCGCTGTTGTTCTCTATTGCATAATCGGCTTTCGTCTTTGACTTACCGATGATAAATTCTGGTTTTGTAATATTGATGATCTCACCAGTTGATTTACGCACAAAGTGTGGAATCGGGCGTGCACCGCCAAGCTGTCCCATCAGGTTGCCGTTCTGCATCTGTGGCGCCTGTGGTCTTGGCATCTGTCCCACCATCGGCTGCCCCATCATTGGTTGTCCCATCGGAGGACGCTGTCCACCCATCGGTGGTACTGGCTGCCCCATCATCGGCTGTCCGCCCATCGCTGGACGCTGTCCCATTGGTGGCATCTGTGGCTTTGGCATTTCCGGTTTTGGTATTTCTGGCTTTGGTGCCTCTGGTGCTGGTGCCTGTGGCTTTGGCATTTCTGGTTTCGGCATCTCTGGCTTTGGTGCCTCCGGTACCGGTGCCTGTGGCTTTGGCATTTCCGGTTTCGGCATCTCTGGCTTTGGTGCCTCCGGTGCTGGTGCCTGTGGCTTTGGCATTTCCGGCTTCGGCATCTCTGGCTTTGGTGCCTCCGGTGCTGGTGCCTGTGGTTTTGGCATTTCCGGCTTCGGCATCTGCCCCATCGGTGGTACTGGCTGCCCCATTGGCTGTCCGCCCATCGGTGGTACCGGCTGTCCCATTGGCTGTCCGCCCATCGGTGGTACCGGCTGTCCCATTGGCTGTCCGCCCATCGGTGGTACCGGCTGCCCCATTGGCTGTCTGCCCATCGGTGGTACCGGCTGTCCCATCATTGGCTGTCCGCCCATCGGTGGTACTGGCTGTCCCATCATTGGCTGTCCACCCATCGGTGGCACCGGCTGTCCCATTGGCTGTCCCATCGCTGGCATACCCTGTGGACGCATGTTGTTCATCACGCCGACACGATTTACTTTTACATTCTGGTTCTGTACTTCCGGAGCTGGGGTTGTATCTGCTTCCTTCTTAAGTCCCTCGTCTCTTGTATAGAAGAGACCAAGTTTCTCCATCTCCGCATCTACAAGTCCCTTTAATTTCATATTGGAATAATGATCCGTATTGATCAAGGTCAGGATTCTTGCTACATAATCATCCTTGTCTGCTTCATCAAAGCGCATATGTGACACAATATTTCGGAAGAAATCCGGGATATCAGACTGTCCCAACGGATCCTGCTTTACAGGAACCATAATGCACTTTACTGCCTTGCTCTCAGGATCTACATAGATATAATTCAGATCGCGTACCAGATAACAGATCTGCACACCTGCTGCACCAATCTCAAATGCACACAACAGTCCCTTCAGGATTGCAAGTACATCTGCCTTCTTCAATGTCTGACGCAGCATCACTTCCAGAGAAGTGTCATGATGCACATAAGAGACAATACTTCTCTTTCCATCCTCGTCCTTGTACTGGAACGGAATAATATTTCCGAGCTGTGCAACCTTGTCTGACACTCTGTCGTCATAGACATCTGCTACTCCAAGCTGATACTCCACCAATGTCATTCCGTTTTGTTTTGTTACATTCAACTCTAACCCCTTCATTTGCTACCTCCTCATGATATAATCATCCTAATTAGCGAATCTTAAATGTAAACTCTTCATCTGCAAGTCTTACGAGAGAATCATGTGTCAGAATTTCTTCTACCCCATCCTCTACACGCTTTCCATTCACATATGTATGATTCGTAGACTTGTTATCTTTGATATAACATACCCCATCTTTTTGAATGATAAATGCATGCTGACGGCTGATCGCTCCATTTCCGCCAATGGTATAGTCCACACCTCTGGTTGCCTTTCCGATCTTGAAGATCGCCTTGTTCAGCATGATACGTTCTTCTGTACTTACACGGATCAGATATGGCAATGCTTTCGGCGAATTGGTTGCTGCAGTCGCTGCACTCACAGCACCAACGGCATCTTTTACAAGCTCTGTTACAGATTTATTCAAAATAGATGTACTCTTTGGCTTCTTGTCCTTTTCATCGTCCTTTTTCTTCTCAATGTTCATGTCATCGTAGATATCCTCGATCACAGGCACCTTGATGTTTTCTGTCTGTCCGCTTGTCGGTTCTTCGTTTTGTACGGTTGTTTCCGGTTCAGCAGACTCTGCTGTCTCAGCTGCTGCTTCTGCCTCAGCTGCCTCCATCTCAGCCTCTGTCTGCTGGATGATTGCCGCACGGTTTACCTTTACCACATTCCGCTTAACCACAGGTGGCTTGTCTAAGAAATGATCCAGATCTTCCAATGTCTGGATATTCTTGGTTGGCTGTGCTGTCGGCTTTGCAGATGGAACTTCTCCAACCAGCTCCTTGATCCGATCCTTGATCAGGTTGATATCGGATTCCTTCTTGTTTGTCTTTAACTGCAGCTTCTCGCCACCATTTGTTGCCCCCTCTGGCTTCACCTGTGACAGGATCTGCTCTGCGGCTGGGGAAACCTCTGGTTTTTCTGCTACTGGTTCCGGCTCTGGTGCTTCCTGCTTTTCCATCACTGGCTCTGGTACCGGTGCTTCCTCGACAGGTGCTGGTGTCTCCTCGACAGCCTCTGTCGGTTCTGCCACCTTCTCCTCTACCGGTGTTTCTTCTTCCTTTACCTGCATACCAGCTGGAAGGATACTTTCCAGTTCTTCCTCTTCCTTTACAGGTTCCTCTGCTTCTTCCTCTTCGTCTTCTTCATCGTCGCCGATCTCCGGAAGTGGTGTGTCATCCTCTTCCTGCAGGCCGTTCATGATGTCACCGATATTTTCTGCCGGTGCTTCTGCCTCCGCACTTACAACCTCGACACCGTCTGCATCAATAGCGCCAGCCTCCTCGAAGCTGATTCCTTCTTCTTCCATCAACGCCTCTGCAAGTCCGATCAAGCCACGCAGATTGAAGTTATCTCCATTGATATACGTGAGGAGCTTACCAACATAATTCAGATCCTCTTCCACATCGTATTTCATGTTCGCAAGCAGCTGGCGTACAAAGCTCTTGAATTCTACAGAAAGTGCGCCCTTGCTTTCGATTGGCAGGCACAGGAACTGTACTGTCTTCTTCTCAGCATCCACGTAGATAAATCCACGATTCAGCAATACATACGAAAGTGGAATCGCCTGCTCCTTCAAGGAAATCATCTCCTGTGCGACATTCCGCAGGATGAGCAGTACGCTCTCGCAATCATGCTCCTGCGCAATGTACTCCTCCAGAGATGTCTTGCCCGTGATCTGGTAGGTCAGATAATCGTAATCGTCATCTTCTTCATAGATAATCTCTATCAGTTCTTCCGGCGCATTATCTTGACAGTAATCCAAAACATCCTCATCTAACTCACAATCCTCGCCCATTGTGTATGACAGATATTTTTCTTCGCCGATGTTTCGCGCCCTAAAATTAAAAGTTCTCATAACGTCCCTCCTAATACATTATTTATTCCTATTGTGATTCTTCGGTTGTCGATTCCTCGGTGGATGCTTCTCCATCCGGTGTCACGCCGTTTGGTCCACCAATAATCTGTGTATCTATGTGATCTTCATAGTTTTCTGTAAAGATATGTGTACCTGCATCTTCGTCGCCAACATGGTAATACAGGTAATTATGCTCTTCCGGATACAATACTGCCTGGATACATGCCAGTCCCGGATTACAGATCGGACCTACCGGAAGTCCGGCATTCTTATAGGTGTTGTATGGAGAATCCAGTTCCAGATCCTCGTACAGAACCTGACTCTTGTCATACATTCCATCGGTCAATGGATATAAGACAGTCGGACACATCTGCAAAGGCATTTCTGCTTTCAGACGGTTGTTGATAACACCTGCAATCGTCGCACGTTCTGAATCCACCTTTGCCTCACGTTCTACAATGGAAGCTCTCGTCACAAGTTCAAATGCACTGTATCCAAGCTCTGCCGCACGATCCTGCAGTTCCTGTGTATAGTAGTTGTCGAACGTTCTCAACATATAATCGACTAATGATTCCGCTGTCGTCGACTCATAAATATCGTAAGTTGCCGGGAACAGGAAGCCCTGTACCTTATAATTGACATTGGCACCTGCCGGTATGTCTGCCAGATATGCAAAATCAGATTTCGTAACCGATTTGCATGCATTTAAAAATTCAGTTGCAGAACAGATTCCCTGATCTTCGCACCGCGCTGCTATCATCTCTACCGTAAAGCCCTCTGGCACAACCAGATAATCGACTGGCTGATCTTCCTCGAATGTCGGGCTCATGGCTGCCATCATCTGCAAGGTTGTCATACCAGTATTCAAGGTGTATGTACCACCATGCAGCTTGCCACGGTACTCAGAGTCCTGCAGACGCTTTGTAAATGCACGCGGATAATTGATCAATCCATTGTCCTTCAGGATCTGCGCGATTTCCTTGACAGATGCGCCTTCCGGAATCGTAACAGTTACATCTTCGCCCTGTGTCGACTCCGTTCCCTTGTATTCGTCCATATAATCATCGTAATAGGTTCGTATATGTTTATAGGTCATATTGGCAAGTGTGACAATCGCCACCAACAATATGATTCCCTTCACGACTCGAATCACCGTTTTTCCCACTTTTCGTACCTCTTCTTTGCATTTTAGTTTACATAACTTTCTAAAAAATTACACACTTG
>ENA-ORIF01000044-ORIF01000044.1-human-gut-metagenome-genome-assembly--contig:-NODE-44-length-13311-cov-131.354466_pt1 | contig 13311 bp, 4 predicted proteins | sample MGYA00243027_ERZ508740 | MGnify/ENA primary metagenome ERZ508740 (study PRJEB26277, sample SAMN04329858) | human gut metagenome | biome: human-associated habitat | host: Homo sapiens | place: USA...
AGATCTCCGCATGTGTGCTCTTCCGATCTGGCCTTATTGTATATACTACAAAACGCTCATATTTCAGCTTTATCGGCGAATAACCAATTTGGAGAACTTGCCGGAATTGGCCTTGATGACCAAGATGCCAGCAGGCAAGGAAGCCAAATCGAAATGCGCCTCACCACCTTGGAAGTTGGCAGAAGCAACCTTTGCACCAGAAGCAGTATAGACAACCACAGCTGTGGCCTTGGCATCACGAACGTTGACCATGCCGCCATTTACCTCTACTGAAAGATCAGCCGTTTCACCGCCAGCAACATTCTGGATACCTGTACCTGCCGATTCGTCATCACTGATAGCCATCCAGCCCACAGTCTCGCTGATTGGCTTAATTTTACTGATCGTTTTATTTGGATCAGAAGTATCAGCAAAGACTCTTAAATTAGCATAAGACTTTGTTTTATAAAGATCATCCAAATCTATCAATCGCAGCAATGACAAGAGCGGACGATTGAAAGACTGATATTGGAAAATCAGTTTTGGATTTTTCAATTCTTTGCCAAAGTTTAACCGAAAACGATTATAGTTATTCAAAAATTCCATATCCTGGTTGCCTACAGAGATGATCTTGTCAAATGCAGTCGTACTACCCTTCTCGATGGCAAAAAAGGAAACACGTTGCTTAACGATTGCCTTTCCAAATTTACTGGCTTCCACCTGACGAGTCAGCACCACCTTAAAACCATCTTTGGTAATTTCCCAAGCACGAGCTTTTACAGGATATTTCAAGGTAGAAATCGGTGTCACGAATACTACAGGAGCCTCAGCAAATGGTTGCTTAAACTTATACTCTATTGTATCTCCGCCCACTCTTACCATTGTACCAGCTTCATTCGTAATCAAACCCGTCTCATAATGAAGAGAACCTAAGGTACCATTACCAGGTTTTGCTACAATAAACGAGGCATGCTCTGTTCCGGTGAATTTATTAGGATCCGATTCGAGTGCATTCCAAGGAAAAAACTTCGATGTGAAATAACTCGTAGTGAAAGCATTGACAACCTCCTGGGCATGGGTAGTAGGAGTTACGCTGGTTGTACCACCAAAGACAACAACAGGATTGCTTTCGAATCCATGCTCATAGAAACTATAGACATCTTCATCATTTGCAGCAGACATAGTTCCCCATTGGAAATCAGCAGAACCTTCAGAACCATTCACCGTATTTGCCACCTCAGAAGAATAGCGATCTCTTCCCAAGAAGTCTATCACATGAATACGATAGGAATAGTTACCAGCTTCTTCCACCTTATCCAGATAAGAAAAAGCATGAGTAGTATCCTCTACTGCTTCGAAATGACTGAGACACTCCCAACTTCCGTTCTTGCCTTTTTTACGCTCTACCATGATATCATCTACAAACTCTCCGCTATGGTTCTTGAATGTCATGGAACAAGTCTTCGTACGTGGCACAAAAGATACGGTCAGGTCTGAAGGATTATAGGTACGAGGATTTCGAGGAACAAACTCGTAGTCGGAGTTGTAAGCCAACTTAGGTGCTAAGTTAGCATACTTCTCACCTATCGGCGTCAACTTATCTCCAGCTATCGCATAACGGCAGTCCTGTACATTATTATAGAAAGCATAACGCTCTATATAAGGAGCATCATTCAGATAGTCGAGAACCGGACCCATGTGCTGCAACTCAATTGCATAATTGGCGTCGGTTCCTTTAGTATCACTTCCAGGCCATCCTGTCCAGTTGGCACCATAGTTCATCTCTGTAATCCAGATAGGGCGACCGCCACATCGTTTACTGATACTTTCCAACTGGCTCTTCCAGCCCGGCTGATCTTTATACCAATAAGCATGAACGGCAATAAAGTCACAGCGCCAGCCACGGGCATCCACAGAGTCGATAAATTCATAAAGCCAATTATAATCACCAGCTACAGCAGGAGAACCCAAACGGCGACCGGTAGCCATCATCTGAGGCCAGTTGGCCAACACTTCCTCCACAGAATTGGGGTGTTCTCTATTATCCGCCTTATTTTCCGGTTCGTTGTTACCTAAGATATTGGCACTACCCGAGTTATTACCCACATCTTCAATACCCGGCCATCCCTCATGGTGGTGCTGGGTTACATACTCACGATCTACCCAATCATCATGAATACTGGCATCCCAGTTGTAAGCCCATCCCGTTTTGAATTTTTCCTGTACATCATTGCTCCAGAATCCAGCCCATCCACGCTTGATGACATCATTCCACTTGCTGATGCGGATGTAAGAGACTCTGCCGTTGAGCGGTTTGGAAACACTTGCCAAATCGATTTTCTTGTCCGCTTTATCAGCGATAAACACACGACTATAGCCCGTACCATTACCCTTGGTACCTAAACAGACCATGTATCCACGTTTCAGGATAAAACTTCTGATATGATTATTAAAAGTTTTATTACTTGATGTCAAGTTATACTTAGTATTGACAACAAAATTATTAGAAGACTCTCCACCAAAATCAGCCTCTGCAAATACAGTCAAAGGTTGATTTCCGGAATAAGGCAAAATCATAGCACCGGCATTATAGATACGCACCTGACAGTTGGAACCATTTTTTGCCGCTTCACCATTGATCTTTACGTTGCTCAGGAATTTCACAGCCTTGCTTGGCAACAAATTATCAAAGATGACGGTCGCATGATCCGTATTGGTGATGTTGATACTACCGGTTGTGGCGAAAGGCGTCGTCGAAGAGATGTGGTAATCCACCTCTCCATCCAAGGTAACCGAGCCCGTTACCTCTTTCACCGTTTGGCTCGTGTTGTCGGCGAACATCGACAGGGAAGCCGCCAGCAAACAGGTTAAAAACAGTTTTCTTTTCTGCATGGTTTAAGTTTATGCTTATTTAAAAATTAGTTATTGTTATTTTCTACTTTACTACCATCTTCTTTCCATTGATGATATAGATGCCTTGAGGTAAGTCCTGCAAATCTTCAGCCTGGTCTTTCACTTTCTGTCCGCCTAAAGTATAGACACCCTGTTTTTCAACAGGTTTCTCTACCTTGATCTCCTGAATACCAGAAGCGACAGGTTCTTTTTCACCATAATAGTAGAGGCGGAAATTATCGAAGATGACCCAATAATTTGACAGGACATTATCTCCCTTCAAACCAATGGTAATCGCCAATTTATACTTGGTAGTATATTTCAACGTATTCTCATAAAGCCCCTTTTCGAAATAAGCATGAGCAGACTGCATATCATTCGGCACATACTTCGTTCCTGCAGCAGCTTCTTTACCTATATTCAACTTACGGGTCTGAGCATCAGCCATGATGTTACAGATGTTCTGCTTGTTTTTTTCAGTTCCCATATATATATAGGTAGCCACCTTATCGATTCCTGCAGCATAGTCAGTATTCACTTGAGTAGTGGTTCCTGGACGCTGGAAAGCCTGAACCTTCATCTCATACACACCCTTAGGCATAGATGCCAACTTCTGACTGATATCCAAAGACTTCTCATAATATTCAGCACAGGAATAATTGAGGGTAGGTTCTGGAGAAGCCGTCCATCCTTCAAGTGCATCCATTCCTGCATTCTGAATCAAGAAGGAAATATCAAAAGGCTTGTCAGCTTCTGTTGCCTGTACACCACCCAAGAATGTTTTCACTGCTTTCAGAAGGTCTGTCTTTGCTTGCTCCAATTCGTCTGCCAATCCTGTTTGAGCTAACTCTTTCATTTCTGCTAACACACCTTTGAAAGTAGCATCCGCACCTTCCACGGTTTCTTGATGAGGAACAGCCAACAAGGCTTCTACTTTCTCAATCTGGGCATTCAGTTCATCGGCAACACCATTTCTGTAATTCTGTGACAACTCCTTCGCCTCATCAGCAGTAAGAATCAACCAACGCTGGTCACCTGCCTCCTGAGAGAATTTCAAACTTGTAGAAGTTGTGGCATTCGTTTTCTGAGCAGTCAGACAATAAGCAGAATTGTTCTGCACATGGGCTATCCAATAACCCGTGCGCATCTCGCCACCCACCTTTTCCACTTCTACAGAGGAAGGCAGGAAATGGAAACGTTCACGATTTGTCAGTTCTGTCACTTCCTTGGTCTTGATACCATTGGTACCGGTAGAATTGTATGAAAGATACTTGCCTGTTGCCACATTCTTCAGGGAATAGTAGCAGGTAGCCGGGTCGAAAGTAATGTTCCATGCCACACTGTCATTAGTCGTAGCATCCTCATCACTCATCGCCATCCACTGTAAGTTACCACTCTTATCAACACGCAAGAACTTCGAACCCAGACCATATCCCTCATTTTTGAGATAATACTTCTGCTGGTCGTCCTGTTCAAAGACATAGGCAGGAGTAGCAAACTGACCATTTGTTGGTGCCAGTCCATCTTCTCCCAAAGCCTCAGCCAAGAGCGAGTTTCCAACATAAAGAATCTGAGTACCATTATCCTCATGTGCTCCATTCACACCGTATGGCCACATGTGAGTACCATCGCCATTCAAGCGGACCGTCGTACTATTGTCCAAGAAGCGCAAGGCACGGGTAGCACGCACACCCAACCAATAACCTCTGGTCGTATTGGAACGGAGGAAAGAATTCTGCCAAGTTACGTGGGTTCCCACGCCGATGGCATGCAGCATCTCATGGAGCAGCGTACCCGTCTTCTGATAAGAAGCATTCGGACCTACTCGCATCCAACCGCCATAACTACAGTCGGCAGTAGGCGTTTTTGCACCATAATTAATGGTGATATGAAGTCCATGAATACCCGTATATTCATTCCATAAGTCTATGGCTTGCTTGGCAGCAGGCTCAACACGCGCCAACGCATCAGAAGGGAAACCGTCATTGATGTTATAAGTAACACCACCCATCGGACGGGTAATGGCTTTCACTGGATCACCATAGACTACATCGCCATTGTTCTGCCTGACGTAGGCACGGATGTAATATACCGTAGCAGGCTCCAACTGAGAGATATTGTAGATTTCTCCCTGATTAGACAGATAGTTCTTGCTTGTTCCATCCTCCACCGTTGGCATCTGATTGACAGAAGAATAGCAGAAGCCCTTTTCCTTGATGTTGCTTGATGTAATGCCACTTACGGTCATACGGCCATAGATATGAGTAGCACCGCTCAACCAGGCCTTGTTGGTCTTCACGACTGCATCTGCAGCAAAAGCAGGTGTAGCGTAGCCCATACAGGCTACGCTCAACATGATGATTGCTTTTTGATATATCTTTCTCATTTTTATTATTTAGTCGGTTTGTTAAAGATACTTTGCATATTACTTGTTCAGATGTTTCTTACCATCCTGGATATAGATACCCTGAGTAGGTTTCTTGCCAAGCTTGACACCATCAAGTCTGTAGATAGGGGAAGAATTTCCTTCCTTCTTATCACCCAGAACTCCTTGGATACCCGTCTCAGCATCCAGATAAGTCAGTTTGAAGTTGTCGAAACAGCACCAGTCATAGTTGAACATCCGATTGCTCCTGATGCCTAATTTCAAAGTACCATCCGTTACCACACATTCCAATGTATTATGATAGAGGTCATGGGTATTGAATGCCGCATTCGCCTCTGTCACATTGTCTGGATAGGTATAAGGAGAAACGGTATAGATATCCGCATCATAAAGAGAGCATACCGATTTCTCCTCATTGTTGGCATAGAAAAGGGCATTGATGGTCTCTGAACCATTCTTATGAGCAGCCGAAGCATCCTCCTTACCGCCTGCACGGTAGAAACTCTGCACCTCTACACGATAACGACCATTTGGCAGACCGGAGAGTTGCTGATAGAAATCGAATGTCTTGTAATAATGCTCAGCTACGCCCTGGGCAGCAGCTGTAAAGCCAGTTCCACTCCAGCCTTGTCCTCCCTGAGAGAAGTCTGGATTCTGGAGCAGGAAGGTCATATCAGACAGTTTACCCTCTGCTGCCAACTGGCGGAGATATTCATCATAACCCGCCAAAGCTTTCTGTAAGGCAATATAAGCATTTTGCATTGCCTCGTATTCTTCATCGAAAGTACCCGATTCGTTCAAAGCCTGTTCTCCCAAGGCGATGGCTTCTGCCAGCATATCAATCGGGCGAACAGCCTGCAACTTCTTAGCCTCATCCAGTGCATTGACCACCTTTTCCCATGTTTCGAGATGGGTATATTCCCGCTCGGTCAACTTCAGGAACGAACCATGCTGAGGGTTTACACTGCCCTTGATATTGGTCATTCCGGTAGGATTCTGACAATGCTCATCCAGATCCAGCATACGATAACCACCACCACTATAGTTCACATAAGCCAACTTCCAGGTACGGCTGTTGATCGGTCTGAACAAACTTGGCGCTTCGATAGACTTATTAGGCTCATAGACATCAAAGTTCGGATCCAACTGCCACTGGCAGGTACCCGTAGTCTGGTCTGTAGGCACCAGGAATTTTGCTCTTGCCTGTTTGAGATGATGCTCCCCACTCTCCGTCTTGTAGATCATGACATATTCACCATCCACCTTATTATATACGATATCGGCATCAATGATGTCATAGTCCGGATCGAAGTAAAGCTTAGGAGCAGAAATCTCAGTCAAATCCTCATTGACCAAAGAGTAATATATACGATGGCGATCAGGGAAACCAACTGAATAATAAACCACATACTTTTGGGTCACAGGATCATAGATTACCTGCGGTGCCCAGGCTGCAGTCATATCCTTAACATCAGTCAGACCAAGTGCCTTCATATTTTCCTCACTCTCGAGGTCGATGCGAATGCTCTTGTCCCAATGAACGAGGTCGTTGCTGAGCATCAGAACCATAATATGGTTACTTGTCCAACCCAATTTGGAAGTCATATCAGTACCAGCCAACATGTACTTGCCACTCTCCGTACGCATCACATACGCATCACGCATACCGCCCGTCTGCATAAACTTCTTGGTATCGAAGACCTCACCACCATTGAAGAGATCACGGTAACTATTGCCATAGCGGCTCAGGGCGAAAGAGGTTATTTCCTGAGAACCATGCATGTGGGCATAGAGATAACCATACTTATCAGCATCCTCAGCCAAGACATCGTCCTTCACTTCCTCAGCCACCTCACTCACTTTCAACTTGAATACGTTGAGGGAGAAAGCCGGAATCTCCAAGGTCTTGACATCAGACAGACTGACTTCTTCTGTAGGAACCACATTGAAAGGTTCGTCCATTGTATTCTCATCTGTACCATTGGCAGAGGTCAGTCGCACTACAGTACCCCCATCAGCCTTCATATTCTTGAGATTCAGCTGGAGCGTGGTTGCCGCCTGATTAGGATTTACCACCTTCAGATAGAGGATACCATTCTCCTCATCCAACTGTGCAGACTGATAAATCTGCTGTTCAGCAGGTATAGTAAACTGATGGACTACCGTACCATCCAACTTGCAGGTAACAGCATTTCCATCCACCTCTATTTCGATATCATACCAGCGGTCGTTCTTGATAGAACCGGAAGCAGTAGCAAGTGTCGATTTCGAACCATTCACACACATTTCTACTCCATGAGACGTATTATTCCAGCCCCCGAGATTCCACCAGCAGTAGTTATTGGCATCCTGATAATTGAAAATAACGAGGAAGCCTTCTCCACCTCCGTTTTTCTTTGCACGAAGCTTGTAGGTATATTTCTTAGAAGAAAGCTTTTGCGTATTAATATAAGTACAGTTGGTAGAAGAAGCGGTCTGCTTCAATTCTCCATCACGGATACTCCATGAACCGGTTCCTGCATTCCAGGTATTCTGTGAAGAAGAGAAATCATCCTTCCATATTGTACTTCCGTCATTTCCCTTGACCTCCACATCATCATAAGAGACCTGAGTATTCCAGGAGCCTACTCCCACCTGACAGTCTGGAACTGAAGAAGAAGAATTACCCGTTTCAGTCCATAGCAGATTCTGCTTGCCCAAGTTGTTGCCCAGAAGTTTCTGCACATAATAAGAAGGTGTACAGAAATTCTTTGCAGCATTGAAGTGGATCATATCGTATGCCCATAGCGGGTCTTCCTCGTGGGTAAAGATTGGTGCAAAGCTTGCCAACTTGCAGACATCGGAGTTTTTCTCCATACCCAACATGTAGATAGCCTCTCCCAAGGCACTGTTCAAGTTGCCATACCTGCCATAAGAACCGGAATTGGCAGCATATTCACCATTATACACACCAATGCTACGGTTGTAGCGGTCGTACTTATGATAATTGTTTCTCATCCACTGGTAGGAGCGATAGTAATGCTCATCCACGAGATCAACCGGTGAATCCAAGACCCATGCAGGATTGTCAGTACCCCATGCCTCCACATTTCCGATGATAACTATCTCCGGATATTTGGCATGGATGGCTTCATAGAATTTAGCATAGCGACGACTGTATTCCTCACGAGCCTCAGGCTGGCCATTCTCATTGCCCACCTCAATAAACTTAAGTCCGTAAGGTTTCACATGGCCATTGGCGATGCGGCGGCGTCCCCATTCGGTACTCTCATCCCCATTGGCATATTCGATGGCATCCAAGGTGTTCTGCACCAAGGTATCTACCTGTTCAAAAGGAACGGTAAAGCCATGTCCCAGACCTACATTGACCACAAACATCGGAGCGGCATTCAAATCTTCACACATCTGCAGGTATTCATCATAACCCAAGCCATCAGAAGAGCGGTAACGCCAGTTATGGTTCCAATGTCCCGGACGTTCCTCTATCGGACCGAGCGTATTCTTCCACTGGAAGGAATTTTCCAGTGCACCCTGTCCTTCCACGTAACAACCGCCAGGGAAACGGAGGAAGGTAGGTTTGGTATCATCAAGAAGTTGGGCAAGGTCAGGGCGCAAACCATTCTTGCGACCTTTCCAGGTATAAGGCATGAGTGAGACTACATCGATCAGCATGCTGCCGTCACAAGAGGTAAGCAATGCAAAACGACCTTTCTCACAAGAAGCATTTGCCTTAATTCGGGCAGTCAACAGAGTCCAGGAATTAGACTTCAAAGAGCCTTCCAACTGCACTTCCCCAGAAGCAGCAGTTCCATCATTCTGCTGGAGTTGTCCGTATATTTTTCCATTAAAATTAGTTGAAGCTTTTACCCACACACGGAGCGTATAGGTAGAATCTGTCTCAAAGTGCATTCCCCAGAAGCCCGTATTACAGACTCCTGCTTTTTGAGTTGCGCTTGCGCCGGAAACCGAAAGTTGCAGACAGGTTTGCTGTGCCTTGTTCATCACCTGCGATGTATTCAGGGAGAGTTTCACGTTCTGTCCGTTTTGCTGGATAGCCGACCAGCATTCAGGGGTTGTATTATTATCCTCGAAAGATCGGTTTCTGATAAGTTCCGCATATAAGCCACCATCTCCCGCATGATTGATTTCCTCGAAGAACAGTCCGTATTGGTGTTCGCTGATAGCTGCCGCACGTTTTTGGGCATCGATGGTCATCGTTACCTGCGCTGTAGCTGCCAAAGACATACAAAGAGAAGAACAAAAGAGTATAGGTTTACTTAAGTTCATGAATTATTCAGAGATAGAGTTAATGTAAAAAAAATAAGTTGAATAAAGAAAAGGAAAAAGGCAGACAGAAAACAGAAGGTTTTCACTCTCTGCGTTCCGTCTGCCTTTCAAGTTATGTTAGTTCAAAAACCAGTCGCTATTACTTAACGACTACCTTCTTCACCTTCTTAGAACCATCCTTCATCACGGTCTCAATGATATTGATACCCTTCTGAAGCTTGCCAATCTGCATACCGCTTGCATTGTAGATCTTAGTTGCTACTGCATTTGCATCTGTAACGATCTCGCTGATACCTGTAGGATCAACACCGAGATAATATAACTTGAAGTTCTTAACGATTGTCCAGTCATTGGTTACCGTTACATTCTTGATCAAACCGATACGGAAATCGCTATTGCCATCATAGTTGAAATTCAATGGCTCAGAATCGTATGCGCTGCCAGCTTCAGATCTGAAGAATGCCTGAGCAGTAATCATGTTGTCAGGAATGTACATTCCATCCTTCATTTTATACAGACCTCCATTATCACTCAAGCCTACGTCATTCCATTTGTCTTCAGCAATCTTATGTGCAGTAATGGTCTTGATAACCTGCTTGCTCTCAGGGAGTTCAGTAGCTACCTTCTTCCCTTCTTCTGTTGGGATTTCCTTATCAGAGAAGTAGATAAATGCATTCTCGTTTACATCATACTTCAACTCATCGCTACCGTCTTTAGCAGCCTTACCATTACGATAGAAAGCCTGAGTTGTCAAACGATACATACCAGCAGGAAGACCTACCAATGTCTGCTGCAAGTTGAATGTACAGTTGAAGAACTCACCAGCCTCAACACTATTATTAGACTGGAATGCCATTGTTCCATCTTTCACATCCCAACCAGTACTACTCATGGTTGCGAAATCACTGTTGGCGATAACCTTGGTGATATCTGCAGGTTTTGCTTCTGAAGCATCAGCAATGATATCATGGATGACGTACTTAGTTACACCTTCATTCAAAGCCTTGATAGCAGCAGGTATCTCAGCATCAGCAGCTGTACCATTATTATAAATATTCTCAGCAGTAGTCTTAGCTGCATTATACAAGCCTTTAGCTACGTCAGAGGTAGTAGAAGAAGCTTCATTTTCATCATAACGGGTCTGAGCATTCTCAATAGCAGTCTGAAGTGGCTTATAAGCCTCAATAGAGGTGTTAGCAGCCTCAATGGCAGCACTCAATGTATGAATACCAGGAACTGTTGCTTCTGTTTCAAGAGCAGTCTTAGCAGCCTCCAACTGAGCGCGTACTTCTGCATTCATCTTAGAATCAAGCAAGCCTGCAGCCTTAGCAATCAATGGTGTTGTTACCGCATTCAGAGCATCACCCTTGCTACCAATATACTTCAATCTGAAGTTATCCCAGATAGCCCAGTCACCCCAAGAATTATTAATATTAGAAGGACGTCTCTTCTCACGTACACCGATACGAAGCGTACCACCCTCTACTAACATTGGAACGGTTACAGTATAAGCTTCTGGATTCTCCGTAGTTGCAGCAGCCATACCCTTCATAGAGTTAGGGATGTAAACAGTTTCTCCATTCAAGGTATATGCATAGTCATCACCAGAATTTTCTTTCATACCGTATGTATAAGGAGAGGTAAATGGAGCCTCCAAATCATTTGCATAGATAAACGCAGTGATATCCTCTATACCATTATCATGAGCTTTAGAAGCTACATTATTTTCAGCTACACGCTGGAAAGCAAGTACTGACAATTCATAAACACCATCAGGGATATTGGTAATATCCTGATAGATATCAAATGTGCCTTGATATACCTCGCAGTTTTTGTAAGTTCCATCAAATGTAGGGTTTCCTTCCTTGACAGTCCAGCCTTCCTTACCATTATCGAATGATGGGTTCACAATCTTTCTTGTGATATCATCACCTGGCTTGATACTTGCATTCTGAGCATTCTCCAACTTGACCTTCAAGTCAGCCATATACTGTGTCAACTGATCATTATCGAGCGACCAGGTACTCATCAAGGCTTCTGCACCATCGCCATTTCCGCAATCTTCATATAATTCCATGAATGCATCAAATTCATCTCCTGCAGGATCTTCTGCCAAGAATTCTCCTATCGTTGCATTCAGTGTTTCCAATTCAGCATACAACGCAGAACTCTTTTCAATCTTTGCTGCGATATCTGAAAGATCTTTCTTCATGGTATTGATTTCCTCATCAGAAGTACCATCTTCAGTCATCGCTCTTGCACTTTCGATGAGTTCAGTAGCCTTATCGGTATAAGTAGGGCATGCATTAACACCAGCCAACTTAGCATCGAGGTCTTCTGCAGCAGTCTGCACATCATTCAAGTTCATAGCCTTGAAACTTGGACCGCAATACACAATCTGGAAATTATCTACGAATACCCAGTTAGCAGTACAATGATCGAGCTTGAAACCGATAGTCAAATCTTCACCTTCCTTGATATTCAGGAGGAACTCATACTTCTGAGGAACACCAGCCTTGGTAGCTACAGCCTGAGAGTTTTTAGTAGCCTTGGTATCTGCGAATACAGAAACACCCTCTACCTTAAAGTCATCACCCTTAGTCTGCTGGGTTGCCATCGCATAGCATGTCACCTTGTAACCACCCGCAGGCAGTTTGTGTAAAGTCTGAGAGAGAACACCGTCACTGAGGCGACCAGCACCAGCTACTTCTTCGGTACCTGTTACAGGGTCAGAATTTCCATGCACCCAGCGCTCAATAAATTTCTCTGTCTGATAGCCATCAGGTGCAGTATATGCATGAGAATTTGTCTGCCAATTGGTACCATGACCGCCATGACCAACATCACCCTTATCATCATATATACAATCATGAGTCCAACCAGTCAAAGCATCACAATTGGCGTCTGGAGCATATTCTGTAATATCTACACGAGATTCTGCCGTAGCATCAGCCATTGCCTTATTTCTTCTTGCATCAGTAATCATGCGAGAAGCTTCCTTCAGCTGCCAATATTCTGCATTAGGATTATTGTAAATAGCTTCTACTGCAGATACATCTAATCCTTCATCATGAGCAGAATTAATCTGATCCTTCAACTTCTCTAAGCGATAGAAATAAGTATAAGGATAAGCAGCCCAATCAAGACCATAACTGTCATCAGCTGTCAAAGCAGGGCGGAACTGACCATCTTTAGCAGACTCACCTTTGCCATCAAGACCAGTGTCATTTGGATTATAGCCGGCATAAGTGTCAGGATGCTCATTAGACTGGAATCTGAATTGAGTACCATTAGGTGTAACTTTCCAATAGGTTTTCTCTATACCTTGATTATTATAATCAACATAAGAGTTACCACCATTTTCATCAAATGAGTTAAGGAATATCTTGTTAGAAAAGGCACCAAACTTACCAGATTTATCATTACAGAAAGAATAGGTACCATTAGGCTGACCATCATCGCCCTTATTAGGAACGATAACAAAGCCAAGACCTGACGTTCCCAAACTTGTCTGGGTTCCATAAGCATTACCATTGGTAAGCCACTGGTCTGCCAAGATATTCTTGATAGCTACGGTATCAGTACCATCCAGTTTCAACTGTACTGGATTTGGAAGAGTAGGATCTTCCACATGAGCTTGTGCATAATTGGTGCTTAATGAAGCAACCAAAACTGCTGAATAAAGTAAACGTTTGTCCATGCGTTATTTTTTGGTTTAATAGTTTGATGAAGTTATTAGCTTCATTTAATTAAAGTTTTATCTCCGG
>ENA-ORIF01000046-ORIF01000046.1-human-gut-metagenome-genome-assembly--contig:-NODE-46-length-13216-cov-25.700282_pt1 | contig 13216 bp, 10 predicted proteins | sample MGYA00243027_ERZ508740 | MGnify/ENA primary metagenome ERZ508740 (study PRJEB26277, sample SAMN04329858) | human gut metagenome | biome: human-associated habitat | host: Homo sapiens | place: USA...
TTTTAATGATACGGCGACCACCGAGATCTACACTCTTTCCCTACACGACGCTCTTCCGATCTCCGACGTCAGGCGAGAGTTAAAGAAAAGATCTCTATGGAGGCTTTGAGCCGATTACTAAATGGCTTAGTTTCCAAGCAGGCAATCTCAAAATACGAGGCTGCCAAGATGATGCCGTCCAGCACGATTCTCATAGCTTTGGCTGATGCACTTCGTGTGGATTTAGATTATTTCTTCCGTTCATTTGCGTTTGATGTACAGGAAATGAAAGTTTCTTTTCGCAAAAAAGCGAGTGTTGGAAGGAAAGATATCGAGGCATTAAAGGTGAATATCCAGGATGAAATCGAACGCTATCTTGAGATCGAAGAAATCTTGGGTGATGAAGGTGATTCTTTTGAAGGAATCCCTTGCGAACAAGTGTTGCTGAGCTATAATGATATGGTTCAGTATGCACAATTTGTTCGCAATAAGTGGCAATTAGGTTCAGACCCTATCGCTAATGTACAGGATATGTTAGAGGCAAATGGGGTTAAGTTTATTACAACTGAAGGACCTGATGGGTTTGATGGTGTGAGTGGAATGATCAATGGGAAATTTCCTGTAATTGTCTTGAACAGTAAAATAGGTACGGCAGAGCGTAAGAGATTTACTGCATTGCATGAGCTTGGACATTTATTGTTTAATGATAAATTCTCAGAGAAATTAAGTACTCGCGAGATAGAAAATATGTGCAATGCTTTCGCAAATGAAATGTTGTTGCCTACTTCTGTCATAGCGAAAACTCTTGAAGGTAAGAATAAGATATCTCTAAATGAGCTTATCTTTTTGCAGGAAACCTATGGCATATCTATAGATGCTATCATGTATAAGCTCTACCAGAAGGGCATTGTTACGGAGAAACGATATAAGAGTTTCAGAATCCGTAAAAATGTAGAAAAAGAAACTTTTGGGAAAGTTGTTGATAAAGAGCGTTTCCTCGAATTGCAGACGAAAAAGGTTTCTCGTTTCAAGGCAATGGTCTATAGTGCGCTGGCACAGCAATTGATTACGGCTTCTAAAGCTGCTTCCTTGCTGAAGTGTTCAGTTACAACAGTTCGTGACACCGTTAATGTAATATAGCCAATGGAGAAGATAGTCGTAAGTGATACAAATATATTCATAGACTTGATAAGCGTGGATTTGCTTACCGACTTCTTCAAGCTGCCTTGGGAAATCCATACAACAGACATGATTATTCATGAGTTGTTGATTGCCGAGCAGCAAGAGGCTATAAGGGTCTTTGAGGAGGAAGGAAGATTGCTTGTAAAAAAGCATTCTTCGAAAGAAATGGTTGAGCTGGCTGTTATGCGCATGGAAGCTTCAAAAACTTCTAATGCAAGTATTCAGGATTGCTCTGTGTGGAAACTGGCTAAAGATATGGGCTGTTCTCTTTTAACCGGAGATGGTAAACTCCGAAAAATTGTTCAGAAAGATGAAGTGGAAGTTCACGGAATTCTTTATCTGTTCGATAAGTTATTAGACCACGACATCATTGATAGTGAGACTGCCATTGAAAGGATGGAAACTCTCAAGAATATTAATACTCGTTTGCCAAAAGATGAAATCGATAAGCGAATTCATAGTTGGAAGGCGAAAAAGAAATAGGAGGAATGCTATGGCATAAAGATAAGTAAAGGATAACAAGACGAAAAATCCCTATGTTATTTGGCGATAACATAGGGACATAGAGGTTCAGCTTCCCGATGGTAAAACCTTTAGTCTTACAAAATGCTCGGAAATGCGATGTTTCTAAAAACGCTGCAAAATTACTAATAATTTTGTAAATTAGCATCCTTTTCCGGAAATCGACGAGTTATTTTATATAAATTTATGTTAAAGTCGTTTTCTTTATGACGAAAATTACATTTTTTAAGAGGATGCAGTCCAATCCTTCTTCTCTGTTCTCTTCGAAAGAACAGTATCAATTGGACCACACAAATAGAGGGAAAAGTAAGTTGATTGCTCAGTTGTCACAAACTGAGCAGCGTAAATTGACAGTAGATAATATGCACCTATCTGTTGGTATGAAGTTCACATCGGAAAATGAGTTTCCCGTGTTGCAACCTTATAATGGTGATTGTAATTTTGAGATGTGTGCTTATACTAATTGTAAGCAAAGTAATGGTAAAGATACTGCATTACACTTTTTCCTTGATGATTATAAGTTTTGTAAGATTTGGGATAATTTGGAGTTGATAACCAGCAAAATTCAAAAATTTGCGTATGTTTTTGCACCTGATTATTCCCTGTATGTTGATGCGCCTTCTAAACAGATGAACATACAGAACGTATATCGTTCTCGTTTTATTGCTGCTTATTGGCAAAAATGTGGTTTACAGGTTATACCTGTGGCTAGTTGGGGAGATGCGAATTCTCTGAAATACTGTTTTGAGGGACTTCCTGAAAAGAGTATTATTGCAGTTTGTGGCATCGGACATTCGTTTTGTCAGGCAGCTGATATTCTTTGGCATCATGCGGTTAAACAATTGATTGCTCAAAAGCAACCAACAAGACTTATTGTCTATGGAGGTAAATATCCAGATAGTCTCTCCTCATTACTTCCAGTTACTTATATACCTGATCATATCACGAAAAATTTTAGAAGCAATGAAAACACAAATTCATGTATTATTGAAGGAAGACAAGAAGCTGTTTAATGACATGGTAGATAACTATCTGTCTAGTCAGGAGCGTGACTTTTTTGAGAAGTTGCGTCATAAGCAAGAATCTTGTCCAACTATAGGCAATGATTTGCTTCTTTGGGAGAATGATAATGATGACCATCTCTATTTCTATAGATGTATGTATGATGAGTACGTAATTGGACGAGCAGGACAAACTGAGAAATTTCATTTCATGAGCCTTGCCCAAGCATTGAATGCCAATCTAAAGGATATGGGATTGTTGGATAGTAGTATTACTGTTTTCCAATGGTTGCGGAAGCGTAATTATAACGGGATGCAGTATAATCACAATTTTGATAATTATTGAATGTATGGGAAATCAAAAAATCTATAACTCGACAAATAGATTTTCATCATATTTGTTTGAGGATAGTACAGCTTGGGCTGTTCATGAGATAAATGGCATTATCGGACGGGTTATGGAAATGAATGCAGATCCTGCTGGTCAACATGCAGGTCTGCCTATATTTCCTGATTCTTCTGACATGTATTTTTCTACAGATGAAAATGGAGCGGTTATGCAGGCCATTATTAATGTTGGCATTCGAAGAATGTTGATTTTTGATTGGGGACATACGCATATAAATCCAGATGGAAAGGTTTTTCCTAAGGGGGTTGTTCATGTCCATGTATGCACGATTGATGAAGATGGTCATCTTGTATTATCTGCTCGTGCTCGTCTGATGACAGAGGCTGAAATTTCAAAATATGGTCCTCTGTTGAAATCATACGATCCAAAAGTAAGGTTTAGACCTTAAATATTTTCTATGAAAGTGCGTGGAAACTAAAAGTTTCTGCGCTCTTTTTTAAGTTTCTTGCTTTTTCTTTGAATTATTTCCTATATTTTATGTATCTTTGTGCACTAAATAGATTTCGAAAAGTTTAAAATACAATAGATATGAAACTGATAGACCATGTTCTGAAAATTAGAGGCCTGATACAGCAGGCCATTGACAATAGATTCTCTCGACTGGGATTGCAGGAGGAGGCAATGCCGGTGGAGACGCTGTCGGATGAGCAGCAGACTAAACGACGTGTGCTCGATACCATCATCGCTACCCACCAGGCTGCGATGGGCAATTATGCTGAGGCTCGAAAGGAAGCTATCAAGGAATGCGTCTTTACACTCTTCAACCGACTGGCGGCTGTGAAGGTGATGGAAGACCGTGAACTCTTTCCTGAGGTGATTCGCCGACGTGCAGAACATGGCAATCTGTCTTATTCGCACAAGATGTGGCTCGACGAGCACCCTGAGGAGAGATCTGCTGAACGAATGGGACTGAAAAACTTCCTGAGAGACAAGTTTGCTGAACTCTTCGATGATTTCGGTATTCCGCTCTTTAAAGCAGACCATCCTTACGCTATCCTTCCTACTGCCGATGAACTCGACGAGATTATCACGGCTTTCAACAGCATTGAACTGGATGAGCAGTGCGGCGAGGATATCTGGAAGGGGGATGATATCCTGGGCTGGATGTATGAGAACTTCAATGCCGTAGAAAAGGTGCAGCTCAAGGAGAGTGGAGAGAAAATAGAATATGATAAGGTTTTTCTCCAGAGTCAGATCTATACTCCTCAGTGGGTGGTCAAGTTCCTGGTAGATAATACTCTGGGCAAGCAATATCTGGAGATGTATCCTGACAGCCGTTTTATGATTGATGAGGAAACCGGCAAGACGAAGTATCTTATCGCTAATGCCCCAAAGCTGCGTGTGCGCCAGCCTAAGCCTAATGGCATCCTTGACATCAAGCTCATCGACCCTGCCTGTGGTAGTGGTAACTTTCTTATTTATGCCTTCTCCGTGTTCTATGATATGTATGTAGATCAGATGGAGAACTATGGTGCCGACTTCAGCCGCCGTGACATTCCGAAACTCATCGTAGAGAACAACCTCTATGGTGTGGATTTGGACGAACGTGCTGTGCAGCTCACTCAGATAGCTCTCTTTATCAAGGCGATGCAGTTGAAGGGTCGCCGTGGCAAGATGCCTACTTACTGCAATGTGGTGTCTTCCCACTTCACCTTGCCTGAGTATGAGAAGATAGAGGCTACCTTCGATATGGGCGACAGTCATTGGAATAGTAAGCAGCGAGAGGTGCTGAAGGATATTTGGAATGACCTTTGCAATGCCCATAAGTTTGGCTCACTTATTCGATTGAAGGAGAAGATAGAAGCGCTGATGCCAAGTCAGGAGGTGACGCTCTTCAATGAGTTCCAGATAGCAGATTTCTTCTCTTTCCGTGAGCAGGCTCTGAGTATCTTGCGCCAGCAGGTTCACCAGTGGGGCGGTGAGGGCAGTAATGCCTATAGCCTCTCATTAGTCAACGATGCCATGACCTTCCTTGACATCCTTACCACGTCGTTTGATGTCGCCGTGGCTAACCCGCCATATACTGACAGCAGTGACTTCGGTCCGGAACTGAAGGAGTTTGCTGAGGCTAATTATAAAAAGCCGATGAAGTTCAACATCAACCTCTATGCTTGCTTTATCAAGAGATGCTGCGAGTTGACGGATGAATTGGGTAAGGTGGGAATGATTCATCCTATGACGTTTATGTATATCAAAACGTTTGAGGATGTACGCAAGTTTATTCTTAACCAGACTCATATCAATCTCTTTGTAGAATATGGATTGAGTAATCTCTTTGGTAGCGTCATGGTGGATCCTGCTTTCTATGTTCTGGAGAAGGATAAGTCTGAAAAGAATGATTCACTTTTTATCTCTCTTGACCAATATACAAGAACTCCACAAGAAAAGTTTAAGAAGCAATATTGCTTAGAAGCGTTGTCTGATATCGTAGCAGACAATGAGAACAAGCATGTCTATCTCCTTCCACAAGATAAGTTGAAGGCTATTAAGTCATGGCCTTTTATCTATTGGATTTCTGATGAGTTTAGAGAGAAGTTTGGCAACCTATTGTTAGATGATGTTGCAAAAATTAAGCAAGGTATTGCCACAACCAATAATAATCGATTTTGTCGATTATGGTGGGAAATTGAAGGTTCTTCACAAAATTATTATCCATATTCAAAGGGAGGCGCATATAATAAATGGGCTGGAAATTTATGGCTTTATATAAACTGGGAAGAATCTTCTGTTTCATACATAAGTAAAAGGGGGCGATTGCAAAATAAAGATTATTACTTTAAGGAAGGCGTTACTTATTCGGGAAGTGGTTCAAAGGGGACATCTTTTAGAGAATTTCCCAAAGATTGTCTGTTTGATGTAGGGGGATCATGTATTTTTCCGACTGAAAAATATAATAATAGGTTCTACTTGTTAGCTTTTTTGAATACAAGTTTGTGTTTTTATATTGCAGATTGTTTAAATCCGACAGTAAATACACAAGTTGGCGATATGCAGAGAGTACCTTTTATTATACCTTCAGAACAAAAAGAGTTTGTTGTTACTAATTTAGCTAAACGAAATATAGCACTTAAGAAGACTATAAATAGCTATAGTCTTATTGAGAAAGGTTATACCCATACCCCTATTGGTACAACAAATCACCCTGCCGAAGAAATCTTGCGATTCTTCGGTTACGAGAATGCTCTCTTAACTCAAATCCTCTTAAACGAGGCCATCATCAATCGTATTGTCTTCGATGTCTATGAGTTGAGTGATCACGACCGCCAGATGGTATTGGATAAGGAAGGTATTCCTGTGGGCGACTTGAGCGTATCGCAGGCAGCCCTGGAGGCATACAAGGTTTGGTTGAAGGAAGAAAACACCGAGTTCCCAGCCTCAGCAGAAGTTTGGGAGCATCTGGATTCCCTTACCATCGACAACGAGCAGCCACAAATCACTGATTTCGAAAAGCTCTATCAGAACAACTATGGCTGGGAGGAGTTCTGCAACAGCGACAACCATCGCATGAACCCTATCGAAGTATGGTATCAGTTCCGCCATGCCGGCATACTTCCGCCTCAGCGAACCCAAAGCCTCTGCTTTGAGCTGATAACCGACGTAATCCGTGCCATCCTGAAGAAAGATGACGATGGCGTTATCCCACTCTGCGAACGTATGGGTGAGGAACCGCTGGATGTACGCATTGAGCAGGAACTGGTGGAACGAGGCTATAGCGGAGCGCAAATCTCGCAGATAGAGCAGTTGCTCTGCATGAACCTGGGCACCGGTAAGAGTCTGAGAAAGTATCTGTATGAAAAGTTCTTCCAGCAGCTCAGCGACCATCTCAACCTCTTTATGTATTTGCCAAAGACACCATTCATCTGGCATCTTACCAGTGGTGACCCGGCAAGCGGTCATTCTGCCATCGACCTCTACATAAGCATCTACACCTGGAGCCGCGACACCCTCTTCCGCATCAAGAGCGTGTATCTCGCCAACCGGGAGAGCGGTCTTTCCGACCGCCTTGCCGCCATCGACCCAACCACGGCAAACGGCAAGATAGAGGCTGCCGAAATCAAGGATCAGCTGCAGGAACTACATCTGTTTGCCGACAAGATAGATGCCCTCCTTGCCAGCGGCTACGATCCGAAGCTCGACGACGGTGTGGGCAAGAACATAGCCCCACTGCAGAAAGCCGGCTTGCTGAGCTACGAGGTGCTCAATAGCGGACAGTTGAAGAAATATCTCAATGCAGATTGGTAAAACTAAAAAGAATAAATAACAATGATAGACAAATGGTTCATTGACGATATAAACAAGGCTGCGGCAGGAGAGGGACGAGTCGTAGTGACCGATGTCTGGGAAGAAGGAAAATTCCTCTTGAATTTTCTTCCTTCTCAGTTTGTGCTGCTGCCTGTAGCCAGCTCTGACCTGGATGAAATCAAGGCGAAGTATGAGGCGGAGACTCATCATGCTGGCGAGAAAGTAGTGTTTTATACCCAGAGAAGCAAGGGTGAACTGACTTTCCTTCTCGAATATGCCGAGACGCAAGGTTGCATCGTGCTTGATAATATGGAAACTTACATCCGCAAGCATTTGTTTGATGCCATCCAGATCAATACGCAGTTGCCAAAGGCGGAATTGCTGGTGGCTGCCAAGTTGAGCAAGGGAAAGAACCTGAACTGGTGGAAGGGCATAGCCATGGGGCTGAACAAGCCGATGGAAACCGACAAGCTCCTGATGGATTTGCTGGCCGCACCTGCATCTACAGCCAAGAACATGGACAAGGATGTATGGAAGATATTCACTGCCGAAGTCTTTTCCATGATAGGCAAACCGCAGACGGAACAGCCTGCAGAGGTGCTGGCTCAGACCGTGATGGATGCCATCTTTGATGGTCTGGTCAGCAATCAGATTTCAGCCTCCCTGCTCTCTATCTATCACAGGTGTACCAGTAGGCATGATATGGATGCAATGATGGCAGACTACATCGCCCGATATACCAGGTTGAAGGAGGCTGATCCGCTGAAGGCTCATCCCGACCATCCATTCCTGGCATTAGACCATGCCCTGTTCAAGCGCCTGAGCCATGCCATAGAAAACGGAGAATTTCTGGCGGGCTATACCCAGTATATCGATGCCCGCATCCAGAGCAGACAGGCTGTAAGCTATAAGGCAGCCTGGCTCAAGGATGTAAAGACCATCGTGGAATTCAAGAACGGTGAACTCTACAAGGTGGCTTCCCTACAGGATTTCGCCACTTATTACCGTGCTCATTTTGCGGTACTTGATACGGCTGTGCGCCATCTCTATGCAGCCTGGCTGCACGATGAGAAATGGCTACGCCCTTTCCAGTATCTCTATGAGCAGGCAGAAAAGGAACTCCTGGATAAATGGTTTGCTTTGGCAAAGGATTACCAGCCTTCGCAGCAAGGATTGCTGAAGGAAAAACTCTTGGGTAAGGGCAGAATCGCCATCCTGGTATGCGACGGCCTGCGACAGGAAATCGCTGAAACCATCTATCAGCAAGCCAAATCGAAGAAGTCTAACGACTATGCCTTCGCCATGCTCCCATCCGTTACGGAAAACGGCATGAGTGCCTTGTTTGGCTGTGAAGGCGTGGAACTGTCGGCACAAGCCCGCTATGCCCATCTCAAGACTCAGGTGCCTGATGTTGAGGTGATACAGGCAGACAAACTGAACAGCAGCATCACCGCCCAGCATCTGGTATTGATGTATGGTGATATAGACCAGGTGGGCGAGAAGAAGCAGTTGGCGGCATTGAAGGACATTAATAATTATGAGAAGGAGATAGCCGAAAAGATAGATAGCCTGTTGGATATGGGATATGCCAAGGTGTATGTAACAGCCGACCACGGCTTCGTTATTACGGGCATCCTGGATGAGGCAGACAAGCTTCCGGCTCCGCATGGTGACATCCAGAAACTGGATGAGCGATTCTGTCTGGCTAGCGACCAGCTGACTCCTTCTTCCGTAAATCTGATAGCCCGACAGGATGATTTCTGCGGATCAGCCTATCAGTATTATGCCCAGACCGACAAGCCGTTTGTAACCAAGGGAGCTTACGGCTATGCACATGGTGGCTTTACACCGCAGGAATGCATCATTCCTATCTATGAGTTTGGCAAGGATGCTGGTGTTGAGGCGCTGCAGGTGAATATCGCCAATAAGAAGGAACTGCAGCATGTGGCTGGTCAATACTTCAAGTTGAAGATTCAGGCAGAATCATCTTCTGATGTCTTCAAACAGGAGCGCCGCATCGAACTGCATCTCTATGAAGGAAGCCAGCAAAAATCGACACAGATTGTTACCGTCAAACCGGGACAACTGCTTGACAATAATGAATTTGTAATGCCATCATCTGGAAACATAAAAGTGGTTCTGGTAGATGCAGCCACCAAGGAGCAGATTGATTTCTGCGAGGTGAAGTCGGCATCATCAAGAGACCTGGATGACTTGTTTTAAAACGTTGCCTGTAAAAAGGCAAAAAACATGATAGACAATGATAGAATTAGATAGAAAACTCCTGGATTTGTTCCAAGGCTTTGTGGTAAGAAAAGACATCGTTCGTGCCGTGAAGGTGGGAGCCAACGTACCTGTATTCGTATTGGAATACCTGCTTGCCAACAGTTGCAGTACCGATGATGAGGAAAAAATCAGGGAGGGAGTGGAGAGCGTGAAACGTGTGCTCCAGAAACATTATGTGAATCCGGATGAGGCGAATGTGGTTCAGTCGAAAATCAAGGAGGAAGGTTCCTACAAGGTGATTGACAAGATTTCCGTCCGTCTGGATGCATCGAAAGATAAATATTGGGCAGAACTGTCTAACCTCAATATCCGTGAGGCGAATATCGACGAGAGTCTGGTTACCCAGCACGAGAAGATGATGATGGGTGGCATCTGGGCCATCATCGACATCGACTATGATTCTAGCATGATGATAGGCAACAAGATTTATCCTTTCGTGGTATCCAAGATTCGTCCTATCCAGCTTTCTAATTTCAGCCTCGACCGCATCGTGGAAGCCCGCAGGGAATTTACCAACGAAGAGTGGTTGAACGTGCTGTTGAGAAGTGGAGGCTATGAACCGGAATCGGAGGGAATGACGGAGCGCATGAAGATGCTTCTGCTTTCTCGCTTTATCCCTTTGGTGGAGGCCAATTTCAATATGGCGGAACTGGGTCCACGCAGTTCGGGTAAATCTTTCGTGTTTAAGGAGTTGTCTCCTTATTCCATGCTGGTGAGTGGCGGACAGGGTACTGCTGCCTCTCTGTTTGTGAACAACAGCAATGGTCAGATTGGTGCCATGGGCAAATGGGATGCGGTCTGTTTCGATGAATCTACCGATGAACTGTTTAAGGATAGGGAAGTGGTGCCGCTGATGAAAGACTACATGGAGAGTGGATCGTTCTCGCGTGCCGGCAAGAGTGGCGAGAAATCGGCCAATGCCTCCATCATTCTGAATGGTAACATCAACCAGCCAGTGGAGACGGTGTTGCAGACGAGCCATCTGTTCAGTCCTTTCTCAGACAAGATCAGCGATGATACAGCCTTTCTGGACCGTATCGGTTTCTTCTTGCCGGGATGGGAAATTATGAAGTTTGCTCCAGCCAACTTCACCAACCATATCGGTTTCAGTACCGATTTCTTCAGTGAAATGCTGCATCATCTGCGTAAGGACAACTATACCAATGCGCTGGACGATTATTTCACCTTGGGTTCACAGCTGAGACAGCGTGATACCAAACCGGTGAGAAAGACGGTATCTGCCCTTATCAAGCTGATGCACCCAGATGGCAACTTCACCAAGGAAGACATCCGCAAGTATCTTAGCTGGGCGATAGAAATGCGCCGAAGAGTAAAGGAACAGTTGAAGCGCATCGGTGGCATGGAGTTTTGGGATACCAATTTCTCTTATATAGACAAGGAGACCCAGGAGGAAACCTTTGTTTCCGTGCCGGAGGAACGTGGCAGCAACCTGATAGAAGATGCACCTTTGGCTCCAGGCACCTGCTATACGGCAACCTGCGATGGCGACAAGGTATCGCTGATTAAGGTTGAGGTGATCACCATGCAGGGCAATGGCAAGTTGACGGTGAGCGGCACTTCTTCTGCAGAGGTGAAGGAAGACATCCGCAACACCTATAACTATATCCGTGCCAACGAGAGCAGTATTCTCTCGCAGAAACATTCGCTGATGCGGCTGGATGTAACGGTGCAGGTGACGGCATTGCTGGGAACCACGCAGGTGGGCGGTATCGGTTCGGCAGTATTTGCCGCCATCGTATCATCGGTATTTGGCAGAAACCTGAAGCCTGCGCTGGGCATCATCGGTAACATTTCTATTGGTGGAGCGATAGTCAGGGCTACCAATTTCTCTGATAGGGTATCATTGCTATCAGAGAATGGAGCCAAGACGGTGCTGGTTCCGATGGATAATCTCCAGGAAATGGCCACCCTTCCTGCCACGATTTTGGGTAAGACGGATGTGCCTTTCTATGCCAATGCACAGATGATTATTCAGAAAATCATATAAAAAATAGGATAAATTATGCAATTCAAGAATATCATATTTGATTTGGGTAATGTCCTGGTGAAGCTCAATCCGGAAGGATGCATCGGGGCTTTCAAGGCGATAGGTATGGGAGAACTGGCTAATCCGAATCCTCAGAGTGAGGGGATGAAGCTGATGAGTAAACTGGGTGTTGGAATGATTACCACCGAAGCATTCTGTGATGCATCCATACCTTCCAGAACGTGAAGTTCGATGATTGGCTTTCACTTCGATTCTGACGGAAATGTCAGAATCGAAGCTTTTATTAAAAGGCATCAGAATGATTTGTCAAATGGTGTCAGGCAGGCATAGAGCGGAACGTTGATCATCCAGTCTTGATCCTTATAGGGAAGCATGGAGTAGCGAAGTCCCTTCAGTTGCGGATTGTTGGTGATGAATGTTCTGAGAGATTTCGCCTTAACGTTCACCTCTGCCTTTACTTCTATCGGTATAACCCTGTCGTGCCATTGGGTCAGGAAATCAATCTCTATTGTGGAGTTATCCACAGCATGATAGTATAATGGAATATCCTGGCTTTTCAGCTGGGTGAAGACATATAGTTCTGTAAAGGCACCTTTATATTCAGAGAAAATGCCATCGCCCACCAGCATCGATTCTGCTGAAGTCTCTGCCATCGCTCCCATCAGTCCCACATCGAGCATGAAGAGTTTGAAGGCGTTCAGGTCTTCATAGAATTTGAAAGGGAGGCGTGGGGTATTGACTCTCTGAACCTTATATGCCAGTCCTGCATCTATCAGCCATTGGATGGCCAGTTCGAAATCTGCGGCTCTGGCACTTTTCTTTACGGCTCCATAGATGAACTTCTTGTTCTCTTTGGCAAGTTGGGCAGGGATACTGTCCCACACCATATTAATGCGAGGCACTTCTCTATCTGGTGCGTGCTTCGAGAAATCTCGGCGATAGTCTTGTATAATCTGCTTTTGGATGGAACGGACTTCCTGTAGTCCCTTCTGCTCTACATGGGCGAGTACGGCGGCTGGCATTCCTCCTACATAATAATATTGTCGCAGCAGGCTGATCAATTCTGTTTCCAGTAAATTGATGACGTTCCAATTTCCTTCTTTCAGGATGCTTGCCATTTTCTCTTTTCCCATGGCATCGAGGAATTCGATGAAGTTCATCGGGTAGAGACGCAACTCTTCCACTTTTCCTACTGGATATGATACCCCGCTATGGAGTGATATTCCCAGCAGGGATCCTGCCACGATGATATGAATATCAGGAGCATCCTCGCAAAAGAACTTTAAAGTTTCTAATGCTTTAGGACAATCTTGTATCTCATCGAGTACCATAAGTGTATCGTTGGGGGTAATATCTACCTGGCTGATGGCGGAGAGTGCCATCAGTATATCAGCTGTTGTGCCGCCTTTTTCAAACACTTCTGCTGCCTTCTGATTTCTGTCGAGACTGAAGAATGCAAGTTTTTTATATTCTCTTTTTCCAAATTCTTGCAGGATATAGGTCTTGCCTACTTCACAGAGATCGGAAGAGCACACAGGGTTAGATCGGAAGAGCACACGTCTGAACTCCAGTCACCTATACATCTCG
>ENA-ORIF01000047-ORIF01000047.1-human-gut-metagenome-genome-assembly--contig:-NODE-47-length-13174-cov-18.880278_pt1 | contig 13174 bp, 8 predicted proteins | sample MGYA00243027_ERZ508740 | MGnify/ENA primary metagenome ERZ508740 (study PRJEB26277, sample SAMN04329858) | human gut metagenome | biome: human-associated habitat | host: Homo sapiens | place: USA...
CTTTTTTTTTTAATGATACGGCGACCACCGAGATCTACACTCTTTCCCTACACGACGCTCTTCCGATCTAACCAAGAAAGGAGAAAAAAATGAATATCAAAAATATAAAGACATACATCCTGTCGGGAATCCTAGCCCTCTCGATGTCTTCCTGTCTTGATAAGTATCCTGAGGATTCTATCCGCATGGACCAGGCTATCAACACGGTGGGCGACATAGACAAGCTGGTGTACGGTATCTACGACAGTTTCAAGAGCAGCGCCCTCTATTCGGGCAATCTGACAATCCTGCCAGATCTGCAGGCAGACTTCGTGTACTGCGTGAAGGGCTACTCTAATGCCTATGGCGATATCTACCGTTGGAAAGATATCAAGGCTACCAACACCGACATCGAGGCGGTATATGCCGACCTTTATGGTGTTATCAACAATGCCAACTTCCTGCTCGACAACGTAGATAAGGTGAAGGCAAACACCAACAGTGATAAGGAGCTCGACAAGTTGGAGCAGTGTGAGGGCGAGGCTTATTTTGCCCGTGCCCTGGCTTACTCAGAGTTGATCAAGTGCTTCTGCAAGGCTTACGATAGCGATGAGCAGGCTGCGAAGGAACTCGGCGTTGTACTCACAGAGCACTATTACGGCAATGAGCCACAGAAGAGAGCCAGTCTGAAGGAATCATACGATTTCGTATTGAGAGACCTTGACAAGGCTGCCGAATATCTGAAGGTAGACGAAGACTTCAAAGGTACTCTCTATGACGAGATTTACTTCAATGAGTATGCCTGTCATGCCTTGCGTGCGCGCGTATCCTTATATATGCATCGCTGGGATGATGCCATCAAGTATGCATCTAAGGTAATTGATAGTAAGTATTATGTGCTGGCAAGCTGCACACAGAAGATAGGCAACACCAGTTATTATCAGTATCAATGGACAGCAGGTAAATCTACAGAAGGAATCTGGAAGGTAGGTTTTACCGTGAACAGCTATGGCGGTGCACTGGGTACCATCTTCGATAACTACAACTATGTAACTTATCGTCCAGACTATGTGCCTGAGACATGGGTCATCAACTCATTCGATGCCAATGACCTCCGTGCTGCAGCCATCTTCACAACCCGTGTAACAGGTTATGAGCACGGTTTGCAGTGGCCTTTGCTGAGTAAGTATTTCGGTGATGCAGAATTCCTGAACAACAATATCCTGCATGTTCACCAGCCAATGGTATTCCGTCTCTCAGAGCAGTATCTGATACGTGCTGAGGCTTACGCCATGAAGGGGGACTATAGTAAGGCAGGTAAGGACATCTCTACCTTGCGTACAGCCCGCTACTCATCTTACGGTGGTAACACCTCGATGAGCGAGAGCAACGCCATGAAGATAATCGAGGCAGAGCGCGTGAAGGAACTCTATATGGAAGGCTTCCGTCTGAACGACCTCAAGCGCTGGCACAAGGGATTTGAGCGTAAGGCTGCCGACCAGCCTGCTGCCAACTTCGTGCAGAGCAGTCTGAAGGTTGAAAAGGATGACCCTCTCTTTGTCTGGCCAATTCCTCAGCATGAGCTTGAGGCACCAGGTTCTGAGATTCAGCCTAATGAAAGTAACAAATAAAATAAGGAGACGATCATGAAGAAAATAATGATGGGATGTTTGGCAGCCGTAGCTGCACTCATCGCTCTTGTGAGTTGTTCACAGGATTATACCACTTATGCTGGTCCAAGTCATATCATGTTCTCTGATACGCTCTATCAGTATGCTGTACAGGAAAGCAATGAGGTTTTCAATGTGCCTGTATCTGCAACCGAAAAAGCTGACTACGACCGCACCTTCGGCGTGGAGGTAGTAGACAAGCAGAGCAATGCCATCGAGGGTAAGCATTACCGCATCCTCAACAACACCGTTACAATCAAGGCGGGCGAGATGGTAGGAAATGTGAAGGTTCAGGGTATCTATGATAACATCGGCAAGACCGACTCTCTCGGCTTCACCCTGAAACTGGTGATTCCGGAGAAGTATAACTGGACAGATCTCTATAAGGACTATGCCCACGTGGTAATGCAGAAGTCTTGTCCTTTCGATATCCACAACTTCTCTGGCTGGTGCATGGTAACATCTACCTTCTACAGCAAGTATCTGAACAACGTAACCAACCGTCTGATCAAGACCGAGGTGGTGGAAGGCGAGGAGAATACCGTTCTGCTGAAGGATGTTTACTATAAGGGCTACAACCTGAAGTTGAAGTTCAATACCAAGAACATTCTTGAGCCAAAGGTAGAGATGGACGACCAGATAGCCGGTGAGACCGGTGAGGCGTTCGGTACCATCTATGGAGACGGCAAGTTGCGCATCAGCCAGCCTTCTCTCTATACCTCTTATTATAACACCTGCCAGAACTATGTATTGCAGTATGTCACCATGAGTGTTAACAACAAGGATGGTTCAACCTACGGCAACGTAGGAACCTTCATCAACATGTATGAATGGATCAGTGATGCAGAGGCAGAGAAATTGAAAGAACAAGGATATTAATCGTAGAATAAAAAGAAAATGAAAACATTGATTTCAAAATATTGGCTCGTATTGATGGCGCTGGTATCAGTGACTCTGTTCACAGCTTGTTCCAGCGATGACGATGCCGTAACTCCTGTGTTCCCACAGGTACAGACTATCGCCGGTGAAGCTGGCGCTGAGTTGGACTTCACCTTCGATGCCAACGAGAGCTGGAGCCTTTCTTCAGACAAAATCTGGTGTAAACTGGTGCAGGGCGAGAAAGCAGACGCCTTCGTACTCAATGGTACTGCAGGCAAGCAGACTATCAAGGTTAAGATTACTGCTGATGATGCCAGCAAGGATATGAGCGTGGCTCAGCTCTTCCTGAATATGGGCGGTCAGAAGGTTGCCATCGCTGAGGTTAAGCGTTCGGCTGCTGACCATATACTGACGGTTTACGATGCGGATGGCAATGATATCACCAAGACAGGTATCACTGTAGGTTACAATGTATACACCAAGTTTACTGTAAAGTCAAACTACCGTTTTGCTGTTACCAATACTCCAGCTTGGGTAGACTTGGAAGGTGGTTTCATGGTAGGTACACCTAACAAGGATGCTGTAGGCGGAGTTTCCTTCAAGGAGAATCAGGGCGTAAGTGCTAAGTATGCCATCGCTAAGGACGGCAACTACACCATCACCTTCACTTCTGAGGATGGCAAGGCTGCTGTAACCGTACCTGTTATCTATAATGGTATGACCACCAGCACCATGGATGTTACTTATCCAACCTCTTCACAGTGGGCAGTATGGAATGTATCTCTCGATGGTAAGGTGTTCACTCAGAATGGTTCTAGCCTGAATGGTGGTGATACCAACGATTTCACTTTCTACAACTTTGTTCCTTTCACCCTCAAGACATTGGGTGATGCTTACCAGCTGGTAGTCTTCGATAAAAAGGAAGATGGTCTGCGCGAGGAAACATCCGGCGCTGTGAAGCTGCAGGGTGAGAAGGGTGATGTGAAGCTCACAGTCGCTCCATTAGGTAGCGGAAGCCGTGAGTTCTTGGTTTATGCATTGCCACAGAGCGTATTCGAGAGTCTGGAGAATGGACTCGACGGAATGCTGGAGGAAGACTTCATGACAGTGAAGAGCGATTACGACCGTTACTTCCTGATGGATGTTGTACAGAAGGAAGAAAAGAAGGGCGATTCTGAGGTTACTGCTCCTATTGTTACCAGCATGGGTATGAATGTAGATTGTGCCTTGACAACCAATGAGGACTTTAAGTCATATGCTGAGGGCATCTTCAGTTATACTGGTAAAGATGTATTTGAATCAACAGTTTATGGTGGTTATGTAGCCATTTATCCTCAGATTGACGGATGGGATCCTTCAGCTGGAGCAAACGTAGTCATTTACGACGGTACAGGAAACCCTGTTCCTGATGAAAACTACGAGGTAGGACAGGACGATAAGGGTATCTATGTTGGCTTGAATGCCGATAAGCTCACTTATCCTATCCTTGCTGGTTTCAACGACATGCAGAGAGTATGCCAGCGAGTAGTCATTATCAATAATATGGGATTTAGAAGCAAGAGAAAGTAATGAACAGAATGAAAATATTTTCAAAGGCACTCTTGTTGCTCTTGGTCTCTCTCCTGACCTTTGCAGCAACAAGTTGCTCGGATGATGAAACCGGAGGCTGGGACGGCACATACGGATATGTGCAGTTCAAGCTCAGCAAGAAGGTTTCTTCTAGAGCTACCCGTGCTACTGCCCTTGACAAACTTGAAAAACTGGATGATGCCAAGAAAATCAAGGTGGTCATGGAGCACAATGGTACAACTGTGTCTCAGACACTGGTGCTCAATTCTTATAATTCAGAGAATGCAGAGTACGGTCTGAGAAGTGAAAAACTGCAACTCGCTTCGGGTACTTACACCGTCATCGGTTTCTATCTCTATGATGCTGTAGACGAGGAGTTGCTGGCTTCTTCTGCCGGCGAAACATTCACTGTAGTAGGTGGCGGTCTGGAAGTACAGAACCTCATGGTGGAGACTGTGGAGCGCGGTAAGGTGAAGTTCAATCTCGTGAAGGAGTGGGAGAAGACCCGTGCCGGTGGTACTGAGTATCTCTTCTCTAACATCCGTCTCGTTGATGTCAGCGTAACCAACCTCTTTACCCGTGAGACCTATACCTTCCCTGAACTGAAGGTGAAATACAAGGAGGGAAGCAAGGAGAATCAGAATCCGGACAATGAGAACGATAAGTATATGGACACAGGTACAGCTTACTGCGATTCTACCGTATGGTTGCCTGCCGGTACTTATCAGGTTACCTCTTATACCACTTACGGCAAGACAGGTGCGGTAAAGACCAAGTACGAGACCCAGCCTGTCAAGGGCGAGGCTTTCATCATAGAGGACAATCAGCTCAATGATGAAGCTCAGGTGCCTATCCTCCTTTCCAAGACCAAGGAGTATATCAAGGACTATGAGGCTTTGAAGGCTATCTGGGAATCTCTCAAGGGTAAGGAGTGGAGCTTCTATGGCGATGCTACCTTCAAGGGAGCTAACTGGAACTTCAATAAGGAACTCGATATGTGGGGCGACCAGCCGGGCGTAACCCTCAACAGCAACGGTCGTGTCATCGGTCTCATCATCGCCGGTTTCGGTGCTAAGGGTATCGTACCTGATGCCATCGGACAGCTGACAGAACTCCAGGTGCTCAACCTCGGTTCTCACGATGAGAAGATTGGTGCCAACATCTTCAACGATTACGATGCAAACAGTCTGACTGCTGCAAAGAAGAACAGCATGCGTCACGACTATGAGAATAAGTTCCTGAAGTATGACCCACGTGCCAACATGTCGGAGATGATTGTAGAAAGCTACAACTCTGATCCTAAGGTGGCACCGAAGAACAGAATCAAGAAGGACAGCCGCATCAACCTGAAGGATGCGCAGATCGGTACACTGACCAACCGCATCACCGGTATTTCTAAGGCTATCTACCGTCTGACGAAGTTGCAGCAGTTCTATATCGGTAACTCTTCTATCACAGACGATGAGGTTTGTGCGAAGTTCTACAATGCTGACGATCCTGTTTACGGTAAGTTTGCCCAGGAATTTAAGGATGAGGATTGGGACAAGATGGAAAACCTGACCGATATCGAACTTTACAACTGTCCGAAGATCAGTTGCATTCCAGACTTCTACTATCAGCTCCCTAAATTGCAGGCGATGAACCTGGCACGATGCAAGGGCATCTCAGCCAAACAGTTGAGAAAAGATTGGACTCGCTTAGCTGAGGAGAAGACCGGCAAGACACTCCAGATTCTCTATATGAGCTACAATAACCTGGAGGAGTTCCCTGAGTATTCTGCATTGAAAAAGATGGTAAATCTCGGTCTGCTCGACCTGGCTTACAACAACATCAAGAAGGTACATCCGTTCGGTTCTGAGGTAGCACTTTCTTCACTCTATCTGAACAACAACCAGATTGAGGAGGTTCCAGCTAATCTCTGTGCCTTTACAGATGATGTAGAGAGTCTGACCTTCGCTCATAACAAACTGAAGAAGATTCCGAACATCTTCGATGCAAGTTCTGTTCGCGAGATGGGTTCTGTAGACTTCTCTTACAACGAGATTACAGGTGTAGATAAGAGTCAAGGTACCTACAAGGGTATCAATGCTGCTTCAGTCAGTCTGTCAAACAATAAGATAGAGAAGTTCCCTTCAGAGTTGTTTACAGCCGGTTCGCCAATCACAACCATCGATTTGAGCGGCAACCAGATGCGTACCATCCCTAAGGGTTCCATCAAGGGCAAGAAGGCTTATCTGCTGCAGGTTATCGACCTCCGATTCAACAAGTTGACATCCCTCTCTGATGACTTCCGCTCAACCACATTGCCATACATCACCAATATGGACTTGAGCTACAACTGCTTCACCGAGGTGCCAACCCAGCCGTTGAACAGTGCCGTGCTCCGTGCCTTTGCCATCAACCACCAGCGTGATGAGAAGTTCCAGCGTTGCCTGCGTACATGGCCTACAGGAATCACAACCTGTCCGAGCCTGATCCAGTTCCAGATTGGTTCAAACGATATCCGTAAGGTAGAAGAGACACTGACCTCTCACCTTTATATCCTGAACATCGCAGACAACCCTAACATCTCTATCGATGTAACCAGCGTCTGCCCATACATCAAGGCAGGTATGTATAAGCTGTTCTACGACAAGAATCAGGACATCCGCGGTTGCGATGCTTTGGATCTCGAAAATTAAACGAATAGAAAGTAAGATAATATGAAATATATTAATAAACTTACATGGCTCCTCGTTCTGGGTGCAGGTCTGATGACTGCATCCTGCAGCGATAGCGATGATGTAGATATCCCAGGCGGACTCGCCATCGACAAGGAGCAGATTGAAATAGCAGCTGAGGGCGGTAGCGAACAGCTTGCCATTGCTGCCTCACAGAATTGGGTGGCTAACGTGGATGAGCCTTGGCTGATGCTCACTCCTGCCAATGGCGTGGGTTCTACTACTGCAACTGTGGTAGTTGACTCTACTCTGATGAACGGACGCCGTACTACCGATATCGCCTTTATCGGCGATAACGGTCAGCGCCGCACCGTTACCATAAAACAGTTTGGTTATGGTAAGCAGATTGACATCAAGGAACCAACTGTAGAAATCGAAAATTCTGAATCATACGATAAGCGTGCTTTCGAGAGTTTGATTTCTGCCAATGTAGAATGCAAAATCGGTAAGATAGAGTATTCTTTCGAGGGTGATATGACTGATGCCGAGAAGGTAGAGAACGAGAGCGAGCGTGAGGGCTGGCTCCTGAACAGCAAGGATGAAGGTAATCTGAAAGGTACCAATCTCGGAATCGTACTTGATAGAAAGGCGCGTCCTCGCAGCGTGAAGTTCAAGTTCCGCTGGGCGATGAACGTGGTTCCTGCCGTTCGTGTGGCTAAGGTTCATCTCGTGCCAGTCAAGGCTGAAGACCAGCTGGTAGATGCAGATGGCAAACCTACAGATGATGTCATCCTGACCGTTCGTCAGAAGGCAGCACCAAAGATTGAGGACAACCGTGCCGGTGACTCTCTCTCTGTCATCATGATCAACCAGAAACTGGGTAGCATTGCTACCTTCGATTCCAGCGATAACATGCGTAACTGGAGCGGCGTAACGCTCTGGGAAGCTACTGATGATTTCGTGAAAACTCATCCTGAGGCTTTAGGACGTGTACGTTCTGTCAAGTTCAGCATGTTCAACCTCAAGAGTGGCGAAACTCTTCCTAAGGAAGTGGGCAACCTCAAGTTCCTGGAGTCATTCTCTGTTGCAGCCAACGAGAACAACCAGATTCGCGAGGTCGAGCTCGGTGATGAAATCTGCTCACTGAAGTATCTGAAGAATCTTACTGTTCAGGCTTATGGTCTGACTCATCTGCCTGCTAGCTTTGTTAATCTGGGCAAGAGTCTTGAAACGCTCAATCTGGTAAGTAACAACTTCAACAAGTTGTCGGATATCACCAATATCGTCAACGAGAAGAACTTCCATAAGTTGCGTAACCTCATTCTCTATGCACAGCGCCGTACGGATGTTGTCACCAACATCGCTTCGCTGGGCGAAATGAATGCATCAGGCGTCTATGTTTATAATAACTATCCTATCGGATTGTATGGTAAGGTAAATGTCGGAACCGCAGACCGCCAGGCGCTTCTCAAGCTCCTGACATGGGATAAGCTGAATACACTGGAGTTGTCTTACTGCTTCCTGGAGGGTGAACTTCCTACCGATGAAGAGATGACAGAGGCACTGGAGGCTGCCGGAAAGCCTACCCGATACAGCAAGGCAGATTTCTCTACCAACAAGAAAGAGTATCTCGACAAGCTGGTAGGCGATACCTGCAGGTGGTTGCTCTCAGGCTGGGAAAATCCTGTAACCTGCAAACACAAGGATGGTTCTGTAGTTTATGAGGATGTTTATCCTCTTCAGGTGCCACGTGTATTGCCTAACTGCCGTCAGTTGTCGCTCAACCTTAACTTCCTGACAGGTGCGGTGCCAAAGTGGATTCTTTATCATCCACATCTGGTAGAATGGACTCCTTCTATCATGATCTTCAACCAGCAGCCTAAGGGTAAGAACAGCGATGGCGCTGCCGTTGGTTTCTCTAATATGACAGAAGACAGCTACAGCTACGACTACTATTACGGAACCAGTGACCCAGGTAATAAATGGGAGGTTCCTGGTGTAGCTTATCCGCTCTACTATCGTACATACGTAGCAGCAGGCGATGTTGATGAAGCTGCGCTGATGGCTAAGTACAGGAGAACTAAGAAAAAGTAAGATAAACATAAAAACAATATAGAAGCAAACAATGAAGAAAAAGTTTTTCTATATAGCAATGGTCGCATTGGCATTGACGGGCTGTTCTGACAGCCTGTCAACCATCGGCTCTTCTGACGGCAATTCAGAAATCACCATCCCTGCAGATGCTGAGGCGGGTGAACTGCTGATTAAGTTCAGTCCGGAAATGAGCGATATCCTCGACCAGGCACAACTGAGCAAGACTCGCTCCGGAAAGGCTACCCGTTCAGGTATTCCTTCTACCGACGAGGTGCTCGACATCCTGGGAAGCTACAGCTTTGAGCGTGTGTTCCCGGTAGATGCAAATACTGAGGCAAGAACCCGCGAGGCGGGACTTCACCTCTGGTATACGGTGAAGTTTAATAAGGGAACCGACCTGAAGGCGGCTGCCGAGCGCCTGAAGCAGTTGGGCGAAATCTCAAAGGTTCAGACCAACGGCCGTATCAAGCGTGCTTACAATACCGACAGCAAGCGCATCTATCTCAGCGATAAGGCTCTTCAGCAGAAGTCTACCCGCGCAGCAGCCGAGGGCGAGCCAAACGACCCAGGCTTTGCTAGCCAGTGGCATTATCGCAACTTGGGCGAGGGTCATTACGGTTTTGAGAACCTCAACAATAATCACGTGGGTGCTAAGGCTGGATGTGATGTGAATGCACTTGAGGCATGGAAGACCTGCACTGGTGATTCTTCTATCATCGTGGCTATTCTCGATGAGGGTGTGATGTATACGCATCCTGATCTGGCTGCCAACATGTGGTGCAATCCTGGTGAAACCGTTCAGGGTGCTCAGACTGATGGCGATGGAAACGGATACGACGGCGACCTTCACGGTTACAACTTCGTAACCGAGAGCGGCGATATTACCTGGACTGATGCCAATGACACCGGTCATGGTACTCACGTAGCTGGTACCATTGCAGCCGTAAATAATAATGGTATCGGTGTATCTGGTGTTGCCGGTGGTGACGGAACTCCTAACTCTGGTGTCAAGATCATGTCTTGCCAGGTTTTCTCCGGTCAGAACAGTGTAACCTTGGCAGGCGAGGCGAGAGCCATCAAGTATGCTGCCGATAATGGTGCAGTCATCCTGCAGTGCAGTTGGGGTTACAACTCTTCTGAGTCTAGCATCATCAACGGTTATACTCCGGGTCCTGCTACCGAGAAGGAATGGGCAGAGACCTATCCGCTGGAGAAGGAAGCTTTGGATTACTTCATCAACAATGCCGGTTCGCCTAATGGTGTCATCGACGGCGGTATTCCTGTCTTTGCCGCAGGTAATGAGTATGCTGGCAATCCTGCTTTCCCAGGTGCTTACTCTAAGTGCGTCTGCGTATCTTCATTAGCTGCCGATTATACACCTGCCTGCTACACCGACTTCGGTTCGCTCGTAACCCTGAGCGCTCCTGGTGGCGACTTGGAATATTACAGCAAGATTGGCGAGCAGGAAGATGAATACTGGGCAGAGACGACAACCGAGCAGAAAGGTGCTGTGCTCTCTACGATGATCCAGAACGGTAAGCCTGCTTACGGCTACATGGAGGGAACCTCTATGGCTTGTCCTCACGTTTCGGGTGTGGCTGCCTTGGGTCTCGCTTACGCTGCTAAGACGAACCGTCATTATCGTGCAGCCGACTTCGTTGCCCTGATGAAGAAGTCTGTAAAGAAACTGGACGGCTATTATGAGAATGGTGCAACCAAGACCTACTACATGAACCATACTACCGTGGGTGCTTCGCCTGAGATCGTACAGCTCTCTAAGTACATCGGCAAGATGGGTGCTGGTTTGATTGATGCAGCCAAGCTCTTGGACAACATCAAGAACAAGGAACTCAGTTCTGATATGAAGTTGCCTAACGTGTATGTGGGCATCGAGAAGACATATACTCTCAACCTCGCTCCTTATTTCGCAGGTCAGACTGAAGGCTTCACTTGCTCTGTAGTGAATGGCAGCGTAGCTTCTGCTTCGGTAGATGGCAAGACGCTCATCGTGAAGGGACTCGCTGCCGGAAGCACATCGCTCACCGTAACAGCTGCCAATGGTACCAGCCAGACCGTAGTTGTGACCGTTAGAAAGAGTGCCGGTAACAATGGTTGGATGTAATTGGATGTAATATGAAGATATTTGCTTTCCTATCGCTTTTCTTCCTGGCTTTGCCTGTTACGGTGAATGCGCAGAAGGAACTGCTGAAGTTTGAACATCCGCTTATCGATGCAGGTACGATGACCGAGGACGATGCGCCTCGCACCTTCACCTTCACAGGTAAGAATGTGAGCAAGAAGATACTGCACATCACACAGGTGAGAACCACCTGTGGATGTACCAGTTCTTATGTCAAGGGCGATGTGATGAAGCCTGGCGATACTTGTCAGGTGCAGCTCACCTTCACGCCTAACCGCTATCCGGGCACCATCAATACGGGTGCTTATCTCTATCTGAAAGAGGTGGAGGGACAGCCTGCCGTTAAGCTTGCCTTAACGGGAAAGGTGCTGCCGGGTGCTGATCAGTGGGCACGCTATCCGCACAAGATGGGCGCACTCAGACTGAAACAGGCGAAGGCAAGTATCACAGAGGTAAAGCCGGGCACAGAGCCTGAGGCACGTATCCTCTGCGGAAACAGCGGTGACAAGCCGCTCCGTATATCCAGCCTCCTTCTTCCTCCTTATGCCCGTCTTACGACAGAGCCTGAGGTGATAGAACCGGGTGATGAGGCTGACCTCGTCATCACCATCATAGCCGATAAGATTCCGGCTACGATGCCCGAATCCTTCACCTTCCCTGTTATTCTGGAGGGCTTGGACGCCCGTCCGTCTGACAGAACGATACAGGTCGTTGTAAAGTTAGAAAGGTAAAAGGGTAAAAAAGTAAAAAAGAAAAAAATATCAAGACAATGAAATATTTGAAAAAACTCTTCACCCTCCTGGTGATTGCGTTGTTTGCCTGCGGTTTTGCAGCCTGCAGCAGCGATGATGATGAACCGGAGGAGCCTTCTCTGGAAGTTACACCTGCCAATCTTCATGGCACATGGGAGTTGGCTGAGTGGAACGGTGAACCTCTTGCTGAGGGCACATACTGCTACATCGTTTTCAACCGCAAGGACCAGACTTTCGAGATGTATCAGAAGTTTGACAGTATGTATGGCCGCCACATCACGGGTTCGTTTGCCATCAAGAACGATCCTTACCAAGGCTACATCATCAGCGGAAGCTATGATTACGGCATAGGCGACTGGAATCAGAGCTATCTCGTAACCCGCCTTCTGGCTTCGGGTTCAATGATCTGGACCGGCAAGGATGATGCCACCGATGTTTGCCGTTACGAGCGTTGCAGCGAGGTGCCAGCCGAGGTTGTCAAGGATTCGAAAGACCTTACAGAATAAATAAAAGAAAACAGCGAATTAGATGCATTCCGATGCAAATAATTCGCTGTTTTTTATTTACTTGTTAGAGAATCCGTATCCGTTTACGAATCCACCTGTTGCGATGATGTTTGGTGTGAATGGCCACAGATAGATAGGTGCTGATACGTAGTCGTAATCATAGAAGAGATACTTGTAGTACTCATCATCATTATCTACTAGCGTCTTTCCCCAATCTACCTTTTTATAACCATCCTTTGTCAGTTCTTCAGCTTCTTGGTCAGAAACCGGTGCAAACAAGCCTTTGATGGCAAGATTGGTCTTTGGTGTCTTGGTGCCATAGTTGAGCCCCAGGTCATCCCAATTGTCTTTCTGACCGCGCCATGAAGGATAAAGCACAGGATCGTTCTCTTTGCCTTCTGGGCACTGGGTTGTCAATCGGTAACCGTATACTGTATTGCCGTTGGCATCTTTCATGCCTGCAGCATCTACGCTCTTGGTATAGATGTAGGCAGAGATGGTATTACCATTCTCGAAGGTGTATGAACCGTTTGTCTTCAAACCGTCAATCATCTTGCGGGTAAGGTCCTTGATAGCCTTTATCTTTTCTGGTAACAGACCCGTACGTATCAAGGTAAAACGGCGGTCGCCTTCGCCGGCAAACTCGAATCCGCGCTCGTCAATGATAGCCTTGAGCAAGGAACCTTCTTTGTTGATGAATCCTTCTACGTTTGCCTCATCAGCTGTGCGGAAGGCGCGGTTGCGAACCTTTGTAAGATAGGTCTTTGCTTCAGCGTTGTCGCCTGTAGCTGCGCAAGCCTCTGCATAGCCAAGATACATTTCTGATAATCGCATGTAAGGAGCATTGATACCGGAACGGCGCTGTGCCTGAGTCCAGACTGTAGCCTGGCGGTGGAAGTGAACGTGCTGTGCTTCTGGGAGTTCT
>ENA-ORIF01000067-ORIF01000067.1-human-gut-metagenome-genome-assembly--contig:-NODE-67-length-11332-cov-14.577521_pt1 | contig 11332 bp, 10 predicted proteins | sample MGYA00243027_ERZ508740 | MGnify/ENA primary metagenome ERZ508740 (study PRJEB26277, sample SAMN04329858) | human gut metagenome | biome: human-associated habitat | host: Homo sapiens | place: USA...
TTTTCAAGCAGAAGACGGCATACGAGATGTATAGGTGACTGGAGTTCAGACGTGTGCTCTTCCGATCTGGGTGTTTTGGAAAATTGTATTTTTGATGAGAGAAAGCAGATAACCTGGTCCACAAAACACTTGATTATCAGTAAAAGGATACAGAATAATCCCTTCTCCGCTATTGACTATTTTATTCGTATGAAAATACAATTTACAGTCATCCGCACAAAACTTTTCCAAGATTTTTAACTTGCGCCTCATTTTGCGATATTCAGCAGAATACTCTTTGACCATTTTTTCATCTTTACATTGATGAAGGCTAACTAACTCATCAGCATCATTCATAATAGCAAAATCCTCATAAGAATCCAAAAACAGCTTATATCCAACATATTTATCCCGATCTTCTCCGATTAACCTAATACAATGATATATTCCACAGAGTCCTTGGTAAACGTAGCCAGCCCAACTGCCAAGGGCGGAATTATCAAGTTCCCGAGGTATTATTATCTCTGCCATTAAAAAAACTCCTTATTTTATAATTTTTTCCCAAACTCTTTAATTCTCTGTTCTTCCTTCAAAGAGCAAACAAGAAGCTGTCCGTGCTTCTCGGCTACGATATAGCCATCCAATCCTTGAACCACCACCTTGCTTTCATCGGCTGCATGAACCACGCAGTTCTTGCATTCATACAATCGGATATCCTTGCCTACCTTGGCATTGCCAGCCTCATCCTGTGGGAGTAAAGTACGGAGGCTGCCCCAGCTGCCTAAGTCGCTCCAACCGAACTCAGCTGGCAAAGTATAGATTTCCTTCGACTTCTCCATTACAGCATAGTCAATGCTTATCTTCTCGCAGGTTGGGAAGAGCTTGCCGACCACCTCTTTCTCCTGTTCGGTATAGAAAGAAGGTGCCATCTCATCCATGATACTGGCAAGGTTTGGCTGGAAGGTTCGGATTGCCTTGCTGATGGTATCAATGTTCCATACGAAGATTCCGGCGTTCCAATAGTAATTGCCACTGGCAAGATATTGCTCGGCTGTCTCTAGGTTTGGCTTTTCCTTGAAAGCCTCAACCTTGTAGATTTCATCTACGGATGTTGGATCTGCTGCAGCGATATAGCCATAACCAGTTTCTGGGCGGCTTGGCTTGATACCGATCGTAACGATGGCGTTCTTATCGGATGTATAGTTCAATGCTTTGCTGAGCACTCGCTGATACTCCGAGGTATTGATGACCAGGGCATCGGATGGTGTCACCACGATGTTGGCATTAGGATGCTTCTTCTGGATCTTCCAGCAGGCATAGGCAATACATGGAGCGGTATTACGAGCTTCCGGCTCTGCTAATATGTTATCTACTGGCATGTCAGGGATTTGCTCCTTGACAATGCTGATATATTTCTCGTTTGTCACTACCCACATGTTTTCGACAGGACAGATTGGCTTCAATCTATCTACTGTCAATTGTATAAGGGAACGACCGACACCCATCACATCAATGAACTGCTTTGGGTAATCGGGGGTTGACATTGGCCAGAAGCGGCTGCCTACGCCACCAGCCATGATTATTACCTGAATATCGTTGTACATAATATCATAAGTTCTTATTTCTGTAGCAGAGAATGAAAAACTCTCTCCCATTCACAATAAATCTTCTCTACAGAATATTCTTTGCTTTTCTTGATGGCAGCCAAAGCCATTTGCTCACGCTTACCATCATCCTTCATGATATTGGCAATCATATCTGCAGCTTCATTGGCATCATATCCATTCTTATGATAAGGAAGCACGATGCCATCCTTTCCATCATCTATAATATCACATACCGCAGAATAGCTGTTATATACGGCAGGTATCACACCAAAGCTCATACATTCAGCAAGCACCAAAGGAAAGCCTTCGTATTCCGATGTAAGCATCAAGATTGAAGCACGCTCATAATATGGCTTAGGTTGCTGGAAGCCTTCAAAAGACACTCTTTGCAAGCCATACTCTTTGACCTGTTTCTCTATATCCTTACGAGCAGTACCATCACCAACTATCGTCAACTTCCAATCTGGGAACACCGGCTCCAGTTTTGCCCACGTATCCACAACTCGATAAACACGTTTCTGGTTATAATCAATTCTACCCATATAAATAATCTCTTTCTGCTTTTTAGAAAGAGAATAATGATAAGAGGAAGAATCGATGGTTACAGGATTTGTCAATACTTGAAGATGACTAGGATGAGTTATTCCAGTAAACTCTTTGAACTTCTTGATAAAGCTAGGTGAGAGCACCATATATAAGTCTGTATTCTGATATACATACTTCATGCTCCTGCTTGTGATTTGCTTGAATGCAAACTTCTTAGCATAAAGCATAGCTTTCTTCAAAGGATTATGAGTTTCCGACAGTGCAATTTCAACATCCTTGATACGAGCGTTGGTATCAGGAGAATTATGATAAAAAGCAATTGTTTTAATGTTTAGCCCTTTCTTTGCCTTATTGATAACCTTACATGGCAAGAAAGGCAACCCCAATTGATTGATGATAACATCAACCTTATTAGAGATTAATAAAGTTCGAAGGTTACTCACGATTTCATCATTATCAGTATAGGAACCTAAAGACTCTACAACAACCTTTTTATCAAATTTTGCAAGCATTTCTGCAGGAGGCTTTAAGAATGATGCTAATACAACATGATGACCTTCTTCAATAAACTTGTTTGCTAATGTAGATGTCACCACACCAATGCCACCAACCTCGCATGTCCTCAACAAAAATAATAAATTCATAAGATAATTAATGGGCTTTATAATAATTATACAAACGCTTTACAGGGTCAAATAAATGCCACTTTGTTGCATATTTCTTCACTTGAGCCTTAAGGCTATGATCAACAAGATGGAACTTTTTATCAATTTGATCCAAAGACATATTTGGGTCTAAGAATGCCTTTATAATATCAGTTCTTCCTTTTGGCATAATAGAAGATTGACGCAAATTATGATTTTCTATAAGCGCCTCTTTCAAAGTTCGCTCTTCTATCATAGTATCTTGCAAACCATTTAAAGTTTCTTCACCTTTTTGATTGTTAACCAATACAAGCGACACTCCTTTCAATACGTCATGCTTAAATGGTGTTCCATATCGTCCAATACCCCAAAAATCAGCTAAACTACAATCACCTACCCTTTGAGTCTGAGCATACTTACAATGGTAACAACTTTCTCTAAATATTGCACATGCATCAAATGCATTCATATATAAGCTATCCACATCATAAATCGGAAGCAATTTACCGCTAAGAGAGACGGATGGGGATTTTCCCCATCCGTCTCTCCGCCGAAATTCGAAGCCATCAATCTTGACAGTTCCCGCGAAGCGGGTCGATAATTTTGACAAATACGCATTAAAGACGGAAGCACTTGGTACACCATGACACGCCAAGTCCAAAGTCAGCAGATTAGGATAATCTTTGTTGAGATAAGCATACAGACCAGCTATCTGGCAAGGAGTTCCTGAAAACAACACCTGCCTACCTTCTTTTAAAGCCTTTTTGGCAGATTGATATGAATCCCCAATATAACTTTGCACATACTTTGAGCCTCTTAGAGCTTTCAATCCATCAATTGTATCAACACCTATATGGTGGCAATATAATCTTTCATCAAAAGCTGCTCCAAAAACAATACCACCATTAGCAATGGTTTTACGAGCAAACGAAGAAAAAGCACCTCCAGAACTACTTATTCTTCTATCCAAATTATTCCAAACAGCATAAGCTTTTGGCTTAGGATTATTTTTGGATTCCAATGGGGAAATAACGGGGCAGCTTTTCTCGCATAATTTACATTCCACACATTTTTGGGAATCCACAACAGGAAAGACAAAAGAATCTCTCCCTTCTTGCATACTGATGGCTTGATGATTACAAGCACTGGCGCAAGCGCCACAACCAGTACAATCTTTATAATCAGCTAATCTTGGCATACTATCTATTATGAGTAAATGATTTACAAGTAAATGCCTTATTTAAAAAAGAAATTGATTCTCTTTGTTTTGTGGCAATAATGGACTTAACACGAATATAATCTATCGGCTGTTCAATCACTTTAACACTTGTAAATTTATTAATATTATAATCATCCAGTTCCAGCATCTTCAGAAGGCTTGAAAGTCTAGAACTAGCAACTTCAGGTGTTATAACAACAAACGGTTTCTCAAATATAATAGAGAAAGCAGTTGCATGAAAAGAATCAGCAACAACATATTTAGCATTTTTGATTAAGCCAAGGAAACCCTCAACTGTAGGACACCAATCCAAATGACCATGTCGAACAATATCATGCCAATTGTAGCTGATATTTCTTATTTGAAGATGATACTTAGAAGCAATAGCCTTGGCACATTTGTCAATCTCGGGATCGTGATGAAGATTATATGTCAATACATACTCCTTCCCTTTATAGCTATCATCAGCATATAGACTCCATTCTTCCTTGCTCATCAGCAAAGTTGGATCTAAACATTGAACAGCATCAGTTCGACCGAGTTCCCTTACCAGTTCTACACCCTTATCTTCTCTAAGTGACAAGAATTCAAATTTATCAAGAAGGAGCTTAGTTTCATCAATTTCATTTGCAGGAATATTAGATAATCCAATAGAAGCTGCATACGACAAACATAGCTTTCCCTTTGGAACAAAATCTAGAAAAAGCGCTTTTTCAACCCCCTCATTCCAATGACTATTCCAAATTTGGTCAGAACCTGCACAATAAGCATCTGCTTCAGTAAATCTTCCCATTCCTTCCTCATTTGTTGCGAATGAAGGCTTCTCCAGATTTAAATAATGCATAAACTTATTAAATTGTATGCCTTTTTTCAAATAAGAAGGGTAAATTAGTAACTTTGCTATCAACAAAACAAGAGGATTGTTGAACCTACTACTTTTATTTTTCAACCTCTTTAATAAGCCTTTATTTGTGTAGCGTTCTGGATAGTAATCTAAAATATAAGCCTGATGACCAAGTTTTTCGATTTGCTTTTGTAAAGCAAAGGCTTGCAAAACGCTACCATAATTTTGGGCACGATGAAGTGTTACTATGTCTATTTTCATTCTGCTAATTTTTATATTTTACGATTTTAGCAGGAACTCCTGCCACAACAACATTATCTGGAACATCTTTTGTCACTACTGCACCTGCTGCTATTGTCACATTATTACCAATTCTTATTGGTCCTAGAATTGTTGCACCAGTTCCTACGTAACAATTGTCTCCTACGAAGATTTCCGTTCCATCAATTGGATGAGCACGACCAAAAAGAACCATTGGAAGAACTGTACAATTCTCTCCTATATGTACCCATGAATCTATCCTAATAAAACCTGGATGCACAATGAAAAAGCCCTTACCAACAGCATTTAGCCCAATATACATCCCATATTTCAGACACATTCTACGATGCTTCAAGAAATGGTACGCATACATCAACTTGCCCCCCCATTTCTCCGAATGAGCCTTCCAATATTCTGCTTTTCTTAAGTTTGTCATATACTTCCTAATCATTGCATTTTCACCAAATGTGAATTTGGCAAGAAGAGGATGCTGCATACCTTGTGCCTTACGGTCAGCATATATATACTCCCGGAGTTGCCGTTTAGTTGTAATCATATCTATTTTAATTTAGCTAATATTATCATCAATGTTGGAGATTTAAGCTTTGCTAATGTATAATAAACACGCTGCTTAAGTGGTAATCTCTTAAAAGGATATACAGAGAATAGTCTCTTCCAAAACTTATCATTTAGAACATAACGAACATCATCCTTAACATTACCATTATTATGCACAAATCCTGAAATAGAATTTCTGAAATAAAGCATTTGAGATCTAAGAAGATGTAATTCATACTTCTCCTTAGACAAAATACCAGCCAATTTCTTCTCAAGAATCTCGAAAAAATTATAGTTTCTTTGATATTTTTCTCGAGAATATTGATGCGTCAAAGATGAAGGATTCATACGATAGGCATAATGACATTCTGGAACATAAACTACACAATTCATCTTAGAAAATAAATCTATATCCCATATTAAATCCTCAGATAAGCATTCCCTCTCAGATAAAAATCGGATGTGATTATCCTCAATTACCTTTCTAGAATGAATGCAACAGCAAGAAGACATCATATACTTAACATCTCGCTTACACTCAGGAAGTGGTCCAACAACATCAAGCATAAAATCAACAACTTGCTCCTTTCCTCTAAAAACCGTAAGCTTATCAACATCATGTCGCTCAGTAAACTTACCACCAACATAAAACTTGATACCACATCTCACTTCATCAGCATTGTACTCTGTTGCTACATTGTAGAGATGTTCCATCATATCTAAATCGATAAAATCATCAGAATCAATGAATGCTACATACTCTCCTGTAGCAACATCAAGTCCTGAATTACGAGCAAAGCCGAGTCCACCATTTTTTTTATGGACAACCTTAACTCGCTTATCTTTATTAGCATATTCATCACACATTTTAGGACAATTATCCGGAGATTCATCATCAACCAGAATAATTTCAATATCCTTAAGTGTTTGGTTTAATAAAGAAACCATACACTCATCTAGATATTTCTCTACATTATAAATCGGCACTATTACCGAAACTTTTGGATTTATCATATTATTTTCTTGTTCAAGAGAGATTAAATTCAACAATTTTGCAATTTATACTATAGACACAAAAGTGTTTAAATATTCACCGCTAACTACTACTTTTAGAACTACAATTATCATGAAAGTAGATGATAACTTGGTAACTCGTTCTTGTATTATAGAACCCTAACTTAATAAGATATTAAATAAAAAAGGAACGTATAAAAAGAACTATTCGACTAAGCATAAGATAATTACCCTGCATCATTCTAAGATATTTTCTAATTAAACTAGATTCATGTGTTTTTAAGCCCATTATTGCAGTAGTATATAACATTCTAGTAGTAAATTTATTCTTGTAGGGGCTAAAAGATATCATAGAATACCATTTCCAAAAGGCATAGGAACGAGAAATTGATCCTAATCCCAATGAAGTTAAGCAATCCTCGCAAGCATTTCTATAAAACATTAGTGTTTTATTACTGTATACTATATTTTTTAAAGCACATGCGCGAACCCAAAAGTCAACATCTTCGCCCATACTACACCCTTTTTTAAATTTCAATTGTTTACCTTCGATTAAGCTTCTTGAAATAACAACAGCACTAGTCAGAGCAATTGAACCTTTTCTTAGAACAGAATAACGAAAAAAATCTATAACAGCATCATCTGTTTTTATATGTTTTCTTAGATTAAATTTTGCATAAGTATCCTCAATGACATTATTGAAGAATGAATAACCCAAACAAAAAAAATCATTATCAGGATATTTATTAATCAGGCGATAAACTTCCTGTAAATACGATTTTTCCCAAATATCATCTGCATCTAAAAAACATATATATTTTCCCACAGCTTTTTTGATACCAAAATTTCTTGTATCAGAAACTCCTCCATTCAATTTTGTATATACTTTAAAACGCTTATCCACTTCAAAAGTTTGAGCAATAGCTAAGCTATTATCTGTAGAACTATCATTAACGATAATGACTTCATAATCATGATAAGACTGTAGTACAACAGAATGCAAAGTTTCTGCTATAAATTTTTCCTTATTAAATAAAGGAATAACAATAGAAAACATCATAACTATTTAATTTTTAATATAAAACGATTACTATAGTATTTTAAGTTGTATAGATCGTAAAACTATAAGTAAAAGTATTATTGGAAATGTAATAAACAATCCCGTCGTTAAGGAAATCATATCAGCAGCTACCCATGCAAATGTAAAGAAAATAGCAAACTTGAAGTATTTTTTACCATATAGCAAAAACTTAGTAGGCATTTTTACACAGCCGTAAATATAAGCAAAGATTCCTAAAAGGCCTTGTTCTACAAGTAAGTAAAAAGCTTGTGATTCTGCTCCCATTAAATCGCGATTCGACTCATCTTGCAGCTCCATCAATCGGTTAAAACCAGCTCCAAAAAAAGGATTTTTATAAAACTCATTAAGACAATACAGCAACTGTACTTGTCTCATATCCATACTACTGCCACCTACATTCTCATTTCCACCACCTGTTATCGACTGCAAATTCTGAATAATATATCCTCCAGCAAATATACATCCCAACAAGCCTCCTAAAAGAAGGAAAGCGAACGTTTTTTTACTTTTGAATATATCAACAAAAAATAATCCTAATAATAAAGCAATGATAGGAGCTCTAGAATTTGATAGTAGTAGAGAAATAAACATCAATAAAACAAAGACTATAAACTTAACTCTATTACGAAATATAAATTGTTTGGAATTTAACTGCCAAAACAAGAAAAATAAAATAATAATAGCACAATAATCACCCAAAGGAATAGGAAAATGAAAGAAAGAATTACATCGTCCAAATCCAAAACGAATGTCATCGTGATGATCAACATAAATATTTGCACTAGTTTGGCTCTGTAACCATTCCATCCATAAATTGCTTCCAGAAAAACACTCTATCAATGTATACCCACCAATCAATACAGAAACCAAAACAAATACACACAAAATATAATGAATATCATCTTTTGTGCGCAATTTTTTCCATAAAAAAAGAGGAAATGAATAAGTTGCGATTTTACTAATCAAAGGATAAACTGAAGAACGATAAGCTCCTAAGAAAAAGATAGCAACAAAACATATAATAAAAAAAGCAATGGCTTAATATAAGGACACGAATTCAACGATTGACCCGAATGCGAAATTGTAGCAATAAAAATCGCAATCACATATAATACAAGGTTCAATCCAACATTAGTTTGTCCAAATGACACGAGTGGCACTGTTGTAAAAATAAGAGAAATCGGGAAACAAGCCAAAACTGCTCTGTTAGGCCTATAAAAGGCATAACATACAAAAAGAAATAATATAATAAAAGATATTGCCATAAAAACAAAATTTTCAAATTCCTATCCATTGTGATGGAAATATATTTGGAGCAGCCATGGTATTAAACCACTTTTTAGGATAAACAACTACATTATTATTCCCTAGTCTAGCTCCCCAAAAACTAAAAGTACTGTTTGCTAATATATTCCCACAACAATGGGACATCAGATACATATCAAAAACACTTTTATCACCAACATTCCAATCTATATAAAAACATTCATCATTCGGAAAATGTAAATTTTCCTTCACCCATTCCATATCATTAGAGAAAAAAAGGAATTTAGGTTTATCAAATTTACTTTTCATAATACAAATGGCTTTCTGATAGTATTCTTTAGTACAAATACCTGCAAAAACCTTATTATGAGGTGGAAGTAAATAATCGCCACGTCGCACATGTATGGCAATACAATTACCCCCTTCCATAATCTCCAACATTCTTCTATTTGCATCATCTAACAACAGGTTCTTAAACTTAATTATGTCCCCAGAAGGGAAAAAACGCAAATCTTGCCAATAACCATATTGGAAACTTTTTTTTATCGAGAATCGATTTTCTGTAGAAAATACAAAATGGAAACCATGTCTATATAGTTTCTCTAAATATTTAAAAATACGATAAAACATAGAATGACATTCTATCATGTCTGTAATAAAGTATTTCTGTATTTCAAATCCGTTATGCGAACCTGTGGCATTGTTCAAATAACACGTTTCATACCCTAGTTCTCTCATTTTACAGAGGAATGCGTATTGAAAAAGTTGATTCCCCAAACCTCCTTGGAATACTACAATTATTTTTCGTTTCATTTATTTAAAATTTTATTAATTATTATTTTACGCTCAGACTGGCTAAAAACAACCACAAAAACAACTAAAACTGCTAAAATAAAACAGATAACAACCGAACAAAAGGAATATAAATTACCATTAGGTAAAAATAACTGCATACAAACACCTAACGAAATCGCCAACAATAGGCAAATCAAACTACGTAAGAACTGTTTTGTAACATTTTTAACAGGAATAGCTACGATTTTATAAGCAACAAAAAGTTTAACAAAAAATCCAATTACTTCAGCTATACATGTAATGATAAACACCGAACATGCAGAATTTCCCAAAGACAAGAACAAATAAGCTAGCGGAATTGTTAACAAATAAAACGGCATCGTTATCAAATTATAGAATTTTAATTTATTAGCCGCTTCTGCAACAACCGAGAAAGGATTTGACATTCCTAAAAATATAGAACTAAGACCAATAAATATAACAAAAACATCAGAGTTCTGCGGTACTTTTTTAAGCCAAATGTTTAAAATCCAATCAATATTAATTAATATTGGTACCATCAATATGTATAATAAAGAAAATGACACTTTCATGCTCATTAATACTAAATCATATACTCTCGGAAGATTTAAAGTTGCATAATTTTTGATTATCTGCGGATTTAAAGCCATCTGAAAATTTGCAGAGAAATTATTTATTGCACCTTGTATCTGGTATGAAATAGCTCGAGCTGCATTAACTGTAGGACCAAAGAATAAGTTTAACATAAGATTAAATGCTTGTGATACAAAACTAGAAGATAGATACGAACACACACTCCAACCACTAAAGCCAAACATTTCTATAAATTGTTGCTTATTCCAATATAGGTGGTATCTCGCTTCAGAAAAGTTTCTAATACAATACCGAAAATATACACAGTTAACAACAACCTGAGTCAAACAAAGAAGACCACCATACAATACCAATCTATCTATGCCATTAAGATATAGACTTAAAGCTATAATTAATTTGATTAATGCTTCGATTATAGAAATATAAGCAAAAGCCTTCATCTTTTCTTTTGCAATTATCATAGAACGATATGGTAAAACCAGAATAGCTAATATAGCATTAATATTTGATAGTTGATAAACTATCAAACCTGCGACAAAACGATTTGATGGTATTACCATCTTATAAAAAAAATACCACAACCCAATCGTTTCCGATGCGATAAAGATAAACAGAGCAAATAATATATGTATGTTAATGGTCATACAAAAAGTATTATTTACTCGTTTTTTATCTCCATTACCTATTTCAAAAGCCAAAAATCGAGAGGTGGCAGAAGACAAAGAGCCTTGAATAAAAGTAAAAATAAGAATGAGACTACCAACTACATTGTAAAGTCCAAAATCCTCAACACCTAATTGAGCCAAGACAATACGACTAGTGAATAAACTTATAAACAACAAGAACAACATTCTCATATACAAGATCGGAAGAGCGTCGTGTAGGGAAAGAGTGTAGATCTCG
>ENA-ORIF01000077-ORIF01000077.1-human-gut-metagenome-genome-assembly--contig:-NODE-77-length-10957-cov-98.223070_pt1 | contig 10957 bp, 7 predicted proteins | sample MGYA00243027_ERZ508740 | MGnify/ENA primary metagenome ERZ508740 (study PRJEB26277, sample SAMN04329858) | human gut metagenome | biome: human-associated habitat | host: Homo sapiens | place: USA...
TTTTTTTAATGATACGGCGACCACCGAGATCTACACTCTTTCCCTACACGACGCTCTTCCGATCTGTGCCAATATGTGCGAAACTTAATTTTGAGAATAAGAATTAATTAAATATATTGTATAACTTTTTTTGTATTAAGTAAAAAGATTATGAAAAAAATGAATTTGCTCGTAATGAGCTTGGTTTCAGCCGCAGCTTTGTCTTTCACTAGCTGCAGCAGTAATGATGATTTGGCTAATGGTAACGCAGGTCAGGAGAAGGTAGATGGTTTCTACATGACCTTGTCTATTCAGACTCCAAAGTCTGATGGTACCAGAACTGCAGTTAACAAGCCTACAGAGAATGCCACAGCAGAAGAATCAGATGTAACAAGCGGTACAATCTACTTGGTAGATGCTGCTGGTAAAATTGTTTTCCAAAAGGATATCGCAGAAACAGAATGGAAATCAGGTAAGCCAACTCAGGGTAATGATGGTTCTACCCAGATTAAGATTGAAGTAGATAAGGTAGTTGCAGGTCAGAAATACAATGTATATTTCCTGGCTGGTAGCAACAAGCCAGCAGATGATATGAACTTCGCAGCTACAAACAAAAACGTCTTTACAGCGACTAGCAAGTTCGCATCTCCATTTGCAAACGATAACAACTTTGCTATGTTCAACCAGAACGATTCACAGGTAGATGGTAACGGTTATACAGTAACCTTCATCAAGGCTAACAATAATGAAGCTAACCCAGCAAAGGTTAATTATAAAACAATACCTAATGCTCCTATCAAGGTTGAGCGTGTAGTAGCTCGTATTGATGCTCCAACTAGCAATTCAACAGTTCTTGCAGATGCTCCAACTGATGCATCAGCGGCTTTGAAGGTAGCAATGCAGGATGCTAAAGAAAAGGTAGGGAAGATTGAGTTGACAAACTATGCAATTTCTAACTTAGCAAATAAATCTTACGTGATGCAGACTTGGGGTGCTGATAATAAACTCCTCATTCCAGAAGGATTAAGCTACTACCAGCCAACAGCAGATTTCGGTGGAGATTACGATTACAAGAATGGCGGTTTCACTACAACAGAAGAAAATGAGAAAAACTACGTATTCGAGAATAACTCTACAACTGCTCCTACAACCATGTACTTCGAGTACAAGGTTACTTTGAAGAACGAGAAGTTTGAAGGTGATGCTGATTTCAAGGATGATGCTACCAATGCAGGTACATTCTATCGTTACAACAACGTAATCTACACCTCTTTCGCTCAGATCTACAAAGATTATGCAGATGTACCAAACCTCTTCGGCAAAGGCATGACTGCTGATAAGATGAAGGCAGAATTGAAGAAGGTCATCGATAACGAAGCAGAGTTGGCAAAGTTCCGTGAGGATAACAAGATTGAAGTATTCAAGGGAGGTAAGACATACTACAAGCAGGTTATCAAGGATAAATACATCGGTTATGCTAACGCTATCCAGCGTAACAGTATCTATCGTCTCAATGTTAAAAACATCTTCAACGTAGGTGCTCAGGTTCCTAATGGTGAGCCAACAGAGAATGAATTCTACTATATCAACGTTACCGTTTCTGTTAACCCTTGGGTTCTCAATAGCTACGACGTTAACTTGCAGTAATATTCCGTCAAACCAGACAGATAAAATATAAATACTTATATATATACCAATACTCTCGGGGGAGCAATCCTCCTCCGAGAGTTTATCAATCAAACGTTCGTTCTGAAAAGAACGAAAACATTCTTAAAAGATAACTAACATTGCCGCCCATGTATAAAAGGCGGGAGATACAAAGACGTGCCGTCATACCCCCAATCCGAAAGACTGGCACTTTTCATCCTTAGATAATAACGATGCCGAAGGCAACGAAACAGAGAGCTGATAAAGCAAAGATATTCGCTACCTACGGCACTCTCTATATAAAATAAGTAAAAGTAAAAGATTATAAAAGATAAAGAATATGGCACATTTCCTCAACAACAAATGTTGCAAGCTGGTTTGCATCTCAGCCATCGCACTCACTTCCCTTTCATCATGCATGAAAGATGAGATCACGAGCTGCCCTACAGCTAAGTTGTCGCTCAAATTCGACTATACTTATAATGTGAAAGAGGCAGATGCTTTCTCTGCTGAGGTGAAGAACCTCAACGTTTATGTATTCGACAAGAACGGTAAGTTCGTAGATAACTATACCGAGTCGGCTGACAAGTTTGAAACAGGTCATAAGATGGAAATCACAGACCTGCAAGCAGGCAAGTATACCTTCGTCTGCCTGGCTCGTGACAAGCAGCCTGCCGCAATGGGAACTAGAGCCGAAGGTGATGATGAGACCGAGTTTAGCTTTACTAAACTTACCCCAGGTATCTCTACCATCAACGACCTGCAAGAGGAAATGGGCAAAAAAAACGCAGAAGAATCCGTTAACGACAAGCACTTCACCGCACTCTATACCGCACAGGACTCCCTCAACTTTGATGGAGAAAACGATGTGCAGGGAAAATTGAGTCTGATGAAGTGTACCAAGACATACCGAGTGGTGATGCTTCCATTCGAACCCGACCAGGAAGGATTCACAGCCGAAAACTTCGATGTAGAAATCAAAGGTTCCGCTGCCCTACTCGACTATAAGGGCGACAAGGTAAAGCCAAAGGCAATCACCTATCTTCCTTATGAGAAGAAACTGGTAGAAAACCACAGCGGCAAGACCGAGGTAGAAGGCGAAGACGTAGAAAAGGCGCTGGTTTACGACCTGTCATCATCACGTATGTTCGAAACCAAAGATGACAACAAGAGTCGCGCTGCCGACGGATCCAGCCAATATGATGACAAGCGCATCGTCATTACCGACAAGCGTATCAACAAAGTCATCTTCAACCACTCCCTGCCTTGGTTCCTCTCACTCTGTGCCAGCGACCGCTACGGCAAAGACTGGAGCGACCAGCAGTATCTGGACCGTCAGGACCATTACACCCTGGTATTCTACGTGCCAGCTCCAAGTTCTACCTACAGCATGGATGCAAGAATCAAGGTAAACAACTGGGTTCTGAATCTTCAGAATGCCGACCTGGGAAAATAAGAAAAGAAAGAAGTATAAGTAAAAGAAAGAAAACATGAAACGCTATCAATCTACTCTGACCAAGATGACACGCCCAGTGTGTATGGCACTCGCTGCTTTGCTCATGGTAGTCGCAATGGCATCCTGTTCAGAGAACGAAAATACAGAAACAGCTCAAAGCGACAATGCCTATCTGAGCCTCAGTTTCTCTACCGGCACCGGAAACAGCACCAGAGCCGGAGAAACTAGCGGAAAGGCTCTTGCCGACAATGAGACTGATGCAAATCCTACTCAGGAGAACGACATCCATAACATCAAGGTGTGGGTGTTCAAATCAAATACCGGCGATGAAGCCACTCCTATCTCTTATAAAGCAGAGACGCTGAGCGAAGTGAAGAACGGTAACTATACCCTGAACCTCCGATTCCTGAGAAAGATTGGCGGCGAAGAAGTAAAGAACATCGACCTTTACATCCTGGCAAACTCTGAGAGCATCAACATGCTGGACCAGATGAAAGGCAAAGACCTCAGTTCTGTTACCCGCAAAGATCTGAAAGAAGTCAGCTTTACCTCACCTTTCGGTATCAATAGCGATGGTACTGCAGAAACAAAAGAAGTGCCAGCCGGAAAGGGACTCCCTATCTCCCGTGCCATCACCGAGATCTCTGTAGACAGCCATGTGGCTGATACAGAAGAAGGAGCCAAAGACAAAGGCATCAAGATTCCTCTGGTTCGCGCTGTTTCGAAACTCCATTTTTACTTTGCCCGCAAATCGGGTAATGATGCCAATACCAGTCAGGTAAAGGTAACAAGAATAGAGGTAGAAGGCAACACCATTCCTACTGCCAGCTATGTTTTTCCCGACGAAGCGACATATAACGAGAATGGTTACAACCAGGACGTTACTAGTCAGAAATACAATTCGGCTACAACCTACGTATCAGACGCTCTGAAACTGGCAGGTGTAGAGAACACGGATATCAAGGAAGTGGAGAATCCTAAGAGTTTCATCAAAACGAGTGATCAGTCTGCCCAGGAATATCTGGATGCTTTTGATAAGAAAGGAATCAAATCTCATGATCTCTGTTATCTCCGTGAGACCAACAAAGCCATCAAAGGCACCATCTGGTATTCATTAGATGGTGGAACACCCAAGAGCGCGACCTTCAATATTCCTTCTGAAGGAAATGCCATCAGAAACAGAGAACTGGTAGTTTACGGTTATTTCCTCAACGGACAGATGGGCAAACTCACCGTTACTCCATCTATTCAGGAATGGCAGGATGGAGGAACATTCGACTTCATCGATGCCTCTACCAACGTGGTTATCCCTGACAAAGATCAGACCGCCTGGGGCTACAAGGTATATTACGGTTTCCCTAAACGCGGACCGATGATTACGCTCAAGGATATCGATACCAAAGGTAAGCCTTGGATTCTCCAGACAGACAACCCGATGTTCGGATTCGTACAATGCGATAAGGATGGCAACTATGATGATCATAAAGATCCGGTTTACGATCCAATCATTTCAGACCAAAACGATGGAAACAAAATAATTGGATATACTTATCATATAGATGATTTCATCATCAATAAAAGTGGTAAGAAGGATACGCTTTACTTCTATGTGGTTCCGAAAAGCAGACTGGATCTGGCAAAGCCACACTATGTAAAGGCGCATGTCTTCCTGACGAAATATCCAAACGATAAGTTTATCCTGAATCCAGGTTTCAAATATAATGGATGTAAGGAGGGCAAATTCGCCGGTAAAGATATTCACTTTGAACAAGTATTATAAAGACAACAGAAAATAACATTCATCATGAAGAAGTTATATATAGACATAAGATTCGCAAAATGCATCTTGGCTCTTACGGCAGGATGGCTCATGGCAGGATGCTCAGCTGAAGACGAACTGGGAAACGGTTCGGCTGCACAACAGCTGAGCATGACTCCCATGATCAACGACCTGCAGACCACAAGAGTGAAGGAAGAAGAGAATCTTCATGAAAAAACTCTGTCTTCTCTTGACTTTAAAATGTTCGAACCGACATCCAGCGAACGCAGAATAGACAGTCTGTTCGACGCCCCTGCAGAGAACAAAGCAGAGGAACTGGGTTCGGGCAACTGGAAGGAGAGCCTGAACCTCCAATCAGGTCAAAGTTATGCATTCTATGCAGCAGCCAACGCCAGTCAGAGCCTGCAAGGCAAAAGTCAGGATGAACTTCAGAAAGCTACCCAGAAGGATGATGATATCTGGATGCCTTACTCTACAGACAACAGCAAGAAGCTGTTTCTGATGAGCAGTCATGGTTCATACAAGATTACAGAAAAGGCAGAACAGAATATCCCGGTAGAACTGGTAAGAGCTGCTGCCAAAATCAAGCTGAACATCTCTTCTACGGTGAAGGATTACCATATTTCAGACGTTCAGTGGAAACTCATCAATTACAATACCAATACTACCATCTTTGCTGGTGCTGATCAAACCGCAAAGCCGTCTATCATACCAGACAACAATACCTGGAGCCCGGCAGCATCTGCAGAAGATGAGAAGGGGAATAAGGTCTTCACGGTAACCACCTACAGTTATTCCACCCAATGGAAAACTCAGGAAACAATGCCACAGATTGTAGCAAAGGTCAACTTTAAATATAAGGACGATTCTAAAAAGGATACCCTGAAGGTATTGAATATACCGGTTCGTGACCCTCAGGGTGACAAGAAGTTAGACCGCAACTATATCTATACCGTCAATGCAGTCATCAAGTATCTGGATACCAATACGCATATCGATTACGACGGAGATACTGATTATCTGAAATGGGCGATTGCCAAATGGACCCAGGGTGGAGATACTTATGTGAAGGGAGATAAAGCAAGTTTCCTCGTGGTATATCCTACCCAACTGGACCTCAAGGATCCGATGGATTGGGGAACAGCAAACCAGTGCATCGACTGGTTTGCATCCTGCCCTATCTTTCAGCAACCAGAAAAGGAAGGATATTACTTTGATAAATATGGTAAAAAGATAGTGGATAACAACCTGGCTGGTCAGATCATCAGCCAGTCTGACAAAAGCGTTAGTGACGATAACCGAGGAAAGATAGATATTCATGGTAACAAACCAGAAAATACCATCAGCTACATCAACTTCCTCGTAAAGACTATCGACGGCTCCAAATCTCAGAAAGTGAATGTAAGGAAGTACCCTGCCATCTATTCACTCAATGTAGAAAGTACGGGTACTAAAAATCAATACCAAAATAAACGCCTATACACGATTCAACACTCAGTGACAAAGAGTAGTAACACCTATAGCGTGGCAAAGCCATCAGATAAAAATGACAATACGGTATCACCTGCTTTCATCATTGCCTCAACCATCAATAGTAGGTTGCAATCAATAGGCAGCAACGACGAAGCCAAGAAATACTGTGAACAGTACAAAGAAAAGGCTAAGACAAGGAAAGGCGAGGATCTTGATCTAAGCGGTTGGCGTTTGCCTACAAAAGAAGAGGTTAAAAAAATTATTAGTTTACAATCAGGCAATAACGCTATTCCTAATGATCTGTTACAAGGTGAATACTACTGGACATTCGATGGCGATAAGTCTGAAGAACAAAGTAACGCTAATTACAATGGAGCCTTTGTTCGTTGCGTACATGACTTGACACCAGATGAAATCGAGAAAATAGAGGATCAAGGTATAGAATAAAGAAGGTTAATGATATGAAACAAATAAGATTACATATTGGTATGATAGCAGTGCTGTTAACATTTATGTTGGCAGCCTGCACTGATTGTATAGTAGACAACGAGACTTCAAGCAACGAGGCTGAAGATGGTTACTATACCGCTCACTTCAATGTATCCATCCCCAGCTTCGAACAGCAGGTTACCCGAAGCACCCTGTTTACGAATGAAGGCATCGGGAAAAACTGCGTCAAGCTGTTCTGCTTCGATGAGGAAGGTCAGTTCGTGGGTTTTGGAAAAGTCGGGGAATTCGGTGAAATCAAAGGTTTCAGAAGAGACGTAAACGGCAACATCATACAAAACGGCGACAAAGATATCGACAATAATGGACAAACCACCCCTCGAAATTTTTCTGCCCAGATTCCCAATAAGACGGCTCGCATCCATCTGGTGGCAAATACAGAAAGCCAGTACAAGACCATCGACTGGGAAAACCAGTCAAAATGGGTGGGTATGCACGAGAATATACTGATGACCACCTTCGAGACAGAGTATGGTGAGGATCAGGCTGCGCTGACCCGATACTGGGGCTACATCAAGGAAGATTCGCCAGAGAAGCTCAAGGAATATCTCCGCCAGGATAATACCAAGCAGGATTACATCATCCATCTTATCAGAGACAGAGCCAAGATTTCGGCAGAATGGAGTAAGCAAGCCAAAGAAGCTCCCAATTCAAACCTCAAAGACGAGGACTTGACGATGACTGTGGTGAATGGTATGGCATACGGAACGCTGGCTCCCTTCAACAGAGACAGTCTGTTATTCAACCCTACTACAGGAGATAATAAGTGGGAATGGAAAGTGGATTATGTAACTCCTGCCATCAGTAACAAAAAGATGAAAGGTGATAAAAGACAGATGTATAATCCTACCGCAGCATTCGAAGATAGAAACCTGCCTACTGATCCGGCAAAGGTATTGCTGAAATATAATAATAAATGTTACCTGATATACTTGCAGGATCAGAACAACGTTCCTTATGCCATCAAGCGAAATTACGAATATAAAATCATCATCGACAAACTGGACGAAAACAATGGTAAGAATAGTTTGGAGGAAGCGCTGAAAAGCGCACCTATCAATAATCCTTGGATTAGAGTGGAACAATACATTCCGGGAGTGAATGATGGTAATTATGAACTCGCCATCAACGAGGGCACCTATCAGACCACCAATGCAGCTTCCGGTTCTGAACAATTCATCGAATTCACCTATAAGGGCGATAACAAGGAGCCTACGGATTTCGTGGCTTTATGGACTGAGAACCTGTCATTCGGAACTACAGCTGCACCAGAGGTTACCAGCTATAAATATAACGAAGCATCAAAGACCGGTACCGGTACCATTAAGTACAAACTGGGCACGGTAGACAAGACCTGGCGAGAAGGCATCATCTACCTCACCGACAAGAAGCATGGACTCAATAGAAACATCCATCTCTATAGTGTGAGTGAGGCTAGTTATAACTTCCAATTGAACAGCGAAGGAGATTTCACTATCACCATTCCTAAGGATTATCCTGACGGACTGCTGCCAGTGAATTTCAAAATCGCATCCAACGATATCTACCCAGAAGACTGGAAGGTAGAAATAGGTGATACTGAAACCGAAACGAATAGGGACTGCAAAACAGGCAGCTGGTTTACCTATAAGGCTGAAGTAATCAAAAAGTATACATATACCTTTAAGTTGAGGAAAGTGCGCAGCAATGCCAAAAAGGTATGCTTCTGGCTGAAGGCTGATAACTTCAACCAAGGAAAGGCCAAGAAGTTTGAATTCACCTATCAGTAACTGAACTTTCGCATGTGGTTCAAGAACGGGCTGAAGGCCCAAAAGCTCCTAGCCCAGGGCATCGCCCTGGGTATAATAGCAATCAGCAAGACGCCCTGTAAGGGCAAAAGCCTTATGTTTTGTCTGGAGTTTTAAAGCTTTTGCCCTTACAGGGCGACAGGTTTGCGTCCGTAATAACCCAGGGCGATGCCCTGGGCTAGGGGCTTCTGCCCTTTACCTTTCCCTTCGGCCGGTGACCGTTGGTTCAGGGCGTATGGAGCTTACATGCGAAACTTGAGTCAGTAATAAGTTTTAGAAAAGTTTAGTTCATATATCTGTATCGGGGCGCATATCGTTTCAAAATTTAAATGCCCCCAAATATCAATGAAATAGGTAATAAAATAATTATCATTTACTATACAAATAGAATGCGGGAACCAATAAATTAAACTAGACTGGTCGTTGGAACTGTAGTTGCCGAGGTGATCTCACCTTCTATAGTTCCGCGGCTTTTTTTTATATAAAAAACCTTGCCACTTTCAATTTTATTTTGTAATTTTGCACCCGTTAGTAATATCATTAATTCCAATACAAAGATGATGGCAAGATTCATATTCCTCAGTTTCTTCATGCTGGTTGGAGCCTTAGCCCCAACCAAGGCCCAGAACAGTTTCCCATACCCTGCTCTGCCAGACAGTCTGCGCAGCGTAGAGCAACGTGCAGCATACCTGAGCGAGCACTATTGGGACAACTTCAACTTTTCCGATACCCTGGAACTGGCAAACAAGGAGATGGCAGAACAGGGCTTTGTCAACTTCATCGATATTCTGGCACGTTTCGACCAGGAAATAGCCCAGAAGGGTATTGCTGCCTTTACAGCCAAAGCTTACCAGCAGAAGCCATCTAAAGAGAAGTTTGAAAGCCTCATCGAGCATTATTATGAGAACCCTGAGTCGCCCATGCGCAACGACAGGGTATATGCCCTATTTCTGGAAGACATGGCTAAATCGCCATACTTCGATGTAACCGAGAAAGAAAGAATAGAATTTAAACTGAAACAGGCAAGAAAGAACTTGCCTGGCACAAAGGCTACCAATATCAGTTTTATGCTGGAAGACGGCAAGCCTCATCAGTTGAGCGATTACCGGGAAAAGAAGGTTATCTTATATTTCTACGATCCTGACTGCGAGAACTGCCACAAGATATCTGCATGGATCGACAAACAGACAATACCAGCCGGCTTCAGTCTGCTCCGCATCGTAGCAGATAACCGCTTGAGCACGATTTACGGGCTCAAAGCCATGCCAACCATTTACCTGTTGGATAAAGAGAATAAGGTGATATTAAAAGACTGTACACCAGAACAGCTCATGGAAGCATTACGGGGAAATGAAAACAGAAAGTAAAACTAGACTGGTCGAAAGAAGCGACATCTGTTATTGAATAAACATATCATTTACTATCATTTACTATCATTTGTCTTAACTTCGTATATTATATATCAACATACCATTCATTATAATTGTAACTTCATATCATTTATTATATATCTGAATTGCATTTTATAACTTAATTAGCTCGGGAAGAGTCATACTTCAACTTGAACTCCTCACGGGCGTGATTATTGCGCATTACAACAACCACATAGTCACCATCCTTAACTGTTCCTACCTTGGCAACAAGCGTATAATAACCATACTGACCAGACTTTCCATAATCACCTGTTTCGGTAATGATTAACTTCTTGCCAACCAACTGAGTTGCAAACTTGATATTTGTACCTTGGTCGAAGATTACATTCTTATGAGTCAGCATCAGCTGACCACCCGGAAGAACCTTGCAAACCAACTTCTCATCATTCTCAGCCTTACTGTTAGACTCCTCGCTTACGGCAGAGCCCGCAGTCATGGAATAGCTGAGCAAAGAGAAACCTGACTCATTGGTGGTAACGCGACTAACTGTTTCACCCATTTCATCGTCAGATGCACTGCAACTTACAAATCCTATTGTCATCATAGTCATAGCGATGACCATCATAAAATACTTCTTCATAGTTATACCATTTACTAATTGTTTTCATTATCATTTAAACCAGTCATCTTCAGATTCCAGCCTTTCGGCCATTACCATCCGATGCTTTAAAAAACAAACACCTTTCGGTTTAAATCATCTTTTACAATTACACAAATGATATGTTGGGAGGAGTGATATCATTTACTATTGGTTATCATTTACTATTGCTTATCATTTACTATAGGGCTTATACCCCTCTTACATGTCCTGTTCTTTCTTTTGAAGATCGGAAGAGCGTCGTGTAGGGAAAGAGTGTAGATCTCGGTGGTCGCCGTATCATTAAAAAAAAAAGGG
>ENA-ORIF01000082-ORIF01000082.1-human-gut-metagenome-genome-assembly--contig:-NODE-82-length-10749-cov-17.104104_pt1 | contig 10749 bp, 6 predicted proteins | sample MGYA00243027_ERZ508740 | MGnify/ENA primary metagenome ERZ508740 (study PRJEB26277, sample SAMN04329858) | human gut metagenome | biome: human-associated habitat | host: Homo sapiens | place: USA...
GACCACCGAGATCTACACTCTTTCCCTACACGACGCTCTTCCGATCTGTTAATGGTAAATAGTTGATAATATGGCAACGAAGTTATATCCAATAGGCATGCAGACCTTCTCTGAGATTCGAGAGGAGGACTTTCTCTATGTAGATAAGACGGAGTACATCTATCGTATGACTCATACGAGTGGAAAGTATTTCTTCTTGGCGCGTCCACGTCGTTTCGGAAAGTCACTCCTCGTCTCTACTATGCAGAGCTATTTCGAGGGAAAGAAGGAACTCTTTAAGGGGCTTGCCATCGAAAAGCTAGAAAAAGATTGGACGGAATATCCTGTGCTTCATTTTAGTTTGGCAGGTGGAAAGCACATGGAGAAAGACCAACTTGTGCGCTATCTCTTATATATATTAAATGTAAATGAAGAAAAATTTGGCATCGTCAATGATTCTCCTGACCCGAATGTTCGTATGCTTAATTTAATAAAAACAGTATATGAACAGACTGGGCAGAAGGTCGTTGTGCTCATCGATGAATACGATGCTCCTTTGCTCGATGTGGTGCACGAGGATACCAGCTTGGGCGTCTTAAGGGAGGTGATGCGCAATTTCTATAGTCCCCTAAAGGATAGCGACCGAATGCTGCGTTTCGTCTTCTTGACAGGCATCACCAAGTTCTCGCAAGTTAGCATCTTCAGTGAACTCAATAATATTACTAATGTGAGTATGGATACAGAATATGCTGGCATTTGCGGCATTACCAAGGAGGAACTTGTGACAGAAATGCATGAAGATATTCAGCAGATGGCAGATGTGTTGGGCTTGTCGTATGATAAAACTTTGGAAAAGTTGAAGGAAAATTATGATGGCTATCATTTCGCTTGGCCTTCTTCTGACATATTCAATCCATACAGTTTGCTCACTTGCTTTTCAAAGCGAAAGGTTGATTCCTATTGGTTTGGCTCAGGCACTCCTACCTATCTCCTTAATATGATGCGGAAATATGACTTTACACCGATTGACCTGGGTGAACAGATGGATGCGTCAAAGGATGATTTCGATGCAGCCACTGAGACGATGACTACTATCATGCCTTTGCTTTATCAGAGTGGTTATATCACAATCAAGAATTATGATCCGGAAACGGAACTCTATACCTTGGCTCTGCCAAACAAAGAGGTGAGGATAGGTTTGTATCGCAGTATGTTGCCGCATTATTTAGCGGCAAAGTCTGCAATGTGCAATACGACCGTGGCCAAGATGTCGGCTCTTATCAATAAGGGTAACATGGATGGTGCTCTTCAGCTATTGAAAACGTTCTGGGAGACGGTACCTTATTGCGATAATACCGATTATGAGGGGCATTATCAGCAGACAATGTATATCATCTTTGCCCTGCTTACGAATTTCCGTATATTGGTGGAACAGCATACTTTCCGGGGAAGAACAGACATTACGATGGAAACAAAGGATACCATCTATGTGATAGAACTGAAATTTAATAAGTCGGCACAAGAGGCTCTTGACCAAATCAACAACAAGCATTATGCTGATGCTTTTGCCCTAAAAGGCAAAACCGTGGAAAAGATTGGTATGAACTTTATGATTGATGAAGACAAGACGATCGTATTGGATTGGGTAAAATAATCGCCCATTACAAATTGCCTGCGGCTCAGCAGAGTGCCATCGAGATACGCCGATTTGGAAAATACCGTACCAAGCACCTCGTCCCCAAAGCTTGGAATAAATTTGGATACACTAATTAAAATTAGGAGACACAAATAAACATGAATACAGAGCAACAAAAGATAGTCGAAAGATGCTCTATTCTATGGTTGGGAAGGAGATAGAAAAAGAGGGCACTCGATTTGATAGTAAATATTATATAAAGTAATGGCATAAAAAAAAAAGGTCTGAAAAAGAAAAAACTGTTAAAAATCATGTATTGAACTAATAATCAGTGACTTTCTTTTTTCAGTATTCTTTTTCTACTCCTATATTTCATAAAAGAGATTTTAAGTCTCGGTATAAGAACAGACATTACGATGGAAACAAAGGATACCATCTATGTGATAGAACTGAAATTTAATAAGTCGGCACAAGAGGCTCTTGACCAAATCAACAACAAGCATTATGCTGATGCTTTTTCCCTAAAAGGCAAAAACGTGGAAAAGATTGGTATGAACTTTATGATTGATGAAGATAAGACTATCGTATTGGATTGGGTAAAATATTCCTGCTAAAAAATGAGGGCGTGTCATAAGTCCATGACACATCCTCATTTGAAAAAGTAGAATTTTACTTTTTTGCTTACCTTTGCATTCACAAATAACAATTTAATCAACTAATAATTAATTTAAATCATAAAATGACCAGATACAGAATGATTTTATCCCTGCTTTTGGCTGGCATGGGAACTGCAGCAACAGCACAGAACATCAACTTGCCAATCATCCAGACCAAGTACACAGCCGATCCTGCACCTTATGTGCACAACGATACGGTTTATCTCTATACCACCCACGATGAGGATGGGGCTGAGGGGTTCCTGATGAAAGACTGGCTGCTCTATACCTCAACGGATATGGTAAACTGGCAAGACCGCGGTGCCGTGGCTTCATTGAAAGACTTCAAGTGGTTCAAGGGCGAGAATGGTGCCTGGGCAGAGCAGGTCATCGAGCGCAATGGCAAATGGTATATGTATTGTCCTATCCATGGTCATGGCATCGGAGTGCTGGTAGCTGATAATCCATACGGACCGTTTAAGGATCCTATCGGAAAGCCTCTGGCATGGGAGGGCGACTGGTTCGACATCGACCCTACCGTATGGATTGATGATGATAACCAGGCTTACATGTATTGGGGCAACCCGGAGTTGAAGGCCGTGAAACTGAATGAGGACATGATTTCGTATTCCGATTCCATCATGCACTTCCCGAAGATTCAGGATTATCAGGAAGGTCCTTGGCTCTGGAAGCGCAATGGCAATTATTATTTGGCTTATGCTTCTACCTGCTGTCCTGAGGGCATCGGTTATGCTATGAGCAAGAATCCGCTCGGACCGTGGGAATATAAGGGACATATCATGAACCATACGCCTCGTACTCGTGGCAATCATCCGGGCATCATCGACTACAAGGGCAAGAGCTACTGCTTCGGCTTGAATTATGACATCTTCCGTTTGAAGACGGGGCGTCATGCCGAGCAGCGTTCTGTTTCTGCGGCCGAAATGACTTACAATTCTGACGGAACCATCCAGGAGTTGCCATACTTCCAGGATTGCAAGTTGGAGCAGATAGAATGGTTCAACCCTTATCGCCAGGTTGAGGCTGAGACGATGGCTTGGGGCTATGGATTGAAGACGCAGCCTAAGAATCAGTGGGCGCAGAAGAACAAATGGAACCAGGTGGTTACGAATGTTGATGAGGGAAAGTATATCCTCGTGAAGGGTGTTGACTTCAGGAAGGGAGCAAGTAAGTTTGAGGTTTCTGCCTCTTGCCACATGTTGGGTGGCTGCATCGAAATCCGTCTTGATGGGGTAAACGGCCAGTGCATCGGCAAAGTGGATATCAAAAACACCAAGGATGAATACAAAACCTTCTCTACCCAGGTGAAGAAGGTAAAGGGTGTTCATGATCTCTACTTCGTCTTTAAGGGAGGCGACATCCAGAAGCAGAACCTCTTCTTCCTGGATTGGTGGAAGTTTGGGGAGTAAGAAGGAACATTAAAAGAAGTGTTTTTTCATTGAAAGCCATAAGCTAAATGTAATTGTCCACATATACACTTTTATTAAGAATTTAAAATAATATCAAATTATGAAGAAACAACTAATGATAGCTCTGCTGAGTATTGCGCCTGCCTTGGGTGTTGTGGCGCAAGATAAACTTTATAAGGATGAGTTCCCGCTGGGCGACATCACCCTTTTGGACGGACCATTGAAGCATGCTCGCGACTTGAACGTGCAGGTGCTCCTGAAATATGATTGCGACCGCATGCTTGCCCCTTATCGCAAGGAGGCTGGCTTGCAGCCTCGCAAACCTTCTTATCCCAACTGGGATGGACTGGACGGACATGTGGGCGGACATTATCTGTCGGCTCTTGCCATCAATGCAGCCACAGGCAATGAGGAGTGCCGCAAGCGCATGGAATATATGATATCCGAACTCCAGCTAGTGCTTGATGCCAACAATCAGCGTCCTAAAGCCTGGTGCCATAACTATATCGGTGGTGTTCCGAATAGTGCCAAGATGTGGACGGCTTTCAGTAAGGGCGATTTCGGACCTTACTTTGGAACATGGGCACCTTTCTATAACATTCATAAGATGTATGCAGGTCTTCGTGATGCATGGCTCTATTGCGGCAATGAACAGGCAAAGAATCTGTTTTTGAAGTTCTGTGATTGGGCTGTGGACATTACGCGTGATCTGAACGACGAACAGATGGAGAAAATGCTCGGCAACGAGCATGGAGGCATGAACGAGGTGCTTGCTGATGCATACGCTATTACCGGAGAGCAGAAATATCTGAATTGTGCACGCCGATTCTCTCACAAGCTGTTGCTGGTGCCAATGGAAGAAGGCAAGGACTGTCTTGACAATATGCATGCCAATACGCAGATTCCGAAGGTTATCGGCTATCAGCGCATCGCTGAGTTGGCTCATGATGTACAATATCACAATGCCAGCGAGTATTTCTGGGAAATTGTGACACGTCAGCGCTCGCTGGCTTTGGGAGGTAACAGCAGGCGTGAGCACTTCCCGACAAAGGAAACTTGCATCGACTATATCAACGACATTGATGGACCGGAGTCTTGCAATACGTATAATATGCTGAAGCTTACTGAGGATTTGAACCGAGTGAAGCCTGATGCCATGTATGGCGACTTTTACGAGACTGCGATGTTCAACCATATCCTCTCTACCCAGCATCCGCAGCATGGCGGCTATGTCTATTTCACTTCCGCCCGTCCTCGCCATTATCGCAACTATTCTGCTCCTAATGAGGCGATGTGGTGCTGCGTGGGAACAGGTATGGAAGACCACGGAAAGTATGGACAGTTTGTCTGGACGCACGATAAGGGTGTGAAGGCGGAGGATGATGCGCTCTATGTGAATCTCTTCGTGGCTTCCGAGTTGAATTGGAAGGATAGAAAGATGGTGATTCGTCAGCAGACCGCTTTCCCATACGCTGAGACATCTAATATAGAAGTAACTAAGGGAAAAGGTATCTTCACCTTGAAGATTCGTAAACCATCGTGGTGTGATAACTTCACCGTGACGGGTGTAGGTTTTGATGCCGATAGTTATGAAGAGAATGGATTTGTCTGCATCAAGCGCAAATGGAAGAAGGGTGACCAGGTAAAGATCTCTATGCCTATGCACGCTTACATCAAACCGATGATCAATGTGCCTCAGTATGTGGCAATCATGTATGGTCCTATCCTGCTCGGCATGAAGACGGGAACAGAGGATATGCGTTCGCTCATCGCTGATGACAGTCGTTTCGGACAATATGCTGGTGGTATGAAGTTGCCGCTCGATAAAGCTCCAATCCTTCTGCCTAAGCATCTGAATGACATCGCCAAAGACCTGAAGCCAATTCCTGGTAAACCATTGCATTTCAAACTTGCCACCCACATGGAGAATGCCATTGATGGTGAACTGCAGCCGTTCTTCGAGATTCATGATTCTCGATATATGATGTATTGGTTGGCACTAGGCGAGAATGATTACAAGGCTTATATGCAGAAGTTGGCTGATGAGGAAAAAGCCCGTCAGGCTTTGGAGGCTAGAACTGTGGATAAGGTGAACCCTGGAGAACAGCAGCCGGAGACTGATCATAACATGGAGGCTGATGTTACTGAGCGTGGTAATACTGAGGGCGTCTTTTTCCGTGACGCAAAGGATGGCCATTATTTCAGCTATCTGATGCAGACCAAGGGAGAAACTAATCTTAGCCTTCAGCTCAAGTTCTGGGGACAGGATGAGTGGCGTATAAGTGAGTTTGATATTTATGTCAACGACAAGTTGCTTTGCAGTGTAAACAACAGTCACCGCTGGCGCACCACACAGTTTAAGACCGTTGATTATGAAATACCTGCTGAATTCGTAAAAGGAAAGAAGGAGGTTAGAGTGAAGTTTGTGGCTCATAAGGGAAAAGAAGTAGGTCAAATCTATGGTGTGAGATTGTTGAAGAATTATTGAATAGATAATATAATAAGGTATAGTAATGAAGAAATATGTTTTGTTGGCTTGTACGCTGCTTTCCTCTCTGCTATCTGTTGAGGCTGCTGAACAGTTTGTGAAGTTCTCTTCACCACCGCAGAATGCGTTGCAGTTGACAGAGCGTAAGGGATTTCTGAGATTGGGTGGCTATGTGGATGTGGATAACTTCGAGTAACGCAAGAAATAAAGTTTTTCCATTGATGCAGTTTAAATAATATTTTGTATATGTTAGTTTTTAGTAAATTAGTTAGAAAGTTGGTCTTGCTGAGCCTGTTGCTTCTTGTCGGAGCAACAGCGCATGGCAAGACCATGCTTTTTAATCGGGATTGGAAGTTCGTCTTGGGGGATGTAAAGGGTGCTGAGGCTCCGAATTTCTCTGATGCCACTTGGGAGCATATCGGTTTGCCTCATTCCTTCAGCATTCCGTATTTTGAGTCGAAACAGTTCTATATGGGGTATGGCTGGTATCGCAAGTCATTTGAGTTGGATGTGTGTGATGCAGGCAAGAGTATCAGTTTGGATTTTGATGGTGTGTTCCAAGATGCCGAATTGTATGTGAATGGACATCTTGCAGGGCGACATGTAGGCGGATATACGGGTTTTTCGGTTCCAATTAGTCAATTGACTCACTTGGGCAAGAATGTTGTGGCTATCCGTGTCAATAATGTTTGGCAACCAAATGTGGCTCCACGAGCAGGTGAACATGTTTTCAGCGGTGGCATCTATCGTGATGTAAGACTGACCATTCAGAACCCAGTGCATGTAGCTTGGAATGGGGTGGCTGTTACGACACCAGAGTTGGAGACAACGTATGGTAAGGCTTCTCGTGTAAGTGTGAAGGCGATGGTGACGAATGCTTCTTTGCAGGATGAACTTGTTGAGGTGAGAGCCATTGTGCAAGATGCACATGGTAATAGAAAGGCAATGGCTCGGTCTAAAGTCTTTTTGGCGACTGGCGAGCAACAAGAGGTTGCCTTGTTAACCCAACAAGTGAAAAATCCTAGTTTATGGTCACCTGATACTCCTGTGCTTTATACATTGAAGACGCAGGTGTTGAAAAAGGGAAAAGTGTTGGATGAGACGATTTCTACCTTTGGTTTCAGATGGCTGAAATGGACGGCAGACCATGGCTTCTTCCTCAATGGCAAGCATGTGGTGTTGCATGGCGCTAATGTACACCAAGACCAGGCGGGGTGGGGTGATGCTGTTACCGATTCGGCTGCTTGGCGTGATGTTAACATGGTCAAGGATGCCGGCATGAACTTTATCCGTGGTTCCCATTATCCCCATTCGCCTGCTTTTGTCAAGGCTTGCGATCAGTTGGGGGTGATGTTTTGGTCTGAGGCTCCATTTTGGGGAACGGGTGGCAATGGACTTGACGGTTGGTGGGCTGCCAGTGCTTATCCTACTACAGCCAAGGATACTGCTGCGTTCGATAAAAGTTGCCTACAGCAGTTGGAGGAGATGATACGCATCCATCGTAATAGTCCTTCCGTCATTGTGTGGAGCATGTGCAACGAACCTTTCTTTACGGCTTGGGGAACAATAGACAGTGTAAAGAGATTGCTTGGGAAAATGGTGGAACTCACCCATCTGCTAGACCCTACGCGTAAGGCTGCCATTGGTGGTTGTCAGCGTCCGATAGACAAGGATCGGATTGACCATATTGGGGATGTGGCTGGATACAATGGTGATGGTGCCAACATCAAGGAATTTCAAAATCCTGGCATTCCGAACGTGGTATCAGAATATGGGAGTACAATAGACCGGCGACCAGGTAAATTGGCTCCAGGTTGGGGAGACTTGGCTCGTGACGAAGGTTATAAGGGCAAGGAGTGGAGAAGTGGACAGGCCATTTGGTGCGCTTTCGATCATGGCACCATAGCCAAGGGCGACTTCGGGAGAATGGGCTTCATCGATTACCAACGTATCCCGAAGCGCAGATATTATTGGTATCAAAAAGAAAACTTAGGTATAGAGCCTCCTGCGGAGTCAAGAGAGGGGCAACCTGCCAAAATTCGATTGGCAGCTTCGAAGACAAAAGGCATCAAGGCTGATGGTACAGATGATGCTCAGCTGTTGGCAACTATTGTGGATAAGTCGGGTAATTCGTTGAGTAACAGTCCTAATACAACTTTGCGTATCGTGAGTGGTCCAGGGCGATTCCCAACAGGCTCTTCCATCACATTTAGTAAAGATTCCGATATCTGTATCCTTGACGGAAAGGCAGCGATAACAATTCGTTCTTATTATGCTGGTGAGACAATTGTGGAGGCATCTTCTGAAGGGCTGCCCACAGAGCGTCTGGCGTTGTCTTTTGTGGGAGCACCGGATTTTCAGGAAGGAATTTCTCGACAGAGTGATGAGCATCCATATCGTCGTTTCGAATCCTCTATGCAGCAGGTTTCTAAGTTGACATTGGGTAAAGGTAATCCAACTTTTGCTTCATCCATGGAACAGGAGCATACTGCTCCTCACGCTGCTGACGGAAATACAAAGAGTTATTGGTTGCCAGACAAGGCTGATGACAATCCATCCTTGACACTTGACATGGAACGTTGCGTTTATATTCAGCAAGTGCATTTGGCGTTTCCTCAAAAGGGATGCTATCATTATACGCTGGAAGGATCGCTTGATGGTGAAACGTGGTTTATGCTGCATGACATGGGGAAGAATGCAGCCATGCTTACTTCTGAGGATATTCAGATTAATGACACTCATATTCTATCGAGGTTTGTGCGTATTCGTTTTTATGACACGAAGGTATGTCCTGTTGGCATCGCTGAACTATCGGCAGATGTAGTGGAGTAAATGATTGGATTTTTTATGCCATCTTTTCCCCATCATGTGTAATCAAGCAAAGCTTTTGGAACATATACCAAAGAAGATTTGTGCTTTTTGGCGTAATTTTGCAGCATCAAAGTTAGCATTCTAATCATGAAGGGATTCTTCCTTATATTACATGCAGGATTCTTCCTTATATGATTAATAATGTGTAGCAACTGATGTTTAATCAAAATAAAAACTTAAATAGCATGAAGAAATTTCTTTTGATGGCGGGCATATTGCTCTCCTCGCATCTCGCAGCACAGGCAGCAGAACAGTTTGTGAAGTTCTCGGCTCCTCAGCAGAATGCACTCCTCCTGACGGGGTCTAATGATACCATCCGCTATAGTCAGAACGACTGGAAGGGCGTGAAGATGGCAGTGGAGAACCTGAGAAACGACCTGCGTGCCGTGACGGGCAGCGACAAGGCACCCGTCGTGGTGGCTACCGTAGGTAAGAGCGAACTGGCAAAGAAGTATGCCAGAGAGTGCAAGCAGTTGAAAGGAAAATGGGAGAAATTCCTGATTTTTACAGATCATGGAAGGTTAGTTGTTTTAGGTTCGGATAAGCGAGGTACCATTTATGGTATCTACGAACTGTCGCGTCAGATAGGTGTGTCGCCATGGTATTGGATGGCGGATGCACCTATCTCCCGACACGACAAAATCTATGTAGTTCCCGGTACTTATACCGACGGAGAACCTAAGGTGAAATATCGCGGCATCTTTATCAATGACGAGTGGCCATCGTTTGGCGGATGGTGCACCAACAAGTTTGGCGGTATCAACTCCAAGGCTTATCGTCATATCTTTGAATTGTTGCTCCGCTTGAAAGCCAACTATTTCTGGCCTGCCATGTGGGCAACTAACTTCAATGAGGATGACCCAGAATCGCCTAGGCTCGCCGACGAGATGGGCATTGTGATGGGAACCTCTCATCATGAGCCGATGATGCGTTCGCACCGTGAGTATCTGAAGCGCAAGGATGAAGTGGGACCATGGAACTATGCTACTAACCCAGATCGTCTGGATAAGTTCTTCATGGACGGCATGAAGCGCAACGCCAAGTATGAAAACCTGGTGACCATCGGTATGCGAGGTGATGGAGACGTGGCGATGGGCAATGGCGATGATGCCGAGAATATCAAGACCCTGGGTAAGGTGATTGAGGCACAGCGCAGAATCATCGGGGAGGCTTATGGCAAGCCGGCAAGTAAGGTGCCTCAGCTCTGGGCCATCTTTACCGAGGTGCAGCGCTACTATGATGCCGGGTTCACCGTGCCCGACGATGTAACCCTGCTCTTCTGCGACAACAACTGGGGCTATATCCGCCGCAAGGGTACTGCGGAAGAGAGAAAGCGCAAGGGTGGACTGGGCTTGTATTACCATATTGATATGAATGGCGGTCCGTGGAACGACCGCTGGGTGAACACCACCACCATCCCTAAGCTCCGCGAGCAGTTGCATGAGGCATACGCCAGTGGCATCGACCGCATCTGGATTATCAACGTGGGCGACTTGAAGCCAAAGGAAGTACCTATCGATTTCATTATGAACTATGCATGGAATCCTGATGCCGTTAAGCCGGGTGATGAGCAGCCATGGCTGGAACGTTTTGCCGGAAGCATCTTCGGAGAGGAGAACGCCAGATCGGAAGAGCACACGTCTGAACTCCAGTCACCTATACATCTCGTATGCCGTCTTCTGCTTGAAA
>ENA-ORIF01000084-ORIF01000084.1-human-gut-metagenome-genome-assembly--contig:-NODE-84-length-10739-cov-26.507972_pt1 | contig 10739 bp, 7 predicted proteins | sample MGYA00243027_ERZ508740 | MGnify/ENA primary metagenome ERZ508740 (study PRJEB26277, sample SAMN04329858) | human gut metagenome | biome: human-associated habitat | host: Homo sapiens | place: USA...
CCCTTTTTTTTTTAATGATACGGCGACCACCGAGATCTACACTCTTTCCCTACACGACGCTCTTCCGATCTCGCCATGCAGAAATACAGAGGCACCGTAACGGTATATGACAAAAGCTTGTTCTACTAAGAGAAGATGAGATATTTGATAGATACCTGCGTGGTCATGAACATGATAGCAGAGCCAGACAGACTTTGCCCCGATGTCGAGGCACTGATAGATGATTACGACAATATCCTCTGCATCAGTGCAGAGACATTGCGTGAGATGATTGTGGCGTTCAACAACAAGGTTTTGGCTTCCAAGTGCTGGAAGACGGCAAGTGATATGATTCAGTCCTTGGTCGACGAGTACAACTTGACGGTCTTGCCCTTGAAGACCGAGCACATGAAGACTTACGCCCATCTACAGCTAAACGAGGCAATGGGACACAAAGACCCATCAGACCACGTTATCATCAGCCAAGCCATCACCGAGCACTTGCCTTTGGTATCGAGCGATACTCGCTTCCCATTCTACAGGGAGCAAGGCTTGGATTTGATAGAGAATAGATAAAGTCTCTCTCTCTCGCAAGTCGATTCTTGCAAGAAGAAAATGTATAACGAATAAATCTTCAGACAAATGGCAGAGATTGAAAACTTGGAATACTTGGAGCCCAACCCTGGGGCGATGGTGGAAAGCCTTCGCTCGATAGGCTACACGCTCGAAACTGCCGTTGCCGACTTGATAGACAACAGCATCACCGCCAAGGCTTCTCGCATAGACATCGACAGCCCATTCCAAGGCTCTGACACGAAGATTTACATACTCGACAACGGCGAGGGAATGAGCGAGGTGCGACTTGTGGAGGCAATGCGACTGGGCAGCTTCTCCCCCTCGCTAAAGAGAAAGAGAAAAGACTTGGGACGATTCGGGCTTGGACTGAAGACCGCCACTTTCTCGCAGTGCAAGCGACTATCGGTCATCACGAAGCATGAAGGCAAGATTTCCGCAAGGTGCTGGGACTTGGACTTTATCATCAAGCACAACAAGTGGTGCCTGCTCAAAGATGCACCACAAGCCTATATCGACAAAGTTTCCACATTACCATCAGGTACACTTGTGGTTTGGGAGAAACTGGACAGAATCATTTCCGACAAAGACGCAAAAGCCGAGAAAAACTTCAACAACAAGAAAGGCATTCTTCGCCGTCATCTCTCCTTAGTATTCCATCGTTTCATCGAAGACGGTCGTTTGGAAATTCACATCGGCGGCGTGCCAGTAGAGCCTTGGAATCCCTTCCTACCACACATGAACAGTTCGTTAAAGAAAGAGTTGCCACCTACATCGTTGTATGGTGGCAATGTCGTAATCAAGGGATGGGTGATGCCACACCGCAACTACTTCACCGATGCCGAATACAAGGAAGCTGGTTTCAGAAGAGGATGGACGCAGATGCAAGGTTTCTACATCTATCGGGAAGACCGATTGCTGACAGCAGGAGGTTGGCTTGGGTTAAAGCCCGACGGCACAGCCATGCTCCAAGAACACCACTACGACTTGGGGCGTATCTGCGTGGACTTGACGAACAACTACGACTTCGACTGGGACATTGACATCAAAAAGTCCAAAGCCACACCGCCCGACTACTTGCGTGAGACCTTGGGGCAGATAGCCAAGAAGATACGCCGAATGGCATACGAGACCTACAGCTACCGAGGTACAAAACAGAAATTCCAACCCAAGAAAGGCAAGGCGTACATACCGCTTTGGAACAGCGTAAGCGAACGGAATGGCAAGCAATATTACTCCATCAATGAGAACTATCCCTATGTGAAGGAATTGCTCGGCGAATTGGACAAGTCGAAAGCCTCCAAGTTGAGAAAACTCCTAAAGTTGCTTGCGGAAACCATACCAGCCGAGAGCATTAGCTTCGAGGCTTCCAAGAGCGAAAGCAAGAAAATATCACCGCCTTATGAGGACACTCCCGATGAGCTGACCGCCATCAGGCAAGAACTCGTCGAGAGCTTCATGAGAAAAGGCATGAACCGTGAAGAGGCCGAAGAACAGGCTGAGTTCACACTGAATTTATAACAATGGCAGAAGAAATCGCAAACAAAATAAGTGCAATAGCCGAGCATTTATTACCCGAGCAGCCCACATACCAAGACATGGAGGATGTGGCAGAAAAATTATTGCCTCTATTCCCCGATATGCAGAAGGTGGAGATTGTAGCCATCATTTCTGCTGACCGAAAGATTTACCAGCTCCCCTCCACCATCATGCAGGACGAGGAGGAAGGTGCCGACTGGCTGACGGAGTTCCGAGCCAGAAGCGGATGTCCATTCCGCTTTTGGAACGACTACAAGAAAAGCCTGACCTTGCCAGCTCCTGCCATCTTGGAAATAGACCGTACGACCGACATCATGCTCAACAAGCTCGCCAACCCAAGTATGGAAGGCAACTGGTATCGTGCAGGATTGGTCGTGGGACACGTGCAGTCTGGTAAGACTGGCAATTTCGTGGGATTGGCTAACAAGGCTATGGACGTAGGCTACAAGATAATCTTGGTGTTGACAGGTATGTACAATGACCTCAGAAGCCAAACGCAATCACGCCTCGACAAGGGAGCTATCGGTCGTATCACCGATGTAGATGACCCAAACTTGCGAAAAGCCATCGGCGTGGGCAAGTACAAGAATCACCCCAACGTCATCAACTTGACTTCAAGCAAGCTGAAAGGCGATTTCGGTTCGCAGAAGATTAACATAGGCGGTGTACTAACCTCGCAAGACCCTACCATCATGGTCTGCAAGAAGAACTCCTCCATATTGAGCAGCATCCTTCGTATGTTCTCGCAGCATGGCGTGCCTGCCGACGATGGTTATCCTATCATACAAAACATACCGCTGTTTATCATCGACGATGAGGCAGACAGTGCCTCCATCAACACCGAATACAGCAAGGAAGACATATCCAAAATCAACTCGAAGATAAGAGCCATCCTCTCACTCTTCGAGCGTCGTTGTTATGTAGGCTATACCGCCACACCGTATGCCAACATCTTCATTGACCCAGAGTCTCCGCAGTTCAAGGAGTGCATTGAGGAAAGCGATGGGGCGAAATACCGTATCTGCCAAGACGACCTGTTCCCGAAGAATTTCATCATCAACCTCACAGCACCGAGCAACTATATCGGTCCTAACGTGTTGTTTGGCATACCTTCGTCGGTTGACGAGGAAGAAAAGCCAGAGTTGCCTATCATCGAGTACATCAAGGAGGGTGACTATTTGGAGGAGAACGTAAAAGGAAGAAAGAAGAAACTGTTGAAAGACTTGCCTCCATCGTTGATAGAAGCTATTAAGCACTTCTTCGTGAGTACTGCCTTGCGCAGGGCGAGAGGTCAGAAGGTGGCGCACAGCTCGATGCTCATCAACACCTCGCAGTACATCAAGAAGCAAGATGACGTATATCGCCTCGTCAACATCAAGGTGAATGAATATTGCGACTGCATCAGTGCCTTGGGCGACAACCCTTCTTTCGTGGCTGAACTGAAAAAGATATACACCGACAAGATAACTCCAAGCAACAAGACCATCTGCAAGGAATATCCCGACTGGGCATCAAGGCTCAAAATGGTGTCTTGGGAAGCAGTCAAGGCAGAGCTACCTACCGTGGCGGCAAAGGTGCGCAATGAGGTGAGAGTGATTCACTCCACTACCGACGAGGATGAGGACAAGAACACCACTCGCCTCGACTATGCCAAGTATGAGAACCACAAGCAAGAGATTTCCAATGGTCTCTACGTGATAGCCATCGGCGGAAACACGATGGCACGTGGAATCACTTTGGAGGGACTGGTTGTGAGCTATTTCTTCCGCACCAGCAATACCTTCGACACGTTGATGCAGATGGGCAGATGGTTTGGCTATCGTGATGGATACATAGATGCTTGTCGCCTATATATCGAGCGAGAGACGGCTGTCAACTTTCGTAATATCGCCGTAGCTACACAGCACATGCGTGATGATTTCGACGATATGAACTACCAAGGCATTAAGCCTAAGCAATACGGCATGAAGGTGATGCGATTTCCTGGAGTGCTGGAAGCCACGGCAAGAAACAAGTTTGGTGCAACGGTGCGTGGCTGGCTCTCGCTGAACAAAACCACCCTACAGGCTTACAAGTTGAAGAAAGACCCAAAGGTGGTGGAAGCCAACAAGCAAGCGTTGCTCGACTTCTTGGGAAGCCTTGGACATTCCGAGTTTTGCAAGCGTTTCGGTGTGCCATCCCATCACTACTCTTGGAAATGCACAGGCGAGCAAGTGGTAAATTTCATCAATGCATTCAAGACCTCTACCGAGCAGTTGAAGCCAGACTTGGTGACAGCCTACATGCAACGCCAGATGGCAAAGGGAAACTTGACGAACTGGACGGTGGTTTTGGCGAGTGTAAGCAGAGCCAACGCTAAATGGGCATTCGACACTGGGGTGGAAAGCTTGTTGGTAGGAGCGTCCACTCGTGGAAACAATGCCGACTCTGAGTATTACATCGCCAACAATGCTGCGGTCTCCGGTCCTACCTACGAATCGCTCGACCTGACGGACGAGGAATATCAAAAGGCATTGCAAATGTCGATAGAGAAGTGGGAAAAGGACAATGCAGAAGGAAAGACAAAGCGAAAGAAGCCTACACAACCTTACGCCAACTGCGCCAAGGCTGTGAGAAAGAGCACCAACGGCTTGCTTCTACTCTTCAACATGGACTTCAACGACAAAAAGAGTGACGTGTTCACCTATGTACTCAGTCTGCCACAAATCAAGGATGCCGACGAAGAAGCCATCCGCTATGAGTACAGAGGCAATTATAACGCTTTCAAATTAATCGAGGATGAAAAAGAATGAACTTATCAAACATATAGAACTCATTTGGGAGAACCTGAAGGATGAGGGTGTATCCACCATGATGAAGATGGATGAGAGCAAGGCTCCCATCTATCTGCGTGCCAATGACCAAACGGTTTCATTTCTATTAGCTGTAAGCATGGAGCGTGAGCTGGACATCAAGCAAAAGAAATACTACAACGTAAACATCGCCGTGGAGAAACTTTCGAGCGAGACCAAGGGGATTGTTGTCACATTGCTGAACCAAAGATTTCTCGACACTTTCTCCAAGATTGCAGCCGATGTCATCTCTGCCACCATGCCGATGGAGGCAGAATCGGAGGCTGTTTCCATCTTCACGTTGAAAATCAATAGTTGGCGCAACATCTTTAGCCGTGGACCTGTGCAGACACTCAGCACCGAGGAACAAGTGGGCCTATACGGTGAACTGGAGTTCATTAAGACCCTCCTAAACGAAAATTTCCCCACAAGCGAGGTGATTGACGCTTGGAAAGGAGCGGATGCGGAAGACAAGGATTTCCAATTCCAAAATATCGGCATCGAGGTGAAAAGTTCGCACAAGCAAGACAAACTGGTGAAGATTTCCAATATTCGCCAACTCGATGATGCTGGGTATGCGGAACTTTACTTGTACTACTATTCGTTTGCCAAGTCGAACGGAGAAACGAACACGCTACCTATGCAGATAGACGAGATTCGCTCCTTGTTGGTCGGCTCTCCCTATCTGGAGGAATTTGAGTCGAAGCTGCTCAATGTAGGATACAACGATTCAGACAAGGATTCCTACAAGGCAAGTTACGCCATGACCTACGAAGAGGCATACAAGATTGAGGACAAGTTTCCTAAGATTACGTCCATCAATGTGATGCAAGGCGTGCTTGATGCAAGCTATGTGGTGGATTTGAATATCTGCGACGATTCAGTAGTCACATATAATGATTTGATACAGAAAATAAAACTGATATAGAGAGTTTATGGCAGATTCTATAAAAAACTATTCCAAAGAGATAGCAGAAGAGGTATCGGAGCTGATGGATGAAATGGGTTCTCTACCACAGGCTTTCACTCGATACGTCATCGAAAAGATGAGCGAAAAGGCGAATCTTGGCGAGGGCGAGGCTTGCTATGCCGCCATTAGAAATGACAACAACAATAACGTGTTGGGAGAAATCAATGGTTACTCAGTCAGCCTGAGTGGTGAGACTGTGACTTTGTTTTACGCCATCTACGAACCACAAGACGATGAAATCTATGCAGTTTCAGCCGACCAATACAAGAAAGCCATCAATCGCTTGCAAGGTTATTACAACGCTGCCGTGGCAGGACGCTGCAACGAGATGGAACCATCCGCTGATGATTACAAGATTTGCAAGTATATCTACGAGAACGAAGAGGACATCACCAATGTGCGCCTTTTCGTCTTGACCAACGGCTCCATCAAACGTGGTCTCAAAACTCCAGGGCAAAGAATCAGCGACAAGCTCGTTACCTTTGACAGCTGGGACATCAACTTGCTATGTAGCAACATGCACTCGGCTATAGACCACATGTCGGTAGATATAGACCTGCTTGATGATGGAGATTTCAAATATAGCATCCCATTCATAGAGTACCAAACACCTACGGAAAACTACAAGACATACATAGCCATGCTGCCAGGCGAGTTTCTGTATCGCTTGTACGAGCGATATAATACAGACCTGTTGCAAGCCAATGTGCGTTTCTTCAAGGGGAAGAAAGGTTGCAACAAGGGCATCTTTGAGACCTTGAAGGAGTGTCCGCATCGCTTCCTTGCCTACAACAATGGATTGACAGCCACGGCAAAGGAGGTATTGACCGAGTATAACGAGGACAAAAAGACAGGCGTACTGAAATACATAGAGAACTTCCAAATACTCAATGGTGGTCAAACGACTGCCAGCATCTATTATGCCAAGAAGGAAAATCCTTCTGTAGATTTGAGCGAGGTGTATGTGCAGATGAAGCTCGTCGTTTTGCAAGACAACATTGAGGAATTTCATCCCCTCATCACCAAGTACTCAAACACGCAGACCAAGGTGACAGCCTCCGACTATGGCTCAAACAATCCTTTCAACCATAGGTTACAAGAGTTGTCTCGCACCACGAAAGCTCCTGATGCCACCCACAGCGGAAAGATTTCCTACTGGTATTACGAGCGAGTGACAGGACAGTACGACCAAGACCTCAGCCGACAAGCTACCAAGGCAGACAAGGACAAGTTCAAGATAGAAAATCCTATCCAACAGAAGTTTGACAAATGCGTGTTGGGCAAGGTTTATACGGCATGGAAGCAACGCCCTGACATCTCCATCAATGGACCTCAGAAGTGCTACCAATCCTTCATCAAGGAGAACAAGGACATACTGCCAGACAACATCTTCTTTGAGGATTTCGTGGCGATGCTCATCATCTACCGATTCATGGAGAAAAAGAACCCTGTGTTCTTGGCTTATCACCAAGTGAAGGCACAGCTCACCATCTATACATTGGCGATGCTCTACTATGTGACCAATGGCAAATTGAGCCTCTATAAGATTTGGAAGAACCAAGGATTGTCTGACAATCTGAAAAACTTCATCAACAATCTTAGTCAACAGCTCTATGCCAAGTTGAGCGAAGCCCAACCTAACGGTACTACTTTCAGGGATTATTGCAAGTCTCAGAAAACTTGGGAAGCGACCAAGAAGTTTGTGCTGACACTCGACTTAAAGTCTATCGCCAATGATATGAAGGAAGAGGGGGAGGACGAAAAACGCAAACAGGTGTCTTCCGAAAGCAAACTGGAGAGCATTGAGCAACCTTCACGAAAGGCTCAAAGCGCACTGAGCAAGGAGAAAAATTCCGCAGCCCTCTTCAAGCGCATCCAAAACATAAATGATGAAGACTGGCACAAAATCAAGTTGCTGGTGAATCGTATATGCGACAAGGAAGAGGCAAATGCCGTCAAGAAGGTTGCTATGCAGAAAGACAAGAGCAAGCTGCCATACAAAAAACTTGTCGTAGTGTGCAATGTACTCGACAGGATAAACGAAAAATTTAAGGAAACAATAGGGAGGGAATTTTAGACATGACTAAGAGAAACAAGATGTGGACGCAAAGAGAGTTCTCTCATCCTGATTGTACCATCAGACTGGGCAGTCTGTTTAGTGGCATTGGAGCCATCGAGCACGCCTTGAAGCGTCTAGGCATCAAGACACAAATACAGTTTGCAAGCGACATCGAGCCAAACTGCAAGAAAAGTTATTTTGCCAATTACGACATCACGGAAGACCGTTGGTGTTCGGATGTTCACCTATTGGATGCAAGACCTTATCGCTACCAAGTCGATTTACTCGTGGGTGGTGCTCCTTGCCAGGCTTTCTCGCTTGTGGGTAAGCGACTGGGATTCGATGACACACGAGGTACATTGTTTCGTGAGTTCGCTCGCATCGTAAAAGAGTGCAAGCCCAAAGTGTTCATCTTCGAAAACGTGAGGGGAATGCTCAACCACAACAAGGGTATCACTTGGCAGGTCATCAAGAACACCTTCGAGGAAGACTTGAAGTATGATATTCACTTTCAAGTGCTCAACAGCCGTGACTATGGCATACCACAGAACCGTGAGCGACTGTTCTGCATCGGCTTCCGTAGAAAGACAGAGTTTGATTTCCCGAAGCCTATCGAACTGAAATACAAAATGTACGACTTCTTGCAAGACACCATCGACTCCGACTACTTCCTTGGTGACAAAGGCATCAAGTTCGTCACCTCGCACAAGAACCGCCAGAAGCGATACACGCAAATCAATGGCGAGATAGCCCTCTGCCAAAAGCGAAACCAAGAGTTCAACTGGCATGGTGACTTCGTATATCACCCATTGGCGCAAGGCGATGAGGCATACGACGAGTTTATCTTTGACGTGGATGATGTCGAGGAAAAATATTATCTCTCTGACAAGGTGAAGCAATACGTATTGTCAACAGGTACGAAGAACTTCCATACCAAGGTGGAGACCGACTTGGAGGTGGCTCGTCCATTGTTGCAGTCGATGCACAAGATGCACAGGGCTGGCATAGACAACTACGTAACCCACAAGGGGCGCATCAGAAAGCTCACCCCAAGGGAATGCCTTCGCCTAATGGGATTCAAGGATTGGTTTAAAATCGTCGTGCCAGACACGGCGATGTATATGCAAGCAGGCAATAGCATCGTGGTAGATGTACTTATCGCACTTCTCAAACAATTAGACATCACGAAGTATGGAATCGAAGAAAATCAATGAGCTGATGGCAAGTCGTGGCTACACGAAGCCGATAGGTGCCATCTTTTCCGACTGGGAATTTGTCAAGGACGAAATCCTGCTGCCGAATCGAAAGAGTGGTTCGGGTAACGGAACCGTGCATGTATATCTGATGGAAGACAATATGAACATCTTCCAAGAGTGCTTTCCTGAATACATACAAGCCGTTGGGAGTGGCAAGCCTGAGGCAAAAGACTTGTGTCCTCGCATCAAGCACTTTGTACTGACTGCCAATGTGCTTACTGTGGCTGGCATGGCATACGACCATTACCAACTTGATGACAGTTTGTTTGACTATCCTAACTACGTAAACGCCTTGTTGTCGCACGATGACAAGGGGATGATAACATTCGAGTCTCTCTTCAAGCTGTCCACCGACAACAGACCATACTTCAAGCAATTTGACAGAGAGGTGTTTGGCAAAATCATCCGCTATGTATTTGTACCCAAGAAGACTGCCTACAAGCTCTATCTCTTTGGAGATACGGCATACAGTAACTTCGCAGCATTTTGGGTGATAGGTCAGATACCTGATGATTCCTTTATCGTAGATATGGGCAGCTCTTCGAAAGTTTCCTTCAAGCCTCTCGGCATGGCTACTGAGACCAATACCAGCAAGCAAGAGGTATCTTCCAAGGACTTCACTCTTACCCAAGAGGAAGAGGCGCAGAAGAATGCCTACATGGGCTATTTGCGCAAGAAAGGAAAGTCGGAGAACACGGTTACGACTTATACCAATACACTTTGGAAGAAGTTGAGCAACTTGATTAGAGACTATTACAAATCAAACTTCCGCAACATCTTTGCCGTCAAAGATTGCTCTACGCTATTGAAGGTAGAGAATGACATTTGGAAGATTACCGAGATAAATGAGGCTGACAAGAAATCAAAGGGCAAGATGAAGATGGCTTTCTCTGAATATTCAGCCTTCGTACAGAGTGAACTGAGTGACGAAGAGTTGGTCAAGTCCCTCTTCGGTGGTAATGATACAGAGAATGCGTCCTTGATAATAGAACAAGTAGGTAAGAAACAGCAATATACCTCGCACATACCAGTCTATTCACTTCGTGCCGCTTGCGGAAGGTTTGAGGACGAGGAAAATGCCGAAATTGAGGGATGGATAGACGCAGAGAAAATCAATGTCAAGGCAAGTAAGGACTTGTTTGTTATCCATGCCAAGGGAGACTCTATGGAGCCTGAGATTCATGATGGCGACTTATGTGTCTTTCGTTGGGTATGATGGGGGAAATCGACAAAACAGCATCGTGCTGACACAGCTTGCCTCCATCGACCCTGATTATGACGGTCTCTATACCATCAAGAAATATCATTGCGAAAACTCGTTCAACCCATACGGTCGTTCGCAAAATGCCAAGGTGGAGTTGCGCTCCTTGAATCCCAAGTACAAGACCATCACCCTGACGGCAGCCGACGAAAACGAGTCGAAGACAATAGGAATATTCCTCAAAACCCTATAACAAAAACAAAAGATCGGAAGAGCACACGTCTGAACTCCAGTCACCTATACATCTCGTATGCCGTCTTCTGCTTGAAAA
>ENA-ORIF01000090-ORIF01000090.1-human-gut-metagenome-genome-assembly--contig:-NODE-90-length-10528-cov-44.291647_pt1 | contig 10528 bp, 14 predicted proteins | sample MGYA00243027_ERZ508740 | MGnify/ENA primary metagenome ERZ508740 (study PRJEB26277, sample SAMN04329858) | human gut metagenome | biome: human-associated habitat | host: Homo sapiens | place: USA...
TTTTTCAAGCAGAAGACGGCATACGAGATGTATAGGTGACTGGAGTTCAGACGTGTGCTCTTCCGATCTGCTCAGAACCGCTACGCTATAAGGTTGGCGGACCATCAAAGGTCTACGCCATGTTTTGCGGGATGGGACCGCCTGGGAATTAACTATTACAGAAAGGAGACATCCCAATTACAAAGACGACATTATAGCATAACGACACTACAGAAATCTTTGGTTGTATCATTGTTATAAATTTAATAACATAAATACACTACCCAGCTGTTCCAGCAGCTTCCACTGCCAGAACAACCTCGGTACATATCGAGTTCTAAAAAATAATCTTAATTATCTAATGTGTGTTTCGTATGGTATCATTGAAGGGTTCACACGGATATCACGGATCTCACGGATAATCTTTAGGGTGAAGGATTGCTAAGCACACTCCCTCACCTGTTTTTTCAACATAGTAACATGGAAACATAGACTTATAGTCCTTATCCCCATCTTTCAGGCGGATAAGAAAATCTGCTCTATTTGCTAAAACCATCAAGCACGTCTTGCTTGATTCTCTTAGCAACATCCAATTGTTCTTCGCGTACTTTTCTAAGGCGGAAATTATTTCGGATGACAAAAATCTCGCTCCATCATTCAGAATTCGCACGATATATATATCACCTGTTTTGCTTGTAAATCTATATTCAAATGCATCCATTACATAGCTATTTCACAAACCTCGCAACCTCGTTTAGCCATATCTTGCAGCTGAGCTGCCTTATATGCCTTCATACGCTTCACCCACTCTGCTACCTTTGGGGAATCGCTTTTAATAACTAATGTTTCTTTTATTTCTATCATTGTATAACCTCCTATATTAAAGACTGCTGCAAAGATACTACTTTCTGACGTATACACCAAGGAATTAAGAGAAAAAATGCATTTATTAACCTATACTTGGCTTATGGCTAAACATTACAAAACACAAAATGATTCCGCTTCCTTACCGGTTCTGCGGCGATAGTCATCACGCATACGCTTTTCCATTTGTGCTATGTATTCTGCCTTCTGTTCCCTAGAAGCCTTGAAGCGACGCATAAAATCTGCCATTTTTTCTTCTATGTTCATAATATAATCTCCTTATTAATGAGACCGGCTGGCTAATGTTCGGGTTTCAACATAAACATATTGACAGTATTGTTGAATTCTGAAACGTAATCTACAAAATGCGGATTATCCTTTCTTAGAATCATTGCTGCGTAATTATCTACTCCTTCTAAGTCTTGGATATTAGCTACCATTATGACATATTGGTCTTTGCCATTAGCATAAGCAAACCAAGAATCAAACAGACGATTTCGCATTGCTTGCTTTCTATCGCCCGTTTCACATATATAAAGGAGAGCAAACTCGTTTGTCTCAAAGAAATTGTCAATGATAGCAATTACAGTATCTCTTACCTTCATATCACGAGGTGAACGTTGCTTGTTCACATTCGTGATATTAAACATGTATGCCTCGCCATGTTCCAGCAAGTCATCAAGATCAAAGCTAATAGCAATCTCAACGCTATAATCTGTTACGAAACGGTAAGTATTTGGATTTACCATCATAACATCATACGGCGAAGAGGAATTGATAGTTTCCAAAGAAAGTTCTTTCATATCACCAAACATTTACAAACTTTGGTTCTTCTCCTGTGCGAGCTAGGTAATCCTGACGGAGCATCTGCTCTAACTCAGCCATACGCTTTCTTTTTCTTTCCTTTGATGCCATGAATCTTTTCATCGCAGCATCACGCTTTTCCCAAAATTCTTTATTCAATGTTTCCATAAAACCTCCTATTTTTTAATATTCAGTGCAAATATAAGGGTTTTCTTTGAAACTACCAAATTTTTGGGGGAGTTTTTCAACTCTATGTCTTTTACCATTACAGCGTCCCCACTATATTACAAGAGTTACACCTATCAGTTTTTTGTTCCTCATTGCTGTATCGCTCTGGACTAGTCGTCTTTCGAAAACCTACCTTCAATAGTCTTTACGACCCTTTCGGTTCCCCTTACAGGGGACAGAAACCTTCCTTACCGTTAAAGAAGGTATTTTTCTACCTCTCCGTCTCTCCTGCAAGGAGAGCTCCACATCCTAACCAAGCCTTCCCTTCTCGAAAAGGGAAGGATGTAACCGCCCTCCGGTGCTCGGAACCGCTATGCTATAAGGTTGGCGGGGCATCAAAGCCCTCGCCAGGTTGTGCGGGATGGGACCACTGGGCTGTTACGGGAGTATTGTCTCCATTGATGAAATAGAAGTTTTTTACAAGTTTTCTACCAGAAACTTGATATAGTCATCATTGACATTGGATATTTCTCCTTTATCATAAATTGTTAGGAGTGTAATATCCATCGTTTCTGCATCCAACAATATATTCAACGTCAAAATTACGGCTATGCTTCCTTCATTTCCCGAATGAAATCATCAACATCCTGAAGCTTTTTTCCTTGCAATTTAGCAAGTTTTACCTCTTGCAAGGCCCGTGACAAGCTTTCCTTGACATAAGCCTTCTGCTTCTCTTCTATAGTCAAAGGTGATTCTTTAATTATAGACGCAGAAACAACTCCACGCAACATCTTAATGGCATTGCGAATACTAGCAGATGGCTGCGTATCATCTATTGTAACTAATATCTGTTCCATATCCTATCTTCTTTTAATTAAAATGATGGTGCAAATATAAGGGTTTTCGGTGAAACTACCAAATTTTTGGGGGAGTTTTTGCTTCTTGCTCTAATCTCCCCCAGATTAACACAGATTTCTTAGACCTATTCGGTCTCAGGTGGTAAATCTCACTCTGCTCTCAAGGATTCTATCACAAACCTTTCGAAGCTTGCCTTGTAGCCGCCTTCCATCGGGCAGGGATCGTCGGGATAGGACTTGTGATACTCCTCTTCCATGTAGTCCAGATAGTCCATTATCTGCATCACCTGGTCTTTGGTGCAGTGATGCTTCTTCAGCGAAGAACGAAGCAGGCAGTAGGACTGGGTATGACTGGCATAACCCTCTTAGACATGCTTGACTGAATTCTCATTCATGTGGCCAGCAACCTTTAAGGTGCGTACCACATTGCTACTGCCGCCGAGGATGGTATCCGTCAAAGCGCGCAGTGCCTTTTTGGTTTTTGTAAATCGTGTCATTTCTTAATATATTTAAAAAATTCGAATATCTTTTGTTAAGTTATTATAAAATCATCGCCTTTTTGTACCTATATATGTAGGTACAGGATTCTTGGCGGTCTCAACCTTTTTTCTTAAATTCGCAGCAGCTTTCAAGAACGAGAGCTGAAGCAATCTTAAGTTACCGAATGGTGAACAGCGGGGTGAACACTTGCCCCAAGTATTCACCTTTTCGGCTCCGGGGTGAACCCTAATAAAAAGAACTTTGTATATACAGCGCATGCTAGAAATATAAGAGTCTCTATTATAATGGGTTATATAGTGTTTTTAACACATTATTAACGCTAAAGGTTGGCATCGGGGTTCACCCTTCACCGACTTCATCGCCAAGTGTTCACCCACTCTCTTACTTAGAGAACGTTGCAAACAACTGATTAGTATATTAACAACTGATAATTTTAAAAAATGGAAAAAGAACCAAACTACAACAGTATGAATGGGACAGCTACGATGCCATCGTACTTCCCTTGTATCAAATCTTCGGAGAGCCATCCACTCGCCGACTGGTTGTATCTCAAGAGCGTGATTACCTCTAGCCCTGAGCTTCGAATGATGACTGAGACTTACCGCAAGCGCCTCGCCATCAGCAAGCAGTTTGCCGACCAGTATAAGCCTGAGATGCCTGCCATCACGGTTTCGGCACTCATGGACGGCTACGGCAGACAACTTGCCGACTTCCTCAAACCTACCTACATGTTCCAGCTCGACTTCGACCATGTGAAGAAGGAAGATATGGAGCAGCTTATCCAACTGGTGAGAGGCGACAGTCATACGATGGTAGAGTATATCACCGTGAGCGGCAGGGGATTCAGAGTGTTCTGTGCCTACCGTCCTGTAGATGACGACGACATCAGCGTGCTGGAACTCTTCGATGCCGTGCTGCAGAAGGCGATGGCTTACTACACCCAGCTCCTGGGTATGGCTCCCGACAAGCAGTGTGTCGACATCACCCGATGCGCCGGTCTTGCCTACGACCCGGATGCCTATTTCCGTTGGGATGCCGAGCCTTTTGCCTTGGGACCGAAGGACCTGAAGCCCCTCTACACGAAGAAGGCGTTGCAGGCGAAGTATTCTGCCAAGCGAAAAACCAAGAGCGGCAAGCGAAGCACCAAGGCGAAAGAGGAGGCGAAGTCAAGCGATAAGGGTGCGCCTACCATCGAGGAGGCGGCTTCCCACATCAAGGAACTGCTCGACCTGTGGGGCTATCGATTCGAGCCTGAGCATCACAACGAGTACGTATGGCACTTTGCCGACATCTGCATCTACTATGGCATCCCGCAGGAAGAAGTTCTGACCTACGCCGACCGTGAGTTTGGCACCAGCTACGAAGATACGGCTTCCGTCGTCAAGTCTCGCTACAAGCATCTGCACAAGTTTGGCATCTGGCATTTCTATCGCCAGGGCGAGGGCCGCAGCGGCAAGCCATCGGTAAGGAGCATCAAGCAGTGGCTACTCACCCACTATCTGTTCCGCCGAAACGAGCTGACGGGATTTTACGAGGTGGAGAGCCGCATCGTTTTAGACGGCAAGTATCCAGACTGGGTCCGCATCGACGACAACATCGAGAACTCCATCTGGAGTGAGATGGACGAGTCGGGACTGCATCTCCCGGAGAAGACCTTGCACAACATCATCAACAGCGACTTCAGCGAGCCGTTCGACCCCTTGGACGATTACCTGCGCAGTCTGCCGAAATGGAAGAAGGGAGAGGATCCCGACTACATCGACCAGCTCGCCGACCGCATCGAGGTAGAGAACCTGCCCGCCAACGAGCATACGCAGAGCCTCTTCCGTTATTTCTTCAAGAAGTGGCTGGTGGCGATGGTGGTGGCGTGGGTAACGCTGAAGGTGGTGAACCAGATGATACTCATCTTCGTGGGCAAGGGTGGCATCTTCAAGACCACGTTCTTCCACATGCTGTTGCCCCCACAGTTGCGCCAGTACTTCCTCAACGACTCGACGGGAGCCTATACCGACAAGGACTTCATGGAGGCTTTCAGCAGCAAGGCTCTGCTCTGTCTCGACGAGTTTGAGATGGTATTCGGCAAGAACCTGAGCGCCTTCAAGAGCAACATGACCAAGGTGACATTCTCCATCCGCCGACCTTACGACAAGTACCGTTCGGAGATGCCCCACCGCGGATCGCTCTGCGGCACCACCAACAACCAGCAGTTCATCACCGACGAGGAGAACCGCCGCTACTGTCCATGGCTGGTAAAGAGCATCGAGAGTCCGATAGACCACCCGATAGACTACGACCACGTGTTTGCCGAGGCAGTGGCACTGGGTCAGGAGGTGATGAGCCATTCTAAGGGCGAGCCCCTGGAGTGGACATACTGGTTGACGAGGGACGACATCGAGCTGATGCGCTGCCACAACCGCCTCTTCATGGTAGCCAACTATGCCGAGGAGCAGATACTCCGTTACTACCGGGTGCCGGAGCCTGATACGCCGATACAGTTCATCAAGTTCCGCTACAGTGCCGAGATACTGGAGAGGATAGGTGTCAACCCTGCCCTTCGCCAGAACCTGAACAACCAGAACATCGGTAACGTGATGAAGCGTCTTGGATTCAAGAAGATTCACAAGAAGAACGGCAACGGCTGGGCTGTGATCGAGAAGAATGGTGGCGAAATCAACAACGATGCGTTCATCGATCCCAACGATACCGTGGAGGATTAAGTATCTTGGTTACGATGGCTAAGTATCATACTTATGAAGCATAACCCTAATAGATAACATTCAACATTATAATTACCGTCTATGGATTTACGAAGTTACACCAAGCAGGAGTTAGCCCTGCTCTATTTTCCGGATTCCGACCCGGACGTGGCAAGAGCCCATCTGATGAGATGGATAGTAAGATGCACCCAGCTCTATGAACAGCTTAAAAAGAGTGGATACAACAAGAGCTGCAAGGAGTTCAATCCTCTGCAAGTATCCTATATTTTCTTCCATTTGGGAGAACCCTGATATTTATCAGTGATAATCGGTGAGTATCGGTGAGCAACGATGAGCATCGGTGAGTTGGGAATGAGAAATGTTGTATCTTTGCATTGTGATTCAGAAAGAAGAACATTAACCATTAACACTTAAAAACTATGTTGCTTTACGTACTAAAACTAAATCAGAACGCCAAGATGCCAGAGGCATACGGCAAGTACTACGCCTATCCAGTCATCACTCAGACGGTAGACATCGACGGCCTGGCCGAACACATGGCTAGCCACAACACTCCTTTCTCTAAGGGAGCCATCAAGGGCATGATTACCGATATGGTATCGTGCATCAAGGAACTCACCTTGCAGGGTATCGCTGTGAAGATTGACGACCTCGCCATCTTCTCCATCGGCATCCGCAACAAGGAGGGAGCCGCCTCGGAGAAGGAGTTCACCATCGCCAAGAACATCGACGGTTTCCGTCTCCGTGCTCGCGGCACCGGTGAGTTCAGCGCCAAGACCATCAACCTCGATGCTACGCTGAAGAAGGCCACTGCTCTGTTAGGAGATGGCACCACCCCGGATACCGGGAAGGATACCACTGGTGGTGACAACACCAGTCAGGGTGGTAGCGAAACCCCTGGTGGAGACAACACCGAGCAGGGCGGTAGCGGAACCACTGGAGACGGAAATTTAGGCTTGTAGTAGTCCTAGCCTCCTAGCATCTGAAACAAGAGAAAGCGCATTGGCAGGATGCAGTCCGGAGTAATCCGAGGGCACATCAGGAATGAGTTCCTCACTCAACATTGTCAAATCATCGCCCTGAACGGATACTTGCTCATCCTGCCCGCTTCTTCTCTTTTGTCTCCCCACACTAATCACTAAACATTAATCACTAATTACACTAATCACTAACAAAAATGAAAAAGGAAACAATCAAGAAAGTCATCAACTTCGTCATCACCGTCCTCACTGCCGTTCTCAGCGCCTTCTGTGTGCAGAGCTGCAAGGGATAGCGTCTGAACACGAATTACACGAATCGAACGAATCATATCTGTTCAAAGGACATATTCGTGTCATTCGAAAGATTCGTGTTCAGTTAAATCAAAACACTTTGCGTTCGTATTCCAATCCGTCAGAGTGGCCAAAATTATAGAGAATACCGAGTTTAAAACCTGTAGCTTTGAGATAATTATATACTTGACTTCGATGGGAATCATTGAGTTCTGAAACAGCTTTCAGTTCAATAATAATGTCACCATAACAGACAAAATCAGCTCGATAAGTCTGCTTTAGTTCATGTCCATCATAGAAGACTTTAAGTTCTTTCTCACGTTCAAAGGGGATGCCTCGCTTAGCAAATTCAATAGCCAAGGCTTCCTGATAAACGGCTTCAAGGAATCCTGAGCCCAATACATTATATACATGCATTGCAGCCCCTGTGATGTTATATGATTCTTTACTACGGTATATCATAATCTCTATATTTTTTTGAACACGAATTACACGAATCGAACGAATCATATCTGTTCAAAAGACATATTCGTGTCATTCGAGAAATTCGTGTTCAAAATTAAACATTAATTCTTAATAATCCAAAGAAACAATGAAGAATCCAAGAAAAATCAATCTGATCGTGGTACATTGCAGTGCCACACGTGTTAATCAGGACTTCCCAGTAGAAGCCTTGGAAGCCTGCCACAAGGCCCGCGGTTTCCGCTCCATCGGTTACCACTACTACATCACGAAGGATGGCGTTGTCTATCCCTGCCGTCCAGAAACCGAGGTGGGGGCTCACGCCCGCCACTACAACGCCCACAGCATCGGAATCTGCTACGAGGGTGGTCTCGACGAGAAAGGCAAGCCTGCCGACACTCGCACTCCAGCCCAGAAGGAATCTCTGGAAGACCTCCTCTACAGTCTCGTCCTCGACTATCCCGATGCCGAGATTCTAGGCCATCGTGACCTCCCTTGGGTTCGCAAGAGCTGTCCTTGCTTCGATGTCAAGGAATGGCTGAAGGAAATCGACTTCCATCTCTAGAAAATGCTCCTCATCTGAAAACAGATGGGGAGTTTTTTTGAATCCCTCCGTCTCCCTTTAGATAAGATTAGCTGCACTCGGCAATTTGAAAGCAAACTTTCATTGCGCTCATTTGCAAAATCTTTAGCCAAAGGGAGAGTTTTTCGAAAACCTACCCGTCCTTCTTTACCATTAAAGAAGGCTCCACCTTTCTCACCAAGCCTCTCTTTCCTCAGGAACGAGAGGATGTAACCGCCCTCTGGTGCTCAGAACCGCTGCGCTATAAGGTTGGCGGACCATCAAAGGTCTCGCCATGTTGTGCGGGCTGGGACCGCCTTATTCTTTATTAAGTACAAAGCTTATCCCGAACTTTATTTTGAGCTTAACAGAGTACTTTTCCTTGTAACAAATTCCCTATTAGCTCGTATATCCAAATGGACACTTTTGACAAACATCATCTTCATCTTGGTAACTTTTCCAAAAAAATCCTATACTCTTCATATCTAAGATAATTTGGGTTATTTAAAATCTTCATCACAAAATAAAGAAAGTTGTGATTCCTCTATTTTCTTACGACGATAACGTTTTGTTTCATGAAGGACATGAACTCCATCATCCCACGATGTTATGTTAGAGACTTCACTTTCAAGAGATGACTTAGCTATTCTTCCGATTGCATCATATATGGTTGTCGTTTTAATAACCAAATCGCATTTTAAAGATGTACCAGTTGTAAAACCTACTTCCTTGGCATAAACTTGTTCTAGGAATTCCTTATCTACGATTTTAAAAGTAATTTCTTGATTATTAAACAAACCTTTCCACTTAGCTTTACTTCCTTTCATTAAAACTGGTGATATAACTAAGACTGATGTCCCTCTATATTCACTTTGAGTTTTATTGGTATAACCTTTTACTATTTGGCGAGAAAAATCTTTCTTTTCAATGGTCGCACTTCTGCAATTTCTATTATCATCATCAATACCACCATATGAAGAACAAGTAACTTTTGTCACATGTTTCTCCTTATCCAATTCCTCGAAATACCGATTTTTTCTGGTTAGAATTTCAGTCTCACACGGATCTCACGGATTTCAAACTACTTCCATCCTCACTTTGCTTTGACATGAACAAAGACTTCAAGAGGTTGAGCATTTATAATAAAGAAATGATACCAAGTAATAAGCTTAGCACTCCCAAAATAGCACCAAGCCATCCCAAGCGAACACTTAACTTCGAGATTTTATCTCCTGCAACAAGCATGTCATTAGCCATCTTGATATGAACTAATGTAGCATTAGCTCGTCTGCCCTGAAAGACATTTTCCACTCGCTCCTTTATCACCTTTATATTATTTATAGCATTGTCTGTATTAAATGCACATGCCTGTAGCGTATGGTTATCACCAAGAGCTTTGTGATAAGAAACATTGTTATGAGAATACAATAAAGCACGATAATAGACAACCTCCCCTAAGATATCTATACATCTTGCATCAAAACTTTCAAACTTTTCCTTGTACAAGACATCACGATAATCTGGTGAATCCAAGATACTCATAAGATAGGATGCATCAAATTCCAATTGTTCAGTAAAGTCTCGGAATCGTTTTTCATATTGGCGCAAATAAAATATTAAAGGCTTGTTGTCTGGAGAAAAAATCTGAGAGTCGCTTTCCTCCGTACATACATAGGCATCAAGAATGGAATCACAGTCATCCGTATGATTTTTATGTTCATGATAAAATCCCTTGACATAATGATATATGGGGTTTGTCAAAGCCTTAATTAGCAATTCAGTATCAGCAACAGACACGTCAAATGAATAAAGGATAAAGCCATTATCGTTAGCCCCCTTATGCATCAAAGAAAATTCTACATCAATTCCACGCAAGGAGAGAATCACGATAATGTTTTCTTGTGAATCTAACTTCAATGACAAATGGCACTGGCATCCTACTTCATCAGAAATATCTTCTTTTTCTAAAAAAGAATTCTCTGACAAGGGAACTGGTGCCACATGATATATGGATGGAATCCAAAAAACGCAATACCCATTCATCATTTATACTCCTAAAACATAAAAACGTTGTCCATCTAGTCGTTCCAAGCGAGTTGGCTCACGATAGAATTTTTCCTGCTCCTTGCCAAGCTTGGTTATTTGCCAAGTAGAGTTTACTTGTTCCAACTTATCTTTTGTAATGCCTTTCTTGATAAAGCCCATACGACAGAATTGATTGAAGAATTTTTCTCCAATCTCGTTGATCAATTCTTTTTTGCTACCATGTTGTTTGTTTGCAATAAACAATATGGCTTCTTTTCTATCGCTAATCATAATTCCTATAGATCGGAAGAGCGTCGT
>ENA-ORIF01000091-ORIF01000091.1-human-gut-metagenome-genome-assembly--contig:-NODE-91-length-10516-cov-27.582431_pt1 | contig 10516 bp, 6 predicted proteins | sample MGYA00243027_ERZ508740 | MGnify/ENA primary metagenome ERZ508740 (study PRJEB26277, sample SAMN04329858) | human gut metagenome | biome: human-associated habitat | host: Homo sapiens | place: USA...
GACCACCGAGATCTACACTCTTTCCCTACACGACGCTCTTCCGATCTAAGCAGAATCAGGAGGAAATGATTATGGGTATGACCATGACGCAGAAAATACTTGCGAAACATGCAGGTCTTGCAAGTGTGGAAGCAGGACAGTTGATTGAGGCAGATTTGGATTTAGTGCTTGGTAACGATGTCACAACACCAGTTGCCATTCACGAGATGGAAAAGTTTAATAAGAAGGAAGTGTTTGATAAGAGCAAGATTGCACTTGTTATGGATCACTTTACACCGAATAAAGATATTAAGAGTGCAGAGCATTGCAAATGTGTACGTGAGTTCTCAGGCGAGAATGAGATCGTGAACTTCTTCGATGTCGGAGAGATGGGAATCGAGCATGCATTGCTTCCGGAAAAAGGACTGATCGTTGCAGGCGAGACATGTATTGGAGCCGATTCACATACATGTACCTACGGCGCCCTTGGTGCATTCTCCACAGGTGTCGGAAGTACGGATATGGCAGCCGGTATGGTGACAGGTAAGGCATGGTTCAAGGTGCCATCTGCAATCAAGTTTAATATCGTAGGCGAGAAAGCACCATATATCAGTGGTAAGGATGTAATCCTTCATATCATTGGTATGATCGGTGTAGATGGTGCACTCTATAAGTCTATGGAGTTTGTTGGTGAGGGTATCAAGAACCTGACAATGGACGACCGTTTCACAATTGCAAACATGGCAATCGAGGCAGGTGCAAAGAATGGTATCTTCCCAGTGGATGAGCAGACAGAAGCTTACATGAAGGAGCATTCGACAAAGGCATATACAAAGTACGAGGCAGACGCTGATGCAGTCTATGATGAGGAATATACGATTGATCTTTCAACCTTGAAGCCAACCGTTGCATTTCCACATCTTCCAGAGAATACAAAGACCATCGACGAAGTTGGCGATATCAAGATCGATCAGGTAGTCATCGGTTCCTGCACAAACGGAAGAATCTCTGATATGCGTATTGCAGCCGATATCATCAAGGGCAGACATGTGGCAAAGGGTGTGCGTGTTATCGTGATCCCTGGCACACAGGAGGTTTATTTACAGATGCTCGAGGAAGGTCTGACAAAGGCATTTATCGAGGCAGGTGCGATCGTATCAACTCCAACCTGTGGACCATGTCTGGGCGGACATATGGGTGTTATGGCAGCTGGCGAGAGAGCTGTATCCACAACCAACCGTAACTTCGTTGGACGTATGGGACACGTAGATTCAGAGGTATATCTGGCAAGCCCTGCAGTTGCAGCAGCTTCCGCGATTACAGGTAAGATCAGCAGCCCGGCAGAATTGGCATAAGGAGGAACAAAAATGAAAGCATACGGAACAGTACATAAATATGGTGACAATGTAGATACAGATGTAATCATTCCTGCAAGATATCTGAATTCCTCAGATCCTGCGGAGCTTGCAAAGAACTGTATGGAGGATATTGACAAGGACTTCGTAAAGCGTGTGAAGCCGGGCGATATCATGGTTGCAAATAAGAACTTTGGATGCGGCTCATCGAGAGAGCATGCACCAATTGCAATCAAGGCATCTGGTATCAGCTGCGTAATCGCTGAGACATTTGCAAGAATTTTCTATCGTAACGCAATTAACATCGGACTTCCAATTATCGAGTGTCCGGAAGCTGCCAAGGGAATCGAGGCAGGCGATATGGTAGAGGTTGATTTTGACAGTGGTATGATCTACAACAAGACAAAAGGAACCGAGTTCAAGGGACAGGCATTCCCTCCATTCATGCAGAAAATCATCAAAGAGGGCGGTTTGATCAACTATATCAATGCAAAAGAAAACTAATTTCATCTGGGAGGATAAAATATATGGGAGTTTGTAATAATTGTGGCAATCAGATTTCGGACGGACAGTTGACCTGTCCGGTCTGTGGAGCTTATACCGGTGCAGGCGCACAGGCAAACAATCAGGCACCACAGCAGAACATGTACAACCAGCAGGGAATGTACAATCAGGCACCACAGCAGAACATGTACAACCAGCAGGGAATGTACAATCAGGCACCACAGCAGAACATGTACAATCAGACACCGCAGCAGCCACAGAAAGAGCTTGGAATGAAATGGTTTCATTTCGTAATTTATTTCCAGCTGTTTGTTTCCGCTCTTGTTGGATTGTGGAATGGATTCCAGCTTCTTACAGGCAGAATTTATGGTGAGAACACTGATCGGGTATATAGTTATTTTTCTGGCTTGAAGGGTGTGGATACGATTATTGGTATCTGCTACATCGCGATTGCCATTTTCGCACTTGTCACACGATTTATGCTTGCGGATTTCAAGAAGTGCGGCCCTGCAATGTATATTGGCATGCAGGTAGCAGGTTTGATTATATCAATCGCATATATTGCGAGTGTTACAAGCATCGTGGATGGTCTTACAGAGTATATCGCAAGCTCCACCTATGGAACAATGGCTGTTTCTATCGTGATGCTGATCTGTAACATTGTATACTTTAAGAAGAGAAAGCATTTGTTTGACCGGTAAGAAACAGACAGGATAAATTATTATTTGGAGGATGAATCATGAATTGTAATATTGCAGTAATCAAGGGTGACGGTATCGGACCGGAGGTTGTCACACAGGCAATGAAGGTGTTAGATGCAGTCGGAGAAAAGTTTGGACATACATTTAATTATGAGCAGCTTCTGATGGGCGGATGCTCGATCGACGCATGTGGCGTTCCACTTACTGACGAAGCAGTCGCAAGAGCAAAGGCAAGCGATGCAGTATTGCTTGGTTCCATCGGCGGTAACACAAGCACATCACCTTGGTACAAGCTTCCACCAGAGAAGAGACCGGAAGCCGGACTTCTGAAGATCCGCAAGGAGTTGGGACTTTTTGCAAACTTAAGACCAGCCAATCTTTATGAGCAGTTAAAGGGTGCATGTCCTTTAAAGGAAGAGATTGCAGACCGTGGTTTCGATATGATGATCATGCGTGAGCTGACAGGTGGTCTTTACTTCGGTGCAAGAGAGACAAAGGAAGTCGATGGCGTAATGACAGCCGTTGATACACTGACTTACAACGAAAATGAGATCCGCCGTATCGCAATCAAGGGCTTTGATATCGCGATGAAGCGCCGCAAGAAGGTAACAAGTGTCGATAAGGCAAACGTGCTTGATTCCTCAAGACTCTGGAGAAAAATTGTAGAAGAGGTTGCAAAGGATTATCCGGAAGTCACATATGAGCATATGCTTGTTGATAACTGTGCAATGCAGCTCGTCAAAGATCCGGCACAGTTCGATGTCGTATTAACAGAGAATATGTTTGGTGATATCTTGTCCGATGAGGCATCTATGATCACAGGGTCCATCGGTATGCTGGCATCCGCATCACTGAACGAGACAAAGTTCGGTATGTACGAGCCAAGTGGCGGTTCAGCTCCGGATATTGCCGGACAGGATAAGGCAAACCCGATCGCGACGATTCTTTCCGCAGCGATGATGCTCCGTTACACATTCGACCTCGACAAAGAGGCAGATGCGATCGAGAACGCAGTCAAGCAGGTACTGGTAGATGGCTTCCGTACATGCGATATCGTGTCCGAAGGCACAACCCTTGTCGGCTGTAACGAGATGGGCGACAAGATTGTAGAAAGAATCTAAGTGGTTAAGGAAGAATTAGTAGTTAATTAAGAGATAATACTTTGCCAGACAATTTCGAGGTAGTGAGATGGATGTAAAACATATATTTTGAATTTCATTCATGGATATATACGATATGTTTGGAACCTAGAAGTTCTTGATGTTCTGTAGTAAAAGAAGCAATGTTTGAACACGATGTTCAAACAAGCCGTCACTGAGCCATGGATGGCGAATTGACGGCGGTTGCGTATTATGAAACAATGTAGATCAGAACATCTAGCACTTCTTAGTTTCAATACATTGTATATAAGATGAATGGAATCGAAATATATGTTGCAGGTATGCAAATCTCGAAATTGTCTGAACGAATTGAAGAGAAAGGAAGACAAAAATGAAGAGTGATAATGTTAAAGTAGGCATGCAGCAGGCACCACACAGAAGCCTGTTCAACGCCCTTGGAATGACAGAAGAAGAAATGAAGAAACCATTGGTCGGTATCGTTTGTTCCTACAACGAGATCGTACCTGGACATATGAACCTGGATAAGATCGCACAGGCCGTGAAGCTTGGCGTGGCTGAAGCAGGCGGAACACCTGTGATGTTTCCGGCAATCGCTGTCTGCGACGGTATTGCCATGGGACATATCGGAATGAAGTATTCCCTTGTAACAAGAGACCTGATCGCAGATTCAACCGAGTGTATGGCAACTGCACATCAGTTTGATGCACTTGTTATGATCCCGAACTGCGATAAGAACGTACCGGGACTTCTGATGGCAGCAGCCAGAGTCAACGTACCAACTGTATTCGTATCCGGTGGTCCGATGCTTGCCGGTCATGTAAAGGGACATAAGACAAGCCTTTCATCTATGTTCGAGGCAGTTGGTTCTTATGCAGCAGGCAAGATGACAGAAGAGGATGTCAATGATTTCGAGTGCCATGCATGTCCAACTTGTGGATCATGCTCCGGCATGTATACTGCAAACTCTATGAACTGTCTGACAGAGGCACTTGGTATGGGACTTCCTGGAAATGGTACAATCCCGGCAGTATATTCTGAGAGACTGAAGCTTGCAAAGCGTGCCGGTTATGCTGTTATGGAGATGTACAAGAAGAATATCTGCCCAAGAGATATTATTACGAAGGATGCTATCATGAACGCATTGACAGTGGATATGGCACTTGGATGCTCTACAAACTCTATGCTTCATATCCCAGCGATCGCACATGAGATTGGATTTGATTTTGATATTGCTATGGCAAATGAAGTCAGCGCAAGAACACCAAACCTTTGTCACTTAGCACCGGCAGGCCCGACATATATGGAAGACTTAAACGAGGCTGGCGGCGTGTATGCGGTTATCAACCAGCTCTGTGAGGCAGGACTGATTAATGAAGATTGTATGACAGTAACCGGCAAGACAATCGGAGAGGCAGTAAAGGGACATAAGAACCTGAATCCGGAAGTTATCCGTCCGATGGCAAATCCATACAGCTCAACCGGCGGACTTGCCGTATTGAAGGGAAATATCGCACCGGACGGCTCTGTCGTCAAGCGGTCTGCGGTTGTTCCGGAGATGCTGCAGCATGAAGGACCGGCACGTGTGTTTGAATGTGAGGAGGATGCAATTGCGGCTATCAAGGGTGGCAAGATCGTGGAAGGCGACGTTGTCGTTATCCGTTACGAGGGTCCAAAGGGCGGACCTGGTATGCGGGAGATGCTGAATCCGACATCTGCAATCGCAGGTATGGGGCTTGGCTCTTCGGTAGCACTGATTACAGATGGCCGTTTCTCAGGTGCAAGCCGTGGTGCTTCTATCGGACATATCTCACCGGAGGCAGCTGTTGGAGGCCCGATCGCTTTGATTGAAGAGGGTGATATCATCAGTATTGATATTGATGCATGTACGATCAATGTGAAGGTTTCCGACGAGGAGCTTGCAAAGCGGAAAGAAGCATGGACACCAAGAGAACCAAAGGTAACAACCGGATATCTGGCAAGATATGCAAAGATGGTAACATCCGGTAACCGCGGTGCAGTTTTGGAGTTGAAGTAAAATATATTGAATAATTCAAAACAATGTGCTATCCTATCAGATATTGGTTATCTGACAGGAAGAAAAAGGATAAATCAAGTTGTATGTAGATAAGGAGAAGTTTATGAAACAATTAACTGGATCAGAAATAGTGATTGAATGTCTGAAAGAACAGGGCGTTGACACAGTATTTGGATATCCGGGAGGAACGATCCTGAATGTCTATGATGCATTGTATAAGCATCAGGATGAGATTCACCATGTCCTGACATCCCATGAGCAGGGCGCAAGCCATGCAGCAGATGGATATGCAAGAGCTACCGGTAAGGTTGGCGTATGTATGGCAACTTCCGGTCCGGGTGCAACAAATCTTGTAACCGGTATTGCAACCGCATATATGGATTCAATTCCACTTGTTGCAATCACTGCAAACGTAGGTGTTTCTCTTCTTGGAAAGGACAGCTTTCAGGAGATTGATATTGCAGGTGTAGTTATGCCGATCACGAAGCATAGCTTTATTGTAAAGAATGTACATGAACTGGCAGATACAATCCGCCGTGCATTTAAAATCGCACAGTCAGGCAGACCGGGACCGGTTCTTGTCGATATTACAAAGGATGTAACTGCAAATGTTGCAGACTATGAGCCGAAGGCACCGGAGCCAATCGAGCGCGTGACAAAGACAATCCGTGCAGAGGATATCGACACAGCGATTAAGATGATCGAGAACTCGAAGAAACCGATGATTCTTGTCGGTGGTGGTGTTGTTGCGGCAGATGCGTCCAAGGAACTGAAAAAATTTGCAGAGAAAATTGATGCAGTTGTCTGTGATACATTGATGGGTAAGGGTGCATTTCCGGGAACGGATGACCGTTACACGGGAATGATCGGTATGCATGGAACCAAGGTTTCAAACTTTGGTATCAATCAGGCAGACCTTGTGATTGTCGTTGGTGCGAGATTCTCAGACCGTGTAACCGGTAATGCAAGTAAGTTTGCAAATCAGGCAAAGCTTTTACATATTGATATTGATGCTGCAGAAATCAATAAGAATGTGGAAGTTGATGCAAGTGTTGTCGGTGATGCCAAAGAAATACTGAAGATGATCTCTACCAGAATCAAGGCGTCTAAGAAACCGGAGTGGAGAGCACAGATTGATGCACTCAAAGAACAGTATCCGGATCATGCAGATATGAATGAATTCTCGGGACCGGCGATCATCAACAAGATCTATGAGCTGACAGAGGGCAATGCAACAATCACAACGGATGTAGGACAGCATCAGATGTGGGCAGCCCAGTATTATAAATTCAAAGAGCCTAGACAGCTTCTTACATCCGGCGGACTCGGAACAATGGGCTACGGCGTTGGTGCCTGTATCGGTGCCAAGTACGGACGTCCGGACCGTGTGGCAATCAACATTGCGGGAGACGGATGTTTCCGTATGAATATGAACGAGATCGCTACGGCAAGCCGTTATAATGTGCCGATCATCCAGGTTGTAATCAACAACCATGTGCTTGGTATGGTGCGTCAGTGGCAGACATTGTTCTACGATAAGCGTTATTCGAATACAATCTTAGATGATTCGGTTGACTTCGTGAAGGTAGCGGATGCACTTGGAGCGACCGGTTTCAGAGCTACAAATCTTCAGGAGTTTGAGGATGCCATGAAGCAGGCAATCGAGTTAAATAAGCCGGTTGTGATTGATTGTATCATCGGTAAGGATGATAAGGTATGGCCAATGGTTGCTGCAGGAGCAGCTTTGGAAACCTGTTTTGACCAGCAGGATTTAGATAATAAGTAGGAGGAAGAGGAAAAATGGCAAGAGTATTTAACTTTTCAGCAGGTCCTTCCGTATTACCGGAAGTAGTGTTGAAGCAGGCAGCAGATGAGATGCTGGATTACAAAGGTTCCGGCATGAGCGTAATGGAGATGAGTCATCGCTCGAAAGTGTACGATAACATCATCAAAGAAGCAGAAAAAGACCTTCGCGATCTGATGGATATTCCGGACAATTACAAGGTGCTGTTCCTGCAGGGCGGTGCATCACAGCAGTTTGCTGCAATCCCGATGAACCTGATGAAAAACGGTGTTGCTGACTATATCATTACCGGTCAGTGGGCAAAGAAGGCATACGAAGAAGCAAAGAAGTACGGAAAGGTAAATGTCGTTGCATCATCGGCTGACAAGACCTTCAGCTATATTCCAGATTGCTCTGATCTTCCGATCTCCGAGGATGCAGATTATGTGTATATCTGCCATAACAATACAATTTACGGAACTACTTACAAGAAGCTTCCGAACACAAAGGGCAAGATCCTTGTAGCTGATATGTCTTCCGATATTCTGTCACAGCCAGTCAATGTATCTGATTACGGTCTGATCTACTTCGGTGTACAGAAGAACGTAGGACCAGCCGGTGTCGTTGTTGTAATCATCCGTGAGGATCTGATCCGTGACGATGTTCCGACTTACTGCCCGACAATGCTGAAGTACAAGACACAGGCAGACAATGACAGCTTGTACAACACACCTCCATGCTACGGCATTTACATCTGTGGTCTGGTGTTCAAGTGGGTAAAGGAAATGGGCGGACTTTCCGCAATGAAGATCCATAATGAGAAGAAGGCAGCTATCCTGTATGACTTCTTAGATTCTTCTAAGATGTTCCACGGAACAGTCGTAAAGGAAGACCGTTCCCTGATGAATGTTCCGTTCGTAACAGGCAACGAGGAACTCGATGCCAAGTTCGTAAAGGAAGCAACAGCCGCAGGCTTTGTAAACCTGAAGGGACACAGAACGGTCGGTGGTATGCGTGCAAGTATCTACAACGCAATGCCAATCGAGGGTGTTGAGAAGTTAGTTGCATTCATGAAGGACTTCGAGGAGAAGAACTCATAATAAGGGAGAGAAGAAAATGGCTAAGATTAATTGCTTGAATCCGATCGCAGCCTGCGGTATGGATTTGTTCAATGATACATATGAAGTAGTAGACGATTTTGCAGCAGCAGACGCGGTACTTGTCAGAAGTGCAGCTATGCATGACTTAGAGCTTTCCGATAATCTGCTTGCAATCGCACGTGCCGGTGCGGGTGTCAACAACATCCCACTTGACAAGTGTGCAGAGAAAGGAATCGTAGTATTTAATACACCGGGCGCCAATGCAAACGGTGTAAAGGAACTTGTCATTGCAGGACTTTTGCTCGCATCCAGAGACCTGATGGGTGGTTATAACTGGGTAAAGGAGAATGCATCAGACGAGAATATCGCAAAGACAGTTGAGAAGCAGAAAAAACACTATGCCGGCTGCGAGATCATGGGTAAGAAGCTCGGCGTCATCGGTCTTGGTGCAATCGGCGCCAAGGTAGCGAACATCGGTTTCCGTCTTGGCATGGAAGTATATGGTTATGATCCATATGTGTCTGTCGATGCAGCATGGAGACTTTCCAGCCATGTAAAACACATCAAGAATGTAGAAGATATTTATAAAGAGTGTGATTACATTACTGTACATGTACCGGCGCTTGATTCTACGAAAGGCATGATCAATAAGGATGCATTTGCCATGATGAAGGATGGCGTGAAGATCCTGAACTTTGCAAGAGATATTCTTGTAAATGATGATGATATGATCGAGGCACTTGCAAGCGGAAAGGTTGCTAAGTATGTAACAGATTTCCCAAATGCAAAGATTGCCGGAGTTGATAACGTAATCACATTGCCACATCTTGGCGCATCCACAGAGGAATCTGAGGATAACTGTGCAGTGATGGCAGTGAAAGAAATCGTTGATTTTATCGAGAATGGTAATATCAAAAATTCCGTAAACTATCCGGCCTGCGATGCCGGCAAGTGTTCGGAAGCAGCAAGAGTTTGTGTATGTCACAAGAATATTCCGAATATGATCACGCAGTTTACTGGTGCATTTGCTTCCAAGGGCATCAATGTATCTGACATGGTAAGCAAGTCAAAGGGTGATTATGCTTACTCGGTATTTGATATTTCTGAGAAGGCAGATGAAGATACTGTAAAGTCTATTTCCAGTATCGATGGCGTATTGAAAGTACGTGTAATTCAGTAAACAGGAGTTGGAGGATAATAGAATGAGTGATAAGTTAAAGGTAGGTATTCTTGGTGCAACCGGTATGGTTGGACAGAGATTTATTTCACTTCTTGAGAACCATCCATGGTTTGAGGTTGTGACAGTGGCAGCCAGCCCACGTAGTGCAGGCAAGACTTACGAAGAGGCAGTTGGTGACCGTTGGAAGATGGATACACCGATGCCGGAAGCGGTTAAGAAGCTGGTCGTACACAATGTAAACGAAGTAGAAGAGGTTGCTTCTACCGTTGATTTTGTATTCAGTGCTGTTGATATGTCTAAGGACGAGATCAAAGCTATCGAGGATGCATACGCAAAGACAGAGACACCGGTTGTCTCTAACAACAGCGCGCACCGCTGGACACCGGACGTACCGATGGTAGTTCCGGAGATTAACCCGGAGCATATGAAGGTTATCGAGTTCCAGAAGAAGCGTCTTGGTACGACAAGAGGATTTGTAGCTGTAAAGCCGAACTGCTCGATCCAGTCTTATGCACCAGTGCTTACTGCATGGAAGGAATTCGAGCCATACGAGGTTGTTGCAACAACCTATCAGGCAATCTCAGGAGCAGGAAAGACATTCAAGGACTGGCCGGAAATGGTTGGAAATATCATCCCGTTTATCGGCGGCGAGGAAGAAAAATCCGAGAAGGAGCCACTTCGTATCTGGAGATCGGAAGAGCACACGTCTGAACTCCAGTCACCTATACATCTCGTATGCCGTCTTCTGCTTGAAAAAA
>ENA-ORIF01000093-ORIF01000093.1-human-gut-metagenome-genome-assembly--contig:-NODE-93-length-10441-cov-84.361636_pt1 | contig 10441 bp, 3 predicted proteins | sample MGYA00243027_ERZ508740 | MGnify/ENA primary metagenome ERZ508740 (study PRJEB26277, sample SAMN04329858) | human gut metagenome | biome: human-associated habitat | host: Homo sapiens | place: USA...
AGATCTGCTGAAATTCCTTGACGTCGACAACAGGCTTAGAATAAGCTTCTTTCATGAAGACATTCCTCCTATTCCTAAATTGCCTTATATCGCTGCCGGCAGTTGCCCGCCGGCAGGAGCGATAAATAGGGGTCTACGCGATTAAGCGTAAGTGTGGTTCATCACATCAGAGTACACGGTCCGCACTTTGCCATTCTGATCTCTGTAGGTCAAGAATGCCTTAGCGGAGGCAGTGCCGGTCTGAGCGGAGATACCATAGCTCAGGATGAACTGAGTGCTGCCCTCGGTGCTGTTGGCATAAGCAGCCTTCACAACGCCGGAGTTATCAGCGGAACCCTTCTTGCCAACGTTGGCCAGAGTCAGGTCAGCATCGGTCAGGTTCTTACCATACACGAAACCGGACTTCAGGTAAGTGCAGCCATCCACCATAGCGCGGGTAGCAACGAACTCAACCTTGTAAGAACCGGCAACCTGGTTGGCAGAAACAGCAGCCACAACGGGAGCCTGGGTGGTAGCGGAAGCCGCCTTCACAGTTACATCAGATGCAACATAGAAGGTGTAGCTGTCGCCGTAAGCAACGATCTTGCCGTCGATAGCCCAAGCGGTAGCGCCGTCCTTAGACACGGTTACCTGGGTGCCGTAAGGAACGTCAGCCAGAGTACCCTGTGCGGAGTTGCTGCCGTAAGCAACGGTAGCATCAGCGTCAGTGGTTACAGTGTAGGTAGCGGCAGCGTCCTTCTCATACTGTGCATAAACAGTCATGGAGGAGGTAGCGGCCTTAATGGTAGCCTCATCTGCGGACCAACCGGTGAAGGTGTAGCCGGTGTAGGTGGGCGCCTGCGGGATCTTCACATCTGCGCCGGAAGCAACAGATTGAGAAGAGATCACGTTGTTGAACATATCAACAAAGGTGAACTGAACGGGCTTAGCGGACTCAGCGAACACGGGCGTGTAGGTGACGTCAGCGACAGCCACGGTGGTGTAGGTAGCATCGGTGGAAACGATCTTGTTACCGGTCTGCCAGCCTACGAAGGTGCAGTCCTCATTGGGAGTCGCAACCAGGGTGTAAGTGCCGTTCTCAGCGAACTTCTTAGAACCACCGGCGGTCACATCCTGACCGGCCAGGGTTACAGAGCCGTTCTCCACAGCATTTACAGTTACGGTCACACCAGCCAGAGCCGGAGCGGTCTCCTTGGTGTAGGAGTAGCCACAGTCCTTACAGGTGTAAGTGGTGATCTCGGCCTGATCCAGAGTAGCCTCCTGGGTCACCTTAGCGGTGAAGTCGCAGGCCTTGGTCTCCTTGTGAGAAGCGTCATTGGCGCAAACGCGGGTATGGGTGGCATCAGCCTCTGCAGTTGCAGCGTCATGGCTCCACTGGCCCCAAGCGTGGCCGGTAGCCGGGATAGCTACAGTGTAGGTGCCGCCGCACTCGGTGCAGGTGAAGGTCTTCACGCCGTCCTCGGTGCAGGTAGCAGCCTTGGTCTCCACACCATTATCGAAGGTGCACTTGTCAGTCTTAGTAGGCTGGCTGCAGGCACCCTCGCCGGTGCAGGTAGCAGTGTGGGTGTAATCCTTACCCTCAACGAAGGCCTCACCGCTGGTGTAATCAGCAACGGGGGCACCGTAGTTGTGGGTATGACCCAGAGCGGGCTTGGTCTCCTCAGTGTAGGAGTAGCCGCAATCCTTACAGGTGTAAGTGGTGATCTCAGGCTGATCAGCAGTCTGCTGCTGAGTTACCTTAGAAATAAAGTTACAAGCTTCGCTCTCGGTATGAGACGCATCGTTCAGGCAGATGTGGGTGTGCTTGGAATCAGCCTTAGCGGTAGCATCGTCATGCTTCCACTCGCCCCAGTTGTGTTTCGTAGCCGGGATAACCACATTCTCAACGCTGATCACATAGCCGCACACGGAGCAGCTGGTGGTCACGGTCTTAGAACCGTCCTTATCGCAGGTGGCATCCACAAAGTTGCTTTCCAGCTTCGTCTCGGTATGAGGCGTGGTGGTCAGCTTAGCAGTGAAGGTGGTGTCTGCGGAAATGGTCGCTGTGGTGGGATCGGTATCCCAAGCATAGCTGTAGTGGCCGGCAGCATCGGGAGCCTTCGTGGGCAGAGCCGGTACAGAAGCGGGGCTCTTGCCCTCTTCCACAGTCTCGGTGCCCAGAGAAGCGCCGTCCTCGGTCACATAGTTAACGGTGTAAGACTTGGTCTCCGGAGCAGATGCCTTCATGGGGCACTCGATGGTACCAACGGGGGTACCCTCACTCCAAGACTTACCGGTCAGGGTGTACAGATACGGAACATCCGTACCGAAAGCATTGTAAGGAATACCACAATACTCAGCACGCTCAAAGTGCAGCAGGTCATCGCTGATGGTGGTACCGGCCTTTACTTTGAAACCGATGGTGCAGATGTACAGACCATCGATCACGGTACCGGCATCCGGATCACCAATGCTGGAAGTCTCGCCAACCCAACGAGTCACAGCCGCGTCGTTGTTGTTGGCATCCAGCGGGTTACCAAAGGAAATATATGCATCGGTGGTGCTCAAAGCAGAAGCATCATCAGTCATATAGGGTTCCCAATTTGAATTATACAGGGTTTCGGCGCCGGTACCCTCGAATGCGGGTGTCGTCTTAAAGCTGCCGGTGTTGCCCATACGGTTACCAATGGTCAAAGCGCTGTCCCAAGTAAACTTAAACTGGGTTGCGCCGAACTGACCAGCGGTATCTCTCAAAATGAAGGTACAAGCAACAAAACCAAATTCACCGTACTTACTGTTAGAAGGCAATTCCTCAACAGTCTTACCTTCAACGGAGTGCTTGCTCAGGTCATTTACGGTGGTACCGTCTGCTACCCAGCTCTCATCGCCATCATTAACGAATGCACCGCCCTTACCGGTGTAAGGGGTCCACACTACATCAATCTTCGGCTGCAAAGTCTGGGGGGCGCAAACATCAGAGTCAGCAATTACATCGCCCAACTGATAATCTGCGGCCATAGTAGAAATCGGAGCAGCGGTCAGGATCATCATACCTGCCAGCACACCGGAAATCACTTTCTTTACGCTTTTGCGCATGCTATGAAATCCTCCTTATTTTATGCATTTGCATAAATGTCATTGTTTAGATTTTTACCGGTAAACGCCTTATAGATGCTGTAATCAGTCGCATCTATGTTGCCATCGTGGTTAAAGTCGCACGCAGCATTGTAAGCATCGTCGGAACTACTCTTACCGGTTGCTCGCTTATAAGCACTATAATCAGATGCATCAACAGTTGCATCTTTCTTAAAGTTACAAACAACCATGCCGTAGGTGCCCAGATCCACATCACCGTCAGCAACCGTAATCTCAATGTCACGGTCGTAGCCGTAGGCGTAGCTCAGCGTAGCGGTATAAGTACCGGCTGCCAAAGACGGAATGGTAAATACGCCATCTGCGCCGGTAGTTGCCACAACCTCTCCATTGATCAGCACATCACAACCGATGACGGTAAATGCACTGCCGGCGACCTTGCCGCTGGTATTGGCCAGCGCCAGCACCTTGCCGGTAACGGCATGGCCGGTGGCCGGGGACAGATCCGCTGTCATGGGATACAGCGTTGCGGTATAGCCGTCAAAGGCGGTGACCAGCGCATAGCAGTCCTGGTCAGCCGTGCCATAATCGGCATAATCCGCATAATCTGCCTCAATGAAGGTTTGGTTCGGGTCCGTATCCAAGGTCACAATCTTTGCAAAGTCCACAGGCGCAACCGTAGCAACGGTAACCTGCAACTTCAAAAGGAGCTGACCCGCCGCATCAATGGCGGTGGTGGTGGCGGTCTGGTCCACCCTGGTGATAAAACCAAAGTTGATGGTCCCATTCTGCACCAGCACACCGGCGGCGCCAAGGCCCCGCAGCTGATCCGGCTTGCTGTCCGACAGCAGATCACTGTGACCGTTGACCGTCAGCACAGCCGCGTCATAAGACATGGTGTACTGCATCACGGCAAAGGACTGCATACCGGAAAGCGTAAAGGATACGGTATAATCCCCGGCAGACAGTGCATTGCCGTCTACCGCCCGGCCCTCGCTGTCCGTAAAGGTACAGGAGAGGTGGGGCTGCTCGGTGCCCAAGGTACCCTGGGCAGCCAGCGGGGTTATAGAGGTTAAGGTCAAAATCAATACAAACGATAAGAAAGCAGCAAGTGTTCTCTTGAGTTTGTTCAATTTCATAATCAAAATCAATGTGACCCAAGCGGTGCCGAAGCACCGCCCGGGTACTTTAAGTTAGGATTTAGCCGTAAATAGCGTCGCTCAGGTTTTTACCGGAGAATGCCTTATAAATGCTGTAGTCCGTAGCATCAATGCTACCGTCATGGTTGAAGTCGCAAGCCGCATTATAAGCAGAGTCAGTACTCTTCTTACCGGTTGCACGCTTATAAGCACTAAAGTCGGAATCATCGATCGATGCATCCTTCTTAAAGTTACAAGCAACCATGCCAAAGCTGCCCAGATCCACATTACCGTCCTTCACCTCAATGGTGATGTTACGGTCAAAGCCATACTGGTAGCTGAGCGTTGCTGTGTACTTACCGGCAGCCAAAGACGGAATGGTAAAGGTACCATCCTGACCAGTGGTAGCCACAGTCTCGCCATTGATGACCACATCACAGCCAACAACGGTAAATGCATTACCAGCAACCTTACCGGTTGTGTTCGCCAGAGCAAGCACCTTACCGGTTACAGCGAAGCCGGAGGGAGCAGTGCCCTCTTCAAGAGAGTTCTCTGCATCTACCAGGTTCTTGTAAGCGGTGAAGCAAGCAGACAGGTTGGCGGTGTAGTTGTCCTTATCAGCCGGAACATAGGTGGCAGCGTCCTTATGGGCGTAGTCGCCGTTACCGGTGGTCGCAACATCTACAGCAGCAGCCAGTGCGTTCACATAGTTGGTCCAGGACTCGTCGGTGTAAACCTTCTCGCCCTTGTTAACCAGCTTGCCGCCCTCAACAGCACCGTACTTCGCGGAAGTCGCGGTGGTGGCGATTGCAGCATTCTTGATGGCGTTGCCATCTGCATCGACCTTACCGGAATCTGTCCAGGTGGTGGTCATTGCGCTGTAAGCGCTGCCGCTGGCGTGAGAAACCTCAGCCTCCACCTTGTCGCCGATATAGCCGCGCTCGGTCACAGTGCCCATGTACAGGCTAAACATACGAACTGCCTCTTCAATCAGCAGAGAAGAAGTGCTGGTGGAGAATGCATAGGTATAATCCGCAGCGTCATTACCGTTGGTGTTCGCCAGGTCAGCAATGGTCTGGTCGATCTGGTTCCAAGCGCAGGTGGCAAGCACCGTCTTGGACTCGTCACTCTTCAGGTAGATATCTGCAGCGTACATCTTTTCAGCATCCTTCGCCACGGATACCATCTTCTGGTACTCGGGCAGATCGAAGTTGGCGTCCGTCATACCGTCACGAATGGAAGAAACATCCGTGAAGATCTGACCGGCAACGGTAACGCTCAGCATCTGCGCACACTGATCCACAGCATAGCGCATCTTGTCTCTTGCCTGCATGGCAAGTGCACGGGTTTCCTCACCATTGTTGACAATGGACTTCTCGGTCACCATGTGCTTCACAGTGAAGTCCTTGCTCACGGCAACGCCATTGGCATTGTAGTAAACGAACTTCGCCTGATTGAAGGTGCCTTCCTTTTCAGCACCGTTGATCGCATAGGGAGCATCCTTATAAGTGGTGGTATCCCATGCGGTGGCATAAGCCGGGGTGTTCAGGAAGTACCAGGAAGAACCGCTCTTCACAACAACCTGGCCGGTCTTATCCATACCCACGGTGTAAGCCTGACCACCAACATTGGTGGAAGTCTGAACCGTTACATCAGCATCGGTCAGAGCCTCCGTGGTGTAATAAGGCTGGCTCATAGCGCTGTCAGCATAGTAATAATTGCCGTCAGTCGTTGCATAAGCAGCCAGAGCTGCAGGCAGCTGATCCAAGGAAGTTACGGGCTTGGTTGCAGGCTCGCCGATCACGGTCTTCACCTCAGAGGTAACAGGCGTCTTCGTGAACGCACTGGACAGCGTGCCGGCAGTGGACAGATTCAGCGGAGACTGGCGGGCCTCAAAGCCGGCAGCCAAAGCAGCGGTTGCTGCATCATAGGTTGCGGAAGAGCCGCTGGCCTTATCGTAATCCTTAAAGTCAGAAGGTCTGTAGTTCTTAATGTAGCTGTTCAAAGAATCGTAAGCACTATTGAACTGGCTACGGTTACCATCGTCAGCAACGGTTACTTTCAAGCTACCGGTTTCCGGGTTCTTGTCGCAGAAGAAGCTCAACTTCACTTCTTTCTTGGACACCTGAGAAATATCCGTAGAACCATCATACTTGAACAGATCCAGGGAAGAGGAGCTGTCCTTAGACAGAGTCACGGAACCGGTCTGGATGTACAGACCGTCAATGCCGGTTGCGCCGGAAACCTTGCCCAGCAAGTTGCTGTAAGCGAAGTCGCCGGAGCCGCTCTTCAGATAAACAGCGGTGTAATAACCGTTGCTATCCTTAACAGCTGCAGCCAGCGCTTTGCCGCCGTTCAGCTCGCTCAGCGTGTAAGCGTGGTTCACACGAGATACGCCGTTGGAGGGAACCTGGCTTGCGGCAACACCCTTGACCCAAGTCTGACCGCCATCGGTGGTGTAGTCTACCTTTTCGTAGTTCAGCACATCACCGGTGAACTTATCAAACGCGGCCATCATGTTGGAATTGTTTACAGTTACGGTCTTGTTGCTAAAGGAATCCTTAACAGAAGCGGTGCTGTAAGCAAAAACGCCGTCCAAAGTCTTGTCGGGAGAACCGGCAAGGGTACGGTCATAGCCAAGACGAATCTTGTAGTTCTTCACTGCATCCAGGTTAGAGCTTGCCAGAACAATATCGGTAGGATAGCTTACACGGAACGGCTTCTGCTTCAGGTAAGCGTTACCAAAGTAACCGGTGTTGTTCACGGTAGCCTGACCATCGGCGGTCTTACCGGAAGAACCATTGGAGAATCTGCTGTCCTGAGAACCGCCCGGATACACAGAATCGGACCAGTTCTTCTGCGGAGTCACAAACTGATAAGTCTTGCAGGTCAGGCCGGTGTAGAGGGCCTGGTTGGTGTTGGTGTCGATAATGTTGTAAGTAACGGTGTAAGTTACTACAGTATCTTCATCAAAACCGCCGTTGGTAACAGTGAAGGAAGCGGACTTCTCAGGAACAACTGTCTTGCTGGAGAAGTCTACGGTGCAAGCACTGTTATCGGAGGCCACATTCGTGATCTCAATGTTGTAACGGCCACGAGCAACGAAGTTACCATCGGCGTTCTTCACTGCACGGTTCAGACCGTAGCAGTTATTGGTAACCGTCAGCGTTGTGGTGGTGGTGTTACCGCCATAGCTGAGGGTCAAGTTGCTGTCTGCCACACGAGCGGAAGCCAGCTTCATGTTATGATCCGCCAAAGTGGTGATCAGGCCGCCGATCAAATTGTTCACAGCCTGTACGGTGTACATAGCGCCGGGCAGGATCGTATCGGTCTTGCCGCTGTCGCCGCCTACACCGCCGCTGGCTTCATACACATTGTATACCAGGGTACCCAGTACGCCGAAACTGCTGTCGCTGGAAGTACCGGCAAAGGTATCCTTCTGCAGCAGATCGTCGAAGGGATGATTGTTGGTCGCAGCAGCGGGAACCACATTACGGGCTGTGCCGTAGCGGCCGCCGAATACAACGTTCACCAGATCAGCCAATACATTGTAAACGGTGCGGATAATGCCTTCGCTCTTGATAGGCGGTGCGGAAACCATGGTCAGCAGACGGGTTACAAACCCGGTTGCGCCATACTGGCCGTTCGCATCTGCCACACCAATATTCAGCATACCCTGGATCACATCGGTGTAGATCAGCTCTTCGGAATTCAAAGCGCCTTTCTTTGCAGAATCGCCGTACTGCAGCACGCCTGCAACAGGCAGCAGCTTGTTGGCAATCACATTGATGTTCTCCCACAGGGAGTTGGACAGCTTCACCAGGCAATTGCCGTTGGTGTCGCAAACGCCCAGAAGATTGGCAATACCCTTGCCATGCTCGCCGTCCTTAAAGGTGTCGGTGCCGGCATAGTAAACAACAACGGAATTCAGCAGATCAAACAGAGAAACGCCGTCATTCAGAGTAGCGGTCTCCGGATTCCACAGGTTGCCGTCCTTGTCGTGCATGATAATATAGGGGCTCATTACATAGCCCACAGCATCACGAGCCATCAGCAGCAGATTGTCAATGGTTACATCGTACTTACCGTCTGCGCCCTTCTGCACCAGAGAAGAGTAGTCGTGATCCGGCAGCACATAGCCCAGATACAGCTGCAACGCCAGAGCAGCTACGCCCTCTGCATCGTCGCAAGCATCCAGGTCCTCATTGTGGATGCCCTTCTTGAAGTCGGGGATATTCCGCAGTGCAGAAATTGCAAACGGAATCATCGCGCTCTCCAGATTGGCCTCGGTCAGAGCAGTGCCCTCGCCGTTCTCATGATAGAAAGCGCCGAGAATGTTCGCATCTGTTTTATCACAGATGAACTGCAGCACCTTCAGCATATTGCCAACCAGGGTCTGCGCTACATTGCCGGGATCCTCGGAATTTACTTTCGTCAGACCGCTGGCGTCATAGCTCGGCAGGAAGTCCTTTACTGCGGCAACCAGGAAATCATTCAGCGCTGCCAGCATGGAGCTGTAGCTGCTGTAATCATTTGCCATAAATGCCTCAATGTTCTTCATACCGGTCTCAGCAAAGCTGCAGTTCAGGGGGCCGGTTGCCTGCTTAAAGTAGTAAACAGACATGGGGCTGAAACGCAGTTTGTTGAACAGGGTGGTGGAGTCAATATCTCTCCAGGTGTAGGTGGGAGACTTCACCAGGTCACGGCTGTTGTACTTCTCCAGATCCGCCTTGATGTAAGCCAGATAGGAAGCCGCATCCTTGTACTCTTCGCCAAGGGTCTGGCCGGGCTTCAGGTTCTTTGCAGCCTTTTGGCACTCATAAGCGGCCCAAGCCTGCACATCGGCAGCGGCGTAGTTGTTGGCTACATTGCTGTAGTCCCAAGCCGTGTTGTGGGTCGTGGCACCGGTGTACCACATATAGTAATTGTAGTCGTAACCGCCCACACCGGAATTCAACTGGCCCAGCGTATCCTTCAAGGCGGTGTTCCACACCATCTCAAAGGCCTGGAAGCCAAAGTCAAACAGCGTATTTGAGGGCTTCAGCTCCAACTTCTGATCCTGATAACGGAACAGATATACATTACCGATGGCCTCGCCGTTCTTGTCATGATCCTCCTGCGTTACATAATGCAGGTTGGTCGTGTCAATATACGGTGCGGAACCATTCTCCATATACTGTGCGTATCTGTCTCGAGAATTGGTACCGTCGGCGTATGTAATCTGTGCGGTAATGTTGCTGAGCAACTGGGTGGAGAGCTTATCAAGCAGGACGGAATCCAGCTTGCTGGTCTCCAGACTGGGATTGTTCCGGATCTGAGCCTTCTCCTCTGCAGTAAACCAACCGGTATTCTCCAGAACCAGCTGCTGAACAATATTATATACCATATTGCGCTGATAGCCGTTGGGCATACCGATCAGGTCGCCGATGGTCTTGTAAACATTCAAGAAGCTGTTTACGATACCAAGGCTAAGCTCGCCGCGCAGCAATTTCTTTACGATATTGCCGTTGGCGCCTTCAGGACCCGCGTCGGAAGAAATGTTCCGAACCAGCTTCACAATACCGCGTACAATATCGGTAGAGGAAGTTTTGCTGCGGGACATTCCGTCAACTGCGCTCAAATCTACATAGCGGGCATCGCCGGCCAGCAGAAGCAGTGCGGACTTGCTGTTCAGGAAAGAATCCAGATCTTGAACAGTTTTAAGCACCTCATCCACGCTGCCCAGTTTGATGGTGATGCTACCAAGAACGCTCAGGTCGATATTCATCGGTGCGATGTTTGCCTGAGCAAGAGTCAGATCCACAAAGTCCAAAAGGGCTGTGCAGGCCTGCTCATCATTAAGGATGGGCCAACCCAGTGAGTTGAAGTCCAAGTCCTGGTCATGGTACTTCGTGTTTGCCGAAGCATTAGCCGCGGAAGCGACCATAGCACCGGAGAAACAGCTCATCGCCATCAAGACCGCCAAAAAGAGCGCAAGCAACTTGCGGGAAAACTTTTTAGCTTTCACTAATTTTTACCTCCATAGTAATTTGTAATTCTTACGAATAAATGGTTGCGTGTACGCGCCGTCCCATCCTCTGACCATCGGGCAATCCGATATTCAGGATGAAGGCATTGCAGCCGGACGCCATACATTATGAAAATGCGCATAGAAACACATTTATCGGGAAGAGCACACCGTATCAGATCGGAAGAGCACACCCCACCAGATCGGAAGAGCACACCCCATT
>ENA-ORIF01000095-ORIF01000095.1-human-gut-metagenome-genome-assembly--contig:-NODE-95-length-10419-cov-34.895088_pt1 | contig 10419 bp, 10 predicted proteins | sample MGYA00243027_ERZ508740 | MGnify/ENA primary metagenome ERZ508740 (study PRJEB26277, sample SAMN04329858) | human gut metagenome | biome: human-associated habitat | host: Homo sapiens | place: USA...
AGATCTGCGCAGGTGTGCTCTTCCGATCTACCCTGTGTGCTCTTCCGATCTGGTGGGAAAAGTGAGCTGATCATGTCAATCTGCGGCTTCACTTGTTACAGTTAAGGGGAAAAGCCCCTTATAAATTGCTTTCAAAAATGGAATGCATTCCACAATACGGAATCTTACTGGTGGAATTTTATAAGTATAATTTTTCACAAAGAAAGCAGAACCTAAAATAAATAAGGAGGTGCAATGCACAATGTGGACTGAACCAACTATGCCTTTCGGGCAGTCAGTTATCGTTTCTCTGCTGGGTCTTTCGGTAGTTTTCCTGGCTCTGATCTGTCTGGCTCTGGCAATTATGGTAATTTCCAAGATTCTCCGCTCCGTTGTTTCTGATGGTGCTAAGGCCCCGGCCGCAGCACAGAAAGCAGCACCGGCTGTGTCGGACGAAGCTGATAAGGAATTACTTGCCGTGCTGATGGCAACGATCGGGGATGACCTCGGATTGCCGACAGACAAGTTTAAGATCTTGAGCGTGACAGAAGTTAAGTAATGAGAAACAGGAATGAAAGGAAATCGAAAGGAAGGTTAGAGCAGTTATGAAGTATACGGCTACCCTCAATGGAAAACAGTACGAAGTAGAACTTGAAAGAATCGATGCATACGAGCCAATGCCGCGTTACGGCGAGGCTCCGGCAGCAGCACCGGCTCCAGTAGCAGCACCGGCAGCACCGGCCCCGGCTCCTGCACCAGCAGCACCGGCTCCTGCACCAGCAGCAGCACCGGCCCCGGCGGCAGCACCGGCAGCAGGCGCAACTACCGTAGAGGCTCCGATGCCAGGTAAGATCCTGAACATCAAAGTATCTGCAGGACAGGCAGTTAAGTTTGGTGAGACCGTCATCGTGATGGAAGCTATGAAGATGGAAACTGAAATCGTTGCTCCGGCAGACGGTACAGTAGCACAGATTCTTGTCAAAGCAGGCGACGCCGTTGACACAGGTGCAGCACTGGTTACCCTGAACTAATAGAACGATACAGGGATAATTATTCGAAAGGACGTAAAGAATTATGAAATATGTTGCTACGATCAATGGAAAGAAATACGAAGTTGAAGTAGAAAAATTAGAAGCTTACAAATCTCTGGATCGTAATGGTGTAGCAGCTCCGGCAGCACCGGTTCTTCCGGCATCCGCACCGGTACAGAGACCGGCAGCACCGGCTCCAGTTGCACCAGCACCAGCACCGGCTCCGGCTCCAGCACCGGCAGCAGCACCGGCTCCGGCGGCAGCAGCTCCGGCGGGCGCAACTACCGTAGAAGCTCCGATGCCAGGTAAAATCCTGAACATCAAAGTATCTGAAGGACAGGCAGTTAAATTTGGCGAAGTAGTAGTTATTATGGAAGCCATGAAGATGGAGACTGAGATCGTTGCTCCGGCAGACGGTACAGTCAGCAAGATCCTTGTTAAGGCTGGCGATTCTGTTGATACAGGAGCTGCTCTGGTTGCTCTGAACTAGGAGGTTAGGTAATGAACTTTTTTGAAATATTAAAAGAGCTTCTTGCACAGTCAGGTTTCGCAGCATTGACCTGGAGAAGCTGTGTAATGATTCTCATTGCTTTTGTATTATTATACCTGGCAATTAAAAAGCAGTTCGAGCCGCTTCTTCTGCTTCCGATTGCATTTGGTATGTTCCTGGCAAACCTGCCGTTAGCTGACCTGATGAAGGAAAGCGAGCCGTGGTATACCGCAGGTGTTCTGCGTATCATCTACGGCGGTGTTAAGTCCAGTTTGTTCCCGTGTCTGATCTTCATGGCAGTAGGTGCCATGACAGACTTTGGTCCGCTGATTGCAAACCCGGTGAGCCTTCTGCTTGGTGCAGCTGCTCAGTTCGGTATCTACATTGCATTCATGCTGGCTAACGCAACTGGCTTATTCACAGTAGGCGAGGCTGCCGCTATCGGTATCATCGGTGGTGCAGACGGTCCGACCGCTATCTATGTAGCTAACAACCTGGCACCGGATCTGGTTGCTCCGATCGCCGTTGCCGCTTACTCCTACATGGCGCTGATTCCGCTGATTCAGCCGCCGATCATGAAGCTTCTTACCACTAAGAAAGAGCGTTCCATCGTTATGAAGCAGCTCCGTAAGGTAAGCAAGGTTGAGAAGATTGTATTCCCGGTATTCGTAGTACTGTTCTGCTCCCTGCTTCTTCCGTCCGTAGCTCCACTGCTTGGTATGCTGATGCTTGGTAACCTGCTTCGTGAATCTGGTGTTACAGAGCGTCTTTCTGATACAGCTCAGAACGCACTGTGCAACATCGTAACTATCATGCTTGGTACTACCGTAGGTGCGACCGCAAACGGCGAGATTTTCCTGCGTGTTCAGACCATCGCTATCGTTTGCATGGGTCTTCTTGCATTCGCATTCGCTACCATCGGAGGTGTTCTCCTTGGTAAGGTGCTTTGCGCTGTAACCGGCGGCAAGATCAACCCGTTAATCGGTTCCGCTGGTGTATCTGCTGTACCGATGGCTGCCCGCGTTTCTCAGACAGTTGGTGCAAAAGAGAATCCGACCAACTTCCTTCTGATGCACGCTATGGGACCAAACGTAGCAGGTGTTATCGGTTCTGCCGTAGCAGCAGGTTTCTTCATGCTGATTTTCGGTTAATCGAATATTGATTTTTGGCTGTTGCAGCCGGGATCTGGCTGCATCTGGCCTGCGAAAGACCGCAGCGCCGGAAGTACCGGATCCCGTTTTTACTTATTTATATAGGTAGTTATAGAAAATTTTTTTAAAGGAGGCTTTATTGTGGCTAATAAAGTAATGTCTTTACACGATGCCGTAGAAAAGTATGTATGTGACAACGATGTACTTTGTCTCGGCGGATTTACAACAAACCGTAAACCGTATGCAGCAGTTTACGAGATCCTTCGTCAGGGTAAAACTGGTTTTGTAGGCTGGTCTGGCCCGGCAGGTGGTGACTGGGATGCGTTAATCGGTGAGGGCCGTGTGAGAGCCTACATCAACTGCTATACTGCAAACTCTGGTTACACCAACGTAGCTCGTCGTTTCCGTGCAGCTATCGAGAAGGGTGAGCTTACATATGAGGATTATTCTCAGGACGTTCTGATGCTTCAGCTTCATGCTGCATCTCTGGGTCTTCCGTACCTGCCGGTACGTATGATGCAGGGCTCCGGACTTGTTAAGTTCTGGGGTATCAGCGAAGAGAAGAGAAGAACCATGGAAGGTGTTGACAACCTGAAATGCGTAGAGATCGAGAACCCGCTTGAGCCAGGCGAGAAGCTGCTGGCTGTTCCGGTTCCGAAGCTTGACTGCGCTATCATCCATGTTCAGCAGGCATCTCCGGATGGAACCTGTATCATCGATGGTGATGAGTTCCATGACGTAGATATCGCTGTAGCTGCAAAACGTTGTATCGTTACCTGCGAGGAGATCGTAAGTGATGAGTATATCCGTCGTGACCCAACCAAGACAAGAATCTTTGGTGAGTGTGTAGACGCCGTTGTTCGTGCACCGTACGGTGCTTGGCCGGCACAGTGCTACGGCTACTATGATGATGATGATAAGGGCTTGAAAGAGTACGACAAGGCTTCCAAGTACCTTGACGCTGAGGATGCTAAGGCACAGCTTCAGAAGGCTGCAGACAAAGCTGCTAAGGCTGCTGCTGCTAAGCCGGAAGATGAGAAGCTTGCAAAAGCTGCAGAAGTTGCTGCACAGGCTGCAAAAGATGCTGCTGACGGCACCAAGATTCCGGAGACCTTCAAGGATTACCTTCAGAAGTATGTATATGGATGCAAGGATCAGGATGATCTGCTCAACGTACTGGGCGGCGCTCGCCTCATGAACCTTAAGAATGAGCCGCATCTTGGCTATTCTACCAGACATTAATTGAGGGAGGGAAAATCTAAAATGGCTGATTATACAAAGTATACAAAGCAGGAAATGCAGGCTTACGCCATCGCAAAAAATATTAAAGAAAATCAGATCGTTATCGTTGGTACCGGTCTTCCGTTAATCGGTGCATCCCTGGCAAAACGTGTTGTTTGCCCGAGCTGCCATCCGATCGTAGAGAGTGGTCTTATGGATTGTTCTCCGATCGAGGTTCCGCGTTCTGTAGGTGACAACCGTTTCATGGCTCACTGTGCAGTACAGTGGCCGAACATTCGTTTCGTAGGTTTCGAGGCTAATGAGTGGTTACATGATGCTGATCGTATGATCGCATTCATCGGTGGCGCTCAGATCGACCCGTACGGAAACGTTAACTCTACCTGTATCTTTGGTAAGGGTGATTATGTTAAACCTACCACACGTTTCACCGGTTCTGGCGGTGCAAACGGAATCGCTACCTTCTGCAACACCATCATCATGATGCAGCATCAGAAGAGAAGATTCATGGATCATGTTGACTACATCACAAGCTGTGGCTGGATGGACGGCCCTGGCGGACGTGAGAGAGCAGGTCTTCCGGGCAACCGTGGACCGCAGATGGTAGTTACCGATCTTGGTATCATGAAATTCGACGAAGAGACCAAGAGAATGTATCTGGCTTACTACTATCCATTCTCCTCTCCGGAAATGGTTCAGGAGAACACTGGTTTCGAGATCGATACCTCCAGAGCTCAGCTGATGGAAGGTCCGGATCCGGAGATCATCCGCGTTATTCGTGAAGAGATCGACCCAGGTCAGGCATTCATCAAAGTTCCGAAGGAGACTAAGTAATTAGCCTTCCATCGGGAATCAAGACAGATATCATTTCTGTCGATTAATTAGTTACTGATTGCAGGCGGGACAGGAGACGAACTGTCCCGCAAGCAATTCATTTATAACCATTTTTATTTTTTATTTTATAAGGAGAAAAGAAGACATGAATATGTATTCAATGCCAGGATATTTCCAGAATATGCCTACCGTTGGTAAAGCTCTGGTTAATCCGAATCCGGAAAACGAGCAGGAACTGAAGGCTGTTGAGAACGACATCCATGAGTCCATTAAGCAGGCTCTTGATGCTGGTATCACAACCGAAGAGAAGTTAAACGCACGTGGACAGCTTTCTGCTACACAGCGTATCAACGCCCTGATCGATCCAGGTACATGGTGCCCGTTAAACAGCCTTTACAATCCGGAAGACAACCGTTTCCAGACAACTAACGTTCTGAATGGTCTTGGCCGTGTAAATGGCAAATGGGTTTACATCATCGCTTCTGATAACAAGAAGATGGCTGGTGCTTGGGTTCCGGGACAGGCAGATAACCTGCTCCGTGCTGCAGATACCGCTAAGATGCTGCATCTGCCGTTAGTATACCTGTTAAACTGCTCAGGCGTTGAGTTCCCGAACCAGGACAAAGTATACCCGAACCGTCGTGGTGGTGGTACACCGTTCTTCCGCAACGCTGAGTTAAACCAGCTTGGTGTTCCGGTTATCGTAGGTATCTACGGAACCAACCCGGCAGGTGGTGGTTACCACAGCATTTCCCCGACTATCCTGATCGCTCATAAAGATGCGAACATGGCAGTTGGTGGCGCTGGTATCCTTTCCGGTATGAACCCGAAGGGTTACATCGATGAGGAAGCAGCAGAGCAGATCGTTAACGCTCAGATCGAGAACAGCAAACATCACGTTCCGGCTCCGGGTTCCGTGCCGATCCACTATGATGAGACCGGATTCTTCCGTGAGGTTTACGAGGATGATTTAGGCGTTATCGAGGGAATCAAGAAGTACATCAATTACCTTCCGTGCTTCAACCTGGAGTTCTTCCGTGTTGACAGCCCGAAGGCTCCGCAGCTTCCGGCTGAGGATCTGTACAGCATCATCCCGATGAACCAGAAACGTCCGTACGACATCTACGATGTAATCGGTCGTCTGTTCGATAACAGTGAGTTCTTTGAGTACAAGAAAGGCTACGGTCCGGAGATCGTTGCTGGTCTTGCAAAAGTTAACGGTCTTCTGGTTGGTGTTATCGCTAACGTACAGGGCTTACTCATGAACTATCCGGAGTACAAACAGGGTTCTGTAGGTATCGGTGGTAAGCTGTACCGTCAGGGTCTGATTAAGATGAACGAGTTCGTTACTCTGTGTGCTCGTGATAAGACACCGATTATCTGGCTGCAGGATACCACAGGTATCGATGTAGGCGATGACGCTGAGAAGGCAGAGCTGCTTGGTTTAGGTCAGTCCCTGATTTACTCCATCGAGAATTCTAAACTTCCGTCTCTGGAGGTTACTCTTCGTAAGGCAAGTGCTGCTGCTCACTACGTTCTGGGTGGTCCGCAGGGCAACAACACCAACGTATTCTCTATCGGTACAGGTGCTTGCGAGTACTACGTAATGCCGGGTGAGACCGCTGCAAACGCTATGTACTCCAGAAAGCTTGTTAAGGCTAAAAAAGCTGGCGAGCCGCTTCAGCCGATCATCGACAAGATGAACGCTATGATCCAGATGTACACAGACAAATCTCGTCCGAAATACTGTACAAAACAGGGTATGGTTGATGAGATCGTAGATCTGACCGATCTTCGTCCGTACATCCAGGCATTTACCGAGGCTTATTATCAGAATGCTCAGGCTATCTGCCCGATGCATCAGATGCTGGCTCCGAGATCTACTCGTGAGTTCATCAACTACGGTAAATAATTATCAAATTAAAACGGCATTGTGATAGGTGCCGCTAAGATAACATTTTAAAAAGAGAAGGCGCGTAAGTACGCGGCTGACAGTGATAGTGTAAATAGTGATAAGTAACAAATTGATAGTGTGAATAGTGTGAGGCTCTGGCGAAGCGGCTTGTCTGTATGACTGTAAATGAACCGTTTTGCCGGATGCTTGCAGATAAATCGGGCAAAGGAACTGGAACCTTTGCTCGATTTATTGGTATACTCAGGCAGATAAGTAATAAGTAATAGTTTTGTTAAGAATTATTTTATAACATTTTCAAGATTTTACAGCGACTTTTAGTTGATTTTGTGGTATTATGATGGGTGGAGACGATGTGATAGCACGGATCTGCCAAAACATCGTTGAAACAAAAATCAGGCATAGAAAGTCAGTATTGAAAGGAAAAAGATACATCATGAGCGAAATTTTCACTTTAGGTATCGATGTAGGCTCTACAGCTTCCAAATGTATCATCCTGAAGGATGGCAAGGAGATCGTAGGTAAGTCTCTGATTGACGTTGGAGCAGGTACCAGCGGTCCAAGCCGTGCCATCGAGGCAGTTCTGGAAGATGCAGGCCTCAAGAAAGAAGATATGGCATTCACACTGGCTACCGGTTATGGACGTACATCTCTGATGGACGGAATTGCCGATAAGCAGATGAGTGAGCTGTCATGTCATGCAAAAGGCGCTTATTTCCTTTTCCCGAAGGTTCATACCGTAATTGACATCGGCGGTCAGGACGTGAAGGTTCTTCGCGTTGAGGACGGTGTCATGACAAACTTCCAGATGAACGATAAGTGTGCAGCCGGAACCGGAAGATTCCTGGATGTTATGGCTCGCGTTCTCGAAGTTGAGGTAAGTGATCTAGGCCGTCTTGGCGCTATGTCCAAGAAGCAGGTAGGAATCAGTTCCACCTGTACGGTTTTTGCAGAGAGTGAGGTTATAAGCCAGTTGTCGATGGGAACGGATAAATGTGATATCATTGCCGGTATTCATCGTTCAGTGGCTCATCGTGTCACGGGTCTTGCCCACCGAATCGGTGTAGTGCCGGATGTCGTTATGACAGGCGGTGTGGCTCAGAACCAGGGCGTAGTAGATGCGCTTGAGGCTGAGCTTGGCGTAAAGATTTATACATCCCCGCTGACACAGTATAACGGCGCGCTTGGCGCAGCCCTGATGGCATATCAGGTAGCCAGCCGTCAGAAGTAACTAAGTTAATTTTTAAGAATGGAGGATAATTATTATGGCAAAACAAGTTAGTCCTGGTGTTCTTGCGCTTCGTAAAGTCGTAGATGACGTACATAAAGAGGCGCGTGAGGCCAAAGCAAGAGGCGAGTTAGTTGGATGGTCTTCTTCCAAATTCCCGTGTGAGCTTGCAGCAGCATTTGATTTACACGTTATGTATCCGGAGAACCAGGCAGCTGGTATCGCAGCTAACCGTTACGGTGAGCTGATGTGCCAGGCAGCTGAGGATCTTGGATATGACAACGATATCTGCGGTTATGCTCGTATCAGCCTTGCATATGCAGCTGGTGTACGTGTATCCCGTAAGTATGATCCGGAGACTGGTGAATACATCATCGATCCGAGCACAGGTAAACCATTAAAAGATGCTGACGGCAACGTAGTGATGGGTGAAGACGGAAAACCGAAGAAGGATCCGAAGACTCAGACTCCGTATCTGCAGCTGGACAACCTGCTTGAGATTGAAAAACTCCCGGATGGTCCGGAAAAAGAGAAACGTCTTGAGGCTATTTCTCCGATTCGTCAGATGCGTATTCCGCAGCCGGATTTCGTTCTTTGCTGCAACAACATCTGTAACTGTATGACAAAATGGTATGAGAACATCGCTCGTATGTGTAACATTCCGCTGATCATGATCGATATCCCGTACAACAATACAGTAGATGTTCATGATGAGAATGTTAAATACGTTCGCGCTCAGTTCGACAAAGCGATCAAACAGCTGGAAGAGCTGACAGGCAAGAAGTTCGACGAGAAGAAGTTCGAGCAGGCTTGTGCAAACGCTAACCGTACCGCTAAGGCTTGGCTGAAAGTCTGTGATTTCCTGCAGTACAAACCGGCTCCATATAGTGGATTTGACCTGTTCAACCACATGGCAGACGTTGTAACTGCACGTGCTACTGTAGCTGCTGGTGATGCTTTTGAATTACTTGCAAAAGACCTGGAAGAGACAGTTAAGAAGGGTGAGACCACAACTCCGTTCCCGGAGAAATACCGTGTTATGTTCGAGGGTATTCCGTGCTGGCCGAAACTGCCGGCTCTATTCAAACCGCTGAAGACCCACGGTGTAAACGTTACTGCCGTTGTATATGCTCCGGCATTCGGTTTCGTTTACAACAACATCGATGAGATGGCTCGTGCTTACTACAAAGCTCCGAACTCTGTCTGCATCGAGCAGGGTGTTGACTGGCGTGAAGGCATCTGCCGTGACAACAAGGTAGATGGCGTTCTGGTTCACTACAACAGAAGCTGTAAACCGTGGAGTGGTTACATGGCTGAGATGCAGCGTCGCTTTACTGCTGACCTGGGTATCCCGTGTGCTGGTTTCGACGGCGATCAGGCTGACCCGCGTAACTTCAATGCTGCTCAGTACGAGACTCGTGTAGAAGGTCTGGTTGAGGCAATGGAAGCAAATAAGCAGGCAAAGGAGGCTAAATAACCATGAGTGTTAACGCATTATTAGAAGAATTTAAGGTAAAAGCTGCAACTCCGAAGCAGCAGCTTGCTGAATATAAAGCTCAGGGCAAAAAAGTAGTTGGTGTTCTTCCTTACTACGCTCCGGAAGAGCTTGTATATGCCGCTGGTATCGTTCCGATGGGTATGTGGGGTTCCAACACTAAGACCATCAGCCGTGCAAAAGAGTACTGCGCTACTTTCTACTGCACCATCGCTCAGTTAGCTCTGGAGATGCTGCTGGATGGAACTATGGATCAGTTAGACGGTATTATCACACCTACTATCTGTGATACTCTTCGTCCGATGAGCCAGAACTTCCGTGTAGCTATGGGCGACAAGATGAAAGTTATCTTCTTAGCTCATCCGCAGAACCGTTTCGAAGAGTTTGGTCTTCAGTTCTGTATCGATCAGTACAACCATGTAAAAGCTGATCTGGAAGAAATCGCTGGAAGAAAGATTACTGATTCTGACATCCAGGATGCTATCGTTGTATACAACAAGAGCCGTGCAGCACGCCGTGAGTTTGTAAAACTGGCTAACGAGCACTGTGATGTTATCACACCAACCAAACGTTCCGCAGTCCTGAAGGCATTCTACTTCATGGAGAAGCCGGAATACACTGCAAAGCTGAACGAGCTGAACGCAGAGCTGGCTAAACTTCCTGTCTGTGACTGGAAGGGAACCAAGGTTGTTACCTCCGGTATTATCTGTGATAATCCGAAGCTGCTTTCTATCTTCGAAGAGAACAACATCGCTATCGCTGCAGATGATGTAGCACACGAGACACGTTCCTTCCGTGTAGACGCTCCGGAAGACGAGCTGGATCCGGTTAGAGCACTGGCTAAACAGTTCGCTAACATCGATTACGAAGTACTTCTGTACGATCCGGAATCCAACAAGAACCGTCGTGGTGAGTTCGTAGCTAACATGGTTAAGGAAAGCGGCGCTCAGGGTCTGGTACTGTTCATGCAGCAGTTCTGTGATCAGGAGGAGATCGGAAGAGCACACGTCTGAACTCCAGTCACCTATACATCTCGTATGCCGTCTTCTGCTTGAAAAAA
>ENA-ORIF01000100-ORIF01000100.1-human-gut-metagenome-genome-assembly--contig:-NODE-100-length-10252-cov-24.775332_pt1 | contig 10252 bp, 9 predicted proteins | sample MGYA00243027_ERZ508740 | MGnify/ENA primary metagenome ERZ508740 (study PRJEB26277, sample SAMN04329858) | human gut metagenome | biome: human-associated habitat | host: Homo sapiens | place: USA...
CAAATGGGACGAGAAGCGAAAACGGTCTATGGAGAAGCAACGGTATCGCGCCAAGATGGAGCGATAGTATTCATAATTTAATAAAGATTAATAGTTGAATGAATGATATAACTGCTTGTTTCGCTTTCCTGAAGTATTGCCTTGGATATAAGGTTCCTTACCGTTAAAGAAGGAGACTTTCGAATCCCTCCGTCTCCCTTTAGCCAAAGGGAGTTTTTTCGAAAACCTACCCGTCCTTCCTTACCCTTAAGGAAGGCTCCACCTCTCATCTCGGTCTTCTCCCCTCAGGGAGGAAGAGGGAAACCGCCCTACTCGGTGCTCAGAACCGCTACGCTCTAAGGTTGGCGGACCATCAAAGGTCTCGCCATATTTTGCGGGATGGGACCGCCTTGCTAAAGGTGGATAGGATTATTGAAGTGCTAGTTTTGTGGTAATTCGTTGATAACTTGCAGATTTCTTGTGATTTTCTTGGTGGTTTCGAAGAAAAAGCGTAATTTTGGCGGCAGAAGTGTTAAATATTGAAGGAATTGATTATGAGAAGTATGAATAAAATGTCGGCGGAGGATATCGCTAAGCTTAAGGCGGTAGCTTTGTATGTCTTAGACAAATGTGGTGAAACGGATTTCATTCATTTGTTTAAGATTATCTATTTTGCGGAAAGGAATCTCTATGCAAAATATGGTCAACATTTAGTTAAGGATACTTTTATCGCCATGGAACACGGACCGGTTCCCTCTCATCTTTATGATGCCTTGAAATTAATGAATGGCAAGGGAAACAATAAGGATGTCAAAGCTATTAGCGATTCTTTGTTACCTGCTGGTGGGGAATGCGCTTGGTTTTTTGTGAAAGCTGGCGAAAAGCCTGACTTGGACGAATTGAGTAAAGCTGAGATAGAAGCGTTGGATGCTGCCATTGATAAATACAAAGATATGGATACCAAAACTTTGTCTGAGCTATCTCATGATTCTGCCTGGCATGAGGCATGGGATAAGAATCATAATGCTGTTATGACCTCTCTGAATATTGCAAAAGCAGGTGATGCTTCTAATGAGTTTTTAGAGTATCTCCAGGAACAGGAATTTATAGATTCTATTTTGGAGGCTTAGGCTATGGTGAACTTCAAAGAATTGCTGGGAAATGATAATCAGCTTCACAACTTGCTCCTTGATACAGTTGAGGAGATGGTGAAGGCTATCGATGACGTGGTTGCCAAAGAGAAGAGTGCTCAGATTTCATACGATGATGAGCATCATTCTATCTTCGCTTTCGAGAAGTGTACCGTGGAGAACCATGCTACGGTTCTTAATGTATCGCCATATAAGGTGAATATCTGGATTAGTTTCTTGATGCCTTGAATGGGATTTGTGTGGAGTATCTGGGGTATCCCAAGGAGATGTTTCCTGTGGAAAAGGAGAATGTCAGACTGAGAGATAGGGTGTTGGGAGATATTCTCCATCCTGAATTTCAGGAAGAGGTGCCTCCTATGGAAAAGAGAATTGCGTATGGAATTGTCAAGACGAAGAGATTGTGGGTGAATAGGTGGAAACACAGAATGGTGTTTGATAGGGGTATCTCTATCTTAGATAACAGTAAAACTAGTAATCAAACGAATTTATGAAAATAAAAGAAATAAAAGTTGAGAATTTTCGACTCTTGAAAGAGTTTCAACTGGAGTTGGAAGATGACCTATCTCTCCTCATTGGTAAGAACAATGTAGGAAAGACTTCTCTCTTGGTTGTTCTTGATAAGTTTTTGAATTATGGAGAGACCAAGAAATTTCAATACAATGATTTCAATTTGGATTTTAGAACGGAGTTGAAAGAGTTGATAGAAAATGAAAAGCTCGAACGGAAAGATTATAAAGAATTAGGTATTCGCCTACGTTTGTTGATAGAGTATAATGATAAGGATGACTTGGAATATATCAGTCCCATCCTTATGGATTTGGATGTCGCAAATAACTTCTTGGGGCTCGGATTTGATTATACATTATCATACGACATGTACTTGAATCTTCGTGAAGCTTATCAAACTTTTAAAAACCATGAGGAAGAAAAGGAAGCAAAATCTCGTGAGAAGGAAGGGCAATATGTCGCTAAGACACTTGACGATTTCTTGGATTCAAAGCAGTCTTTATATTTCTTTCTGATAAGAAAATCGATTCATATTAATATTAATAAGGATACAGAATCTTTTGAGGAAGAGAATTATATTAATTTGAAAGATGTAACAAACTTCAATCTTAAGGATGTCGTGAATTTCCAATACATCAACGCAAAAAGGAATGTTGACAATAAAGAGGTTGATAAGACTTTATCCACACAAACATCTGAATTGTATAAAGTTCAAGAAACTGATGACAAACAACAAGAAGCTATAGAACAATTTCAAGATAGATTAAAAGATACAGATGTTGTTCTTTCTTCTGTATATGACAAGATGTTTGCGGATATTATCGATAAGGTGAAAAAATTTGGCGGTATGGCAAGGAATGAAACCATCATAAAGGTCGTTTCTTCTTTGCAACATAGAGAATTATTGAAAGGTAACACAACTGTTGTTTATCAACAGGCAGACAAGGAACTGCCAGAAAACTATAACGGTCTTGGCTATATGAACTTGATTTCGATGATATTTGACATCGATCTCATTATTAAGAAAATGCAAAGGAACAAAGAACGTAAGCCTGCAGATATTAATTTGTTGTTTATAGAGGAACCTGAGGCACATACTCATCCACAGATGCAATATGTTTTCATCAAAAATATCAAGAATTTGCTGGAAAAAGGTATTTCGCATAAGGATGGGATTTCTCGTAAGTTGCAATATATTGTCAGCTCTCATTCTGCTCATATCGTGGCAGATTGTGATTTTGACGATATAAAATACATAGTGCATTCTCAAAAGAATGGAATCTTTGATAAAAACAGTGTAATTGCCAAAAATATGAAGGATTTGCAAAAGGAATATGAGTGTAACGCAAAACACAAACAATACTTTGCATTTCTAAAGCAATATCTTACATTGAATAGAAGTGAATTGTTCTTTGCTGATAAGGCTATTTTTATAGAAGGTGACACAGAGAGAATATTGTTTCCTGCTATGATGAAGAAGGTAGATGAGGAATCTGGACTTGTAGAAAATGAAAATTATCTTTTGTCACAGAATATATCTATTATTGAGGTTGGAGCCTATTCGCATATTTTTGAAAAGTTCATAAGATTTATTGGACTCAGAAAAGGTTTAATAATAACAGATTTAGACTGTTGTGAACCTGTGGTGAAAAAAGACAAAAATGGTCGAAAGACAACCAAATATCAAAAAGCCCAATATGATGCGACTAATGATACACTGGTAACATCTAATGCCTCTATAAAGTATTTCTTGAATACCAGTAGTATTAAAGACATTCTTTCTGACGTACCCGTGAAACTTTCTTGGGATGATGCAGCCAAGTGTTGGAAACGTGAAGACCATGGCAATATTATGTTGGCATTTCAATATGGAAAGGAAGGAGCGTATCAACCTCGTAGCTTTGAAGATGCTTTCTTTTCAGAAAATAAGGAATTCATTACATCAAACACTTTTTCTTCATTAGACCCGGAATGTGTTGAAAAATTCCAAGAAGACAACAATCCTTATGAATTAGCACAAAAAGGTGTAAACGGTAAGTCTTCTTTGGCGATAGAAATTTTGCTCAATGGTAATACTGAGACAAATCCTAATTTTGGGCACTGGAATATACCTACTTACATTAAAGAAGGATTGTTATGGCTGAGGAAAGATTAAAGGATGAATTGGCTCAAATAACAGAGCACATCCAACAAGGACACAATTTCTTGTTGAGTGGCGGAGCTGGTAGTGGCAAAACTTACACGCTTGTGAAGGTTGTGAGATGGATTATAGAAAATGATCCCTCTTCCTTGGTTGCCTGTATAACATATACAAATGCAGCAGTAAAAGAGATTGCACAAAGAGTGAACCATGAAAATTTAAGGGTATCAACTATCCATGATTTCCTATGGGACAATATCAAAAATTATCAGAAAGAATTGTGCAATGTGGTCATTAAACTTCTGAACACTCCCGATTCCGGATTACAAATATCAGGTATGGAAGTAATTCCAACAGACTATTATAGTAACCGAGAAGAGCCTGTTGGTATAAGTTACCAAGAACATACCAATCTGAAAGAAGGCATTCTATCGCATGATGAGGTTATAATTGTTGCGCACGAAATGTTCAAGGAATATCCAAAGTTGTCTGATATATTGAAGAGCCGTTATCCTTTTATCATGATAGATGAGTATCAAGATACTTTTCCTATGGTGGTAGAGATTATGTTGTCATATTTGAAGCAGTCTGACAAAAAATGTATCATTGGTTTCTTCGGTGATGCCATGCAATGTATTTATGATAAAGGTATTGGTGACTTGAATGTTTATAAACATGATGGGGATAAGGGCGAAGTATTTGAGGTCCAGAAACTTCAAAACAGGCGCAATCCACAAATGGTTATTGATTTGGCAAATAAAATCAGAACGGATAGATTGATACAAGAACCATCTGGCGATGTAAAAGCTCCCAATATGAGAGATGGACATATAAAGAATGGTCAATGCTTGTTTCTATATACACAAAAGGATGGTTATGTCCTTTCTTTAGTTCGAAGTTATCTTTCAACGGAAAAGCAATGGAATTTCCATGATGCAAAAGAGACAAAAGAATTAAATCTTACACATAATCTGATAGCTGGGAAGGCTGGCTTTTCTACATTGATGGAAATCTATAGTGGAGATCCTTTGCTGAAATACATAAAAGGAGGCAAATTACAAACCTGTGTACAATCAAATATTTCTGATGAAGAAATGGCTGAGATGACATTCGGAGAAATTCTAAAAGCATTATGTGAGAAAGGTGTTGATGAAAAGAGTTACAAGCCTACTCAGGGACAGAAAGATTATATTGATGCGCATATTTCATTGTTTGAGAAAGCTAAAAGCTACAATTATTTGGCTTTAAGACGCACCTATGTGGAAAATTCCCAACTTGTTGATGACAAGAAGCAAAGTGAAGATGAAGAAAGCAAAACAGGTTCTAAACGTTCGCCTTTAGTAAAGCATTTGTGTAAGATAGAACAGGCTATTCGGTTATTTCAGAATGGAAATGTATCTGAGTTTTTGAAAGTGACAGGATATACAAGGGAAAGAAGTATTAGAAGCATTGAAGATAAGAAGAAATTGAAGGCTTCTATTGAAGCACTTCAAGACATAGAGCATAAAACAATTCAAGAAGTAATAGAATTGGCGGATGAGCAAAATATCTGTCGTATAGATGACAAAGTACGGAATTACAAAGAACGTTCCCCATATATCTATGACCGTATGATGGAAGTGCCATACCAAGAGTTTGTTAACCTTTACAATTATCTTGAAGGTCAAACTCCATTTTCAACTCAGCATAGAACTAAGGGAGCTGAGTTCAATAATGTTTTAGTGATATTGGACAATGGCAGATGGAACAATTATAATTTCGAGAAGTTGTTTACTTCAACCTCTCGTACAGAAAGTGTTGTTGTAAGAACAGAAAAAATCTTCTATGTATGTTGTACTAGGGCAATGGAACGTTTGGCTGTGTTTTATCACAAGCCTACTAAAAGTGTAATTGATAAGGCACAAGAATGGTTTGGAAAAGAAAATGTTATTGAGCTATGATGAAGGGGCAACAAGAAAAGTACATCATAATGGAAAATAACGACCAACATAAACGCTATCGATGGTATCTCCAGTTTGACGAGATTACTTGGCAAGCTTCATTCGCAGATGAGTGTCCTTCGTTGGTCGATGAAATAGACTTCGGGTGGAATCGAAGCCTATTATTAGATGAAAAGGAAATATTTTTGTGAATTCCTTTGGTAAATTCGGAATTTAATCTTACCTTTGCAGTGAAAATGAAAAAAGTAGCAAAGTTATGAGATTTTTTATCTGTTAAAGTTATATGTATCAAACAGATATAGAAATATATGAAGATAGTCTGAATCTATTAGTTGAGAATCTCAATAAGAATGTTGAGTCTCTAGATTCTGATTATGTTGTTGCATTGTCACGTAAGGGACCTAGACTTCTTGAATATTTGAAGAAGTCAAAGGGTCTTAAGCCGATCAATGTGATAACAGAGCATGCTTTGCCTTTTTTGTTCGAGCATATTTGTCAAAATAAAGATGAAAATGTTCGATTACATATAGTTGATGATGCCATATATTTTGGTTCTACTATAACTTCATTGAAGGAAGAAGTCGAGACCTATATAAAATTCTTTGAATTGGAAGATCGGGTTTCTATTGAGGGTATATATGCTTGTATAAAAGACTTAGGCTCTCTTGACTTTGGAAATACCAAGATGTTTACGCTTGACAACATTCGTCCTGGATATGGACATTATTTTGTTAAGCAGGTAATGAGTAATTTAAGAAGTTTAGGAAAGTCTCTGGAAGTAGAATATCCAACTATTAAATATAGATTTGAGAAGCCTATTGATATCGAAGAATTATATTCTTTGCTAAAAGAGTCTTTTGGCGAAGATAAGGTTTATCATGTAAGCGAATCTATTGGAATAAATAGTGTCAGCGTATTGGTATCTGAAGTTAATGAGCCATCTTTCCGTAAATTGCGTATGTTTGTTGATGGCAAAGAACTTTCTATCGTTTCTATGGCTCCAGAGCTTACTCTTATCAATTTAAGGCTATTTAAGTTTGTTGGTTTTGGAAATCTGTTGGAAGTAAATTCAGTTTGGCGTTCCATCGCAAAAAGATTGATAGGTATTGCAGATAAGTTTGACGAGAATAAGACAGATAAGCGTAATATTGTAAGGACAGGAGTGGTTTTGTTGAACTATTTCTCCTCTCTTGATACATATTGCTATTATAGACTGCAAATCGAAAATGTTTTGCAAAAGGCGTTAGGCGATATTGTGTCTAAAAAAATAGACACCTCCAATTTGTTATATCTTGTAGGTAATGAGCGTGATGTCAATGAAATCACTCATACTTGGGAAAATGCAATGGAGAATCCTCAATATTCTACAATCCCTTATAATGCTTTAAATTCTGAGGTGGTAGATGATGTAGTATTTGAGTCTTCTCTCATGTATGGAAGTGTAGGAGCTTCTTTGAAAAACAGCAATTTGGCTCAATTGCAAAATGTGAAGTCCATGGACGAAGCTCTATCTGCAATGTTCTTTAATCAAACGTTGTTGATTGAGCGATGGTCTCGCTTTTCTGGCATAAGTAAGCAGGAGCGACTACGTTTTGGTTATACATTTCAATATCTTTGGAGTTTCATTCATCGTAATGCAAGTAATCTTAACGCTGATGACTTGCAAGTAACAGCCATGCACCGTTGGATTGATACTCAGATAGATAATGGCTGCATTGTACCACAGTATGTTCTAGATAAGAATATATTCCAGTGGATACGAGTGTTCCGACCTGGAGAGAATGAAGATATACAGTTGAGCCATATGGGACGTTTGGTGGCTCATGTTATTCAGCGTATGAATCGAAGTGAGGAAGATCAGCGTGTAGGTAAGGTGATAAAGCATAATCTTGAGGGTGTTTTGACAGCTATATACAATAAGTTCGGCAAAGAATTTCGCTCTGAAGAATTAGGCTGGCACTTGCATATTAATGCTAAAAAGCATGTACTTTATGTAAATGAGAATAATGATACATTGGTAGATTATCTGATCCGTATGGGTATTCTAGACATAGATGGTAAACTTGTGAGCATAAGTACAAAAGTTGGTGGGCAGGAGTATTCTAAATATACGACATTGAGTAGCCAGTTACAAAACTCAATCGATGTTTTTATAGAAGAAATTCTTGACGAGATGGGTAATAAGCCTCAAGCATCGACAAATTATCCAAGTACAATAAATTACTTTTTGTTGGATACAGTCTCTATAGAAGCTATAATGGCTGCTTTGGGTGGAATGAAAAAGATTCTAGATGAAATGCTTAGAAAGATTATTGCGACAAGGTCTGATGAACTTAATGAGAATGAGTTAGAGAAGCAAGTCTTTGATTATTTTGCGGCAGAAGTCTCATGCTATTCTATAAAAGAGTCTGTTTTGTTGAATCGTCATTCAGAGAAATTGGATAGTTTACGTCCATATCTTTGGAAGGTAAGAAAAGTAGTTCATGCTATTAATGTATTTACGCTAGTAACATTCTACCAAAATACTGACAGTTTAAGGCATTATTTGGAAACGATAGACAGCTCTGTGAAAGAGAAGTTAGAATACAGCGATTTGATTGATTACTTGGATACACAAAAAGAAAAGAAAACTCCTTTGATAAGTGATAAGCCTTTTCTTTATAAGTTGATAAGGTATATCAATAACATATAAATATATTTATGATGATGCATCCTTTATGTCTAAAGCGGCTGGAGAAATATTTAAAGAGCGAGAATGACAGAGTAAAAAATGTTGTTCTTAATCTTTGTATGTCTTCTTCAGAACCCAGAAGATTAGCTGATGTGGATAAACCGTATCAACTGATGGAAGATAGAACACCAGTTGATAGTCGTATCAAATGGTTGGCTTTTGATCATTTCCGTACTTATCCTGGATGGGAGTATGGGGCTAATTTCCAAAGAGAAGATAAAATCTCTTCTCTTCTTTTAGTTGGCTTAAATGGCAGTGGAAAAAGTACCCTATATACAGCTCTGGAGAAAATATATACGGGGCATTCTAGTTATGCCGATCAAATGTCAGAGAAAAAAGATGATTATCTTACTTTTGGTTTTGCAACAAGTAAATATCCACAAGAAAAAGTATGGAAGTTGGGATATAGGCTTTCGGGTAGTGCCAAATCAAATATGATGACTCCAAATAGTAGTCAGAATTCTCCTATTGCTGTTCCTGCTTTTTTCTCTTCTGACATTGACGTTCAGAACATGAAAAATAAAAAGACACTATTTAAGTGGATATTAGAGCAGATGGGTTTTGCCAATTTGGAGCAAGGTTTGCAATGGTTAAAAAAACTTCGTGAACCGCTAGTTTGGCAAAAGGATAATTTAAATTCAAATGGAATTTTTTCTACTTCAGAGTATCAAGAACTGTTACTTGCCATCATTCAGTATGATAGTGGCAGGCATAAAAAAGAGGTGGAAAATTGTAAAGAGAACGTTCCGAGTGAAACGCATGAACTTTTTGAAAAGAGTTGGAATCAATTTTATTCTTGTTTATCTGACGGCAAGGAGTCCTCTGATTCTCATGGAACTGATGAGGAGAATGGATTGATTGGCACGCCTAGTGATAAAACAAATATAAGGCAGAAGCAATTGGAGCAAAACAAGGAAGTATTGAAAAGTTTATACACCAAACTATCTTCCATTGTAAAAGAGCAAGAGGATGAAGAATGGAAAATCCAAGCAATTTCTAGTTTGATGGAAGAGCAGAAATTGGTGGAGCAGGCTGCAAGTGTTGAAAGGAATGCGGATAAAGAACAAGTTGATGCAGATTTGTTGTTGCTAGATTCTGTGGAAAAAGCGATTAAGCAAATTCAAGTGAATTTGGTAGGACAGTTTTTGCAAGATTATGGTAATCATATAGCCAATTTGATGTCTAAATTCTCAAACCACAATGAGATCTATAAGTTTACTCCAATGGATAACTTGGAGAATGTTGTCCTAAGTATACATGCTAGTTTACAAGGCGATTATTTCACAACTCCTCATGAATATTTCAATGAGTTCCGTTTTAAGTTATATTGTGTCACGATGAAAATTGCAATAGCTTATGACTGGATGCTGAGAGAGAAAAAGGCTCTTCCAATAGTCATTGATGACATCTTTAATGCAAGTGACTTTGAGAATAGTATTAAGCTGGAGTACTTTGCGTACAATATCAAGAAGCTATATGATGAGAACGTAAGAAAACATTCTTTTGAATATCCTTTACAGCTCATCATAACATCACATGATGATTTGGTTATACATGCTTTTGAGCGAGGATATTCAGGCTTGTCTTATTCTGATTTTTCTGAGAGTGAAGTTCATGATTATCCATTAATCGTGGGGCGCATGTATAGGTTGGATGAATTGGAAGTGCTCAAAAAAGACAAGACTTTAGCTCCTTTTGTATCCTTTGAGGAAGAAAATCTTAATATTACCTGTTGGCGGAATTAATTTAGTGCATACTTAATTCTGCCAATGGGCTTGTCGTTAATGAAGTTTACGTATTGCAG
>ENA-ORIF01000113-ORIF01000113.1-human-gut-metagenome-genome-assembly--contig:-NODE-113-length-9838-cov-17.020080_pt1 | contig 9838 bp, 4 predicted proteins | sample MGYA00243027_ERZ508740 | MGnify/ENA primary metagenome ERZ508740 (study PRJEB26277, sample SAMN04329858) | human gut metagenome | biome: human-associated habitat | host: Homo sapiens | place: USA...
AAAAGTAAAACAATGAAAGCAATCCAGAATTTAGCAAAGAGAAGTTTGCTTCTCGTGGCATTGTTCGTCATCGGATGTCTGCAACTCATGGCGCAGACAAGAACCATCAAAGGTGAGGTGACTGATGCGCAGAATGGTGAGGCTCTGATTGGCGCCACTGTCATGGTGGAAGGCGAAAAGGGCGGTACAGTTACTGATTTTGACGGTAACTTCAGTCTTCAGGTATCTTCTTCAGCCAAGAAGATCAAGGTATCTTATATCGGTTATATTGATAAGGTACTTTCTATCTCAGACAATATGAAGGTGAAACTCGAATCTGACAGCAAGGCGCTGGCTGATGTCGTGGTCATCGGATATGGTACGGCAAGAAAGAGTGACCTGACTGGTTCCGTAGCTACCGTGAAATCGAAGGACTTTAATAAAGGTCTCGTTTCTTCTCCAGAACAGTTGATCAATGGTAAGGTTTCGGGTGTACAGATTATGTCCAACAGTGGTTCTGCCTCTGCCGGTAGTACCATCCGTGTGCGTGGTGGTGCCTCTCTTAATGCCAGCAACGACCCTCTTATCGTGCTCGATGGTGTGCCATTGGAGCAGGGTGGTATCTCTGGTAACAGCAGCAACTTCCTCAGCATGATCAATCCTTCTGATATCGAGAGCATGACTGTATTGAAGGATGCTTCTTCTACAGCCATCTATGGTTCCCGTGCATCTAACGGTGTCATCATCATTACCACCAAGAAGGGACAGCAGGGTGCTGTAAAGGTGAACTTCAATACCACCAACAGCCTCCAGACTCGTGCGCAGATGGTAGATATGCTGAGTCGTGATGAATTTGTGAATGTCATCAACCAGTACGGTACAGATAACCAAAAGTCATTGCTCGGTACAGCCAATACCGATTGGAACGATGAGGTTTACCGCACAGCCTTCGGTACAGATAATAACCTCAGCGTGAGCGGCAGCATCGACAAGTGGTTGCCATTCCGCGTGTCTGTAGGCTATTACAACCAGAGCGGTCTGGTTCGCAAAGATAATGTAGAGCGCTGGACAGGTAACGTGGTATTGACTCCTAGCTTCTTCCAGGATCACCTGAAGTTGACCATCAATGCCAAGGGAACCCTCAATAACAACTCATTCAATAATGGTGGTGCCGTATGGGCAGCTGCCACATTCAACCCAACCATCCCGGTTTATTCCGGTAACGACAAGTATGGTGGCTATAATGAGGCACTCGATGCTGATGGCTATCCAGTGAATGCGGGTGTAAGAAACCCTCGCGGTCTGGTTGATCTGTATGATTCAAAGAGTAAGGTAAGCCGCTTCATCGGTTCAATGGATGTAGATTACAAGGTTCATTTCCTGCCAGACCTCAAGCTCCATGCTACCGTGGGTGCTGACTATGCCAAGGGCGATGGAACCGTTTATGTTCCTGCCTACGCAGCACAGAGCTACAACAAGGATGAGTCTTTGGGCGGTAGCGATTACAAGTATGGTCCTCAGAAGAACGAGAACCGCTTGCTTACCCTCTATGCCAACTATGCAAAGTATTTCGAAGATATCAAGAGTAATGTAGATCTGACAGCCGGTTACGACTACCAGTACTGGAAGAGTACTACACCTCTTTATTATACCAAAAGTGCGGCAGGCACAAACCTGTCAACCGTAAAGGCATCAGATTACCGTCATGTAATGTTGTCATATTACGGACGTATCAACTATTCATTCGATGGAAAGTATCTCCTGACGGCTACCGTTCGTCGAGACGCATCTTCCCGTTTCTCTAAGGATACCCGTTGGGGTACTTTCCCATCTGTTGCTTTGGGCTGGACTTTGACAGAAGAGCCTTGGTTGAAGAACCAGAAGGTACTTTCTAACTTGAAACTCCGTGCCAGCTATGGTGTTACCGGTCAGCAGGAAGGTATCGGCAACTACAACTATCTGCCGGTTTATACCTACAGCGTAGCAGGTGCCGAAGCATTCATCAACGGACAGTATATCAATACTTACCGTCCTGAGGCATACGTATCAGACTTGAAGTGGGAGACTACAACCTCCTGGAACTTCGGTCTTGATTTCGGATTCCTGGATGGCCGTATCGGTGGTGCCATAGATTTCTATACCCGTAAGACCAAGGACCTGTTGGCATCAGTACCAACAGCAGCAGGTACCAACTTCTCAAAGACTATCCTTACCAATGTAGGTAATGTGGACAGCAAGGGTATCGAGGTTTCTCTGAATGCAACCCCTATCCAGACCAAGGATTGGGAGTGGAACCTGAGCTACAACTTTACCTGGCAGAACATGAAGGTGAAGAACCTTTCATTGACAAAGGGTGGAAGCCAGACCAACGTGAAGGTAGGTCCATCTATCGATGCTTACCAGTTCCAGGTACTCTCTGAGGGATATGAGCCATACATGTTCTATGTATATCATCAGCTCTACGACTCTAAGACAGGCAAGCCTATCGAGGGTGCTTATGCCGATTTGAACAATGATGGCGAAATCAATGAGTCAGATCTCTACCGCTATCACTCTCCAGCCCCTAAGTACATCATGGGCTTGAGCACATCTTTGAGATACAAGCAGCTGTCACTCGGTATGAGTTTCCGTGCCAACATCGACAACTATGTATACAACGGCATGGGTATGAGTACAGGTGCTTTCGAGACAGTAAGTTACAACAACTCACAGCTCAACAACCTCAACACCAGTTTCCTGAAGACAGGTTTCAAGACCCGTCAGTATCTCTCTGATTACTACGTAGAGAATGCTTCCTTCCTGAAACTCGACAACCTGAGTTTGAGTTACAATGTAGGCAAGATCAACAAGTGGGCTTCGCTCACCGTATCTGCAATGGTACAGAATGTATTCACCATCACCGGTTACTCAGGCACAGACCCTGAGGTGCCAAACGGAATGGACAACTCATTCTATCCACGTCCTCGCACTTACTCAGTAAGCCTCGGACTTCAGTTCTAACAATCAAAACAGATAACAATGAAACTTAAGAATATATTATATAGTATGATGATGGGAACAGCGGTGCTGACAGGCACAACCAGCTGTGTTTCCGATCTCGACCAATATCCTCATACAGAGACAACCTCTAAGGATGTTTATACCTCGCTTGCCAATTATGAGGCTGTGCTGGGTAAGATTTATGCTGCCATGGTGACCAGTGGTCAGGGCAAGGGCGGCGATAATAAGGATATGGAATCCGTATTGAACAAAGGAGCAGGTTTCGACTACATGCGTATGTTTATCAATATGCAGGAGTGTGGTACCGATGAATTTGCCTCTACCTGGCTGACAGGTGAGCAGACTACGGGGCTTACCTATCTCTCTTGGGATGCTAACGATGCCTGGGTATCAGATATGTATTATCGTATCTACTACAACATCGCCCTCTGCAACGAGTTCCTCCGCAATGCCAATAGTGCCAATTTCTCGGGTGCTGATGCAGAGAAGATGAAGGAGTATAAGGCAGAAGTCCGTTTTATGCGCGCTCTGTTCTATTACCATGCCCTCGATTTCTATCGCAACATTCCGATGGTGACAGAGAACGACCCTGTGGGCAGCTACATTCCTCCTCGTTATACTCCTCAGCAGACATTCGATTATATTGAGAGCGAGTTGAAGGATTGTGTAGGCGATATGCTTCCTGCATCCACCTGTCCTTACGGTCAGGCTTCTCAGGGTGCTGCCTATACCTTGCTTGCCAAGCTTTATCTGAATAGCGAGGTTTATACCGGCGTTGCCAAGTATCCTGAGTGCAAGGAGGCTTGCGATAAGGTGATGAGCATGGGCTACTCTTTGGAGTCTGATTACAGCAAGCTCTTCAATGCTGATAACGACAAGCGTACCAACGAGATTATCTTCGCCTTGCCGGTAAGTGCAGAGCATACTGTAAGCTGGGGCTCATCTACTTATCTGGTTTGTGGACAGGTAAGTATGTCGAATGCCAACCAGAATGTAGCCGATTATGGTGTAACTGCCGGCTGGAGTGAATTCCGTCTTCGTCCTGAGTTCGTAGATAAGTTTACCCAGACCGATATTGATGGCAATGGCGACAAGCGCTGCAAGTTCTTTACCAATGGTCAGAGCAAGGATGTAACCAGCATGACCGATGAAACCGCCGGCTATCTTTCTGAGAAATGGAGTAACCTGAAGGATGATGGTACTACGGCATCCAATACAGGAGATGCAGGTGTGGATACCGATTTCCCTCTCTTCCGTTTGGCAGATGTCTATCTGATGTATGCCGAGTGCGTGGTTCGTCTGCATAATGACTGGGATAACTGGGCTGGTGGTAGTGATGCTGAAAGTGATTCCCGTAAGAAGGGCGCTATCTATTGGATCAACCAGCTTCGTGAGCGCTCTCATGCTTCTGATGTATGGGCAAGCAACTTTGCTGATGACGATGCCTTCCTCCAGTTCATCCTCGATGAGCGTGCCCGTGAGCTTTATCATGAAGGTTATCGCCGTACCGACTTGATTCGCTATGGTCAGTTTACAACCAACAAGTACATCTGGCAGTGGAAGGGTGGTGTCCACGACGGACAGGCTGTTGACAGCAAGTACAACATCTATCCAATCCCTAACACCGAGCTTACCGCAAATCCAAATCTTCATAACGACAACTATTAACTCAATGTTGAATGTTGAGTGTTGAATGTTAAATTACAATGCAAATAACAATGAAAAAGATATTTAGAAACCTGATGATGCTTCTCTGCGCACTCACCGCCCTGGTGAGTTGCGACGAGAGCGGCGACAAGATATATCTGGATGGCTTCAAGGCATCCGGTCTGATGGCATCGGCATCCGATGTGAAGCTGTCTGTAGATAACAGTAAGGACGTTGTCCTCTCGTTGGCTTGGCAGAATCCTACCTTGCTTTCGAGCGATGAAACCAAGCCTGCGGGCAGTGGAGTACTGAAAACTTATCTGCAGGTATCAGCCTCAGAGAACTTTACTTCAGAAAAGGAATACTCCGTAACCGACCTTTCCAAGGCTTTCACCGGTGCAGACCTCAATGCTGCAGCCAAGGATCTCGGCTTGTCTCCTGATGTGAGTTCACCTCTATATTTCCGTATCAAGAGTCTGATGGGTGCCAATCTTGATGCCGCTTACAGCAATGTCTGCCAGGTAAAGGTTACTCCATACCTCATTGATATGAGCTACATCAATATTTTGAATGCGGGTAAGGATATGGAACACCCACTGACCTATCTTTATTCTCCAAAATCTGACGGGGTTTATTCTGGTTACATGAATGTATCTACTTGGCTCAACTGTTGGGCTATGGAGAATGATGGCGTTTTTTGGGGAAATACCCAGACTGGTGACAAGCCTTATGCTGTGCTGGACAATGATCAGTCTGCATGTAATATCTGGTTCCCAGAACCAGCGGGTATTTATTATACCGTACTTGATACAAAGTCAGAAGAGAAACTGTTCCATGCTACTCTCATTAAATCAATGAAGGTAAATGGTGAGGAGATGAAATATGACGGTCCTAACTATGCTTGGGTAAAGGTTATCGAGACTACGGCAGATAATACACCTATCAGTATTGTTGCCGATGGAGCAGAGTATAATAAGAGCACGGGTGATAAGGGAACTCCTATCGCCAAGATAATGAACTATACTTTGGCTGATGGCAAGATGACTGATGCTGCAACTGCTGGCAGCGTGAATATAGCCACGGCTGGTACTTATACCGTAACCGTGAAGGTTGGTGAGCACAGTCAGTTGGAATACACCATCGTATCGGGCGATCAGACAACTCCGGAGCCGGAGGTCAGCAATACTCTCTGCATGTTCAGTAAGGATGGCAACACTCTTCTTGCAGTGATGGATAAGGTGAGCGATGGTGTTTATACCTGCAAGTACAAGCCAACTGCTTGGGAAGGATTTATGTTTATCTATGTTGGAGCAAACAAGGATGACAAGCAAACGTGGTATGGTTGCGAGCCAAGTGACGATAAGATGTTTAATCTTTCTACGGCAGACGACAAGTGGAATCCTTGGTTCAAGGATGATGTAACTGGTGGTGAAGTAACCGTTACCGCCGACCTCAACGCCATGACATGGAATTATAAATAACATGAAATCATTCCGTGCAATCGTTTGCTCGGAATAATTTCCAAGAGTAAGTCTCTTAAATATAAACCAATCAATTATTTGATTATCTTTGCAAGAAAAAAAGAAAATGAAAAATATATTTGGAAAAGCCATGTTGCTGGCTACAGCGCTCTTGTTCTCTATTACGGGAACAAGTTGCAGCAGCGACGATTCGCCTGTTCATGAGCAGGAGAAAACATACGATATGAGCGGTTTTGCCAAGGGCGCCGATGTAAGTTGGCTCACCGAGATGGAGAAGGATGGTGTGAAATTCTATAATCAGAATGGCAAGGCTACAGAATGCATGAAACTCCTCCGCGAAGAGGGAACCAATTCTATCCGTCTGCGTGTCTGGGTAAATCCGGAAGGTGGCTGGTGTGGCAAGAATGATGTCATCGCCAAGGCTTGGCGAGCTCAGCAGCTCGGCTTCCGTCTGATGATCGACTTCCACTATTCTGATACCTGGGCTGACCCGGGCAACCAGAAAGTTCCTGCTGCATGGAAGGGCTATACTGTCGAGCAGATGAAACAGGCTGTGGCTGATCATACCAAGGATGTGTTGACAGCCCTGAAGGATAGAGGTGTAACCAACGTAGAGTGGGTGCAGGTGGGCAATGAAACCCGCGACGGTATGCTCTGGAATAGCGATGAGGCTGTAACCGGTCAGGTATCTAAGAATGCAGCCAATTTTGCTGCTTATATCAACGCCGGATATGATGCTGTAAAGGAAGTTTATCCTAATGCAAAGGTCATCGTTCATGTAGATAAAGGACAGGACCTCGGTGGACTTACCTGGCTCTACGATAAGTTGAAAGAAAATGACGGAAAGTGGGATGTCATCGGACTGTCTCTTTATCCAGAAGATGATAACTGGCAGAGTTATGCAGAGAGTTGTCTCTCTAACATCCAGACTCTTTCTTCCAAGTATGGCAAGGACGTCATCATCTCTGAAATCGGTATGTGGTGGGGCTCTGACCAGGCTGCGCCAATGATGAAGAAGATGGTGGATGGCTGCAAGGCAATCTCTACCTGCGAGGGCATCTTCTATTGGGAACCGGAAGTTTATAACAACTGGAAGCCAGCCAACTATATCACTCTGGGTTGGGATCCATATACCAAGGGAGCGTTCGACAACAGCGGCAAACCAACTGCCGTATTCGATGCATATAAATAAGAATATTAAATAGCAATATGATCAAGAGAAGCATTACTTTCATGACTCTTGCCCTGGCACTCACTACGCTGTGCCAGGCGCAGAGCAGAAAGGTTATCAACCTGCCTTCATGGGACTTCTCCCGTGATGGCAAGGCGTGGCAGCAGGTAGCTGTTCCGCACGATTGGGCTATCTCGGGACCTTTTGATAAGAAATGGGACCTGCAGATGGTGGCCATCAAGCAGAATGGCGAAACCGAAAAGACCGAGAAGTCGGGCCGTTCGGGTGCGCTGCCTTGGATTGGTGAAGGAATGTATAAGATGAACTGGACGGCTCCTAAGGGCTATAAGCGTGCCGTACTCGTCTTCGATGGTGCCATGAGTCAGCCTGTTGTCACCGTCAATGGCAAGGAGGCAGGCAAGTGGGCTTACGGCTACAATGCCTTCCGCATCGACATCACACCATTCATCCAGTTTGGTAAGAGTAATCTCATCGAGGTACATCTTAATAATGTAGAGGAGAGCAGCCGTTGGTATCCGGGAGGCGGTCTTTACCGTCCGGTTTCCGTAGAACTCTATGGCAACGAAAACTTCTCTACCTGGGATACCTTCGTGCGTACCCTGAAGGCTGATAAGCAGGAAGCTGAAGTAGAAGTAAATGCGCTGCTGGAAGGAAAGACTGGTAAGTCGGGCAAAACCGTCATAGCCCTGTTTGATGAGGTTGGCAAGAAGGTTGCCGAGCAGATCGTCACAGGTGCCAATCCTGAAATCAAGACTACTCTGAAGGTAGCGAATCCTCAGCTCTGGTCTCCGGAATCTCCTTACCTCTATCAGGTAAAGCTAACCCGATATGAAGGAAAGAAGGTGGCTGATGTGCAGACCCTGAAGACCGGTATCCGCACCATCTCGGTATCAAAGGATTATGGTTTCCAACTCAATGGCGTTACCCGTAAACTGAAAGGTGTCTGTCTGCACCACGACCTCGGTCCTCTGGGAGCAGCAGAAAACAAGGCAGCCCTTATCCGTCAGATCAAGATGATGAAGCTGATGGGTTGCGACGCTATCCGTACTGCCCACAACATGCCTTCTACCATGCAGATGGAAATCTGCGATTCCCTCGGTATGATGGTCATGGCAGAGAGTTTCGATATGTGGATTTATCCTAAGTGCAAGAACGGCTATGCCAAGTTCTTCAAGGAGTGGAGCGATAAGGATATCACCAATCTGGTAAAGCACCACCGCAATCATCCTAGCATCGTGATGTGGAGCATCGGTAACGAGATTCCTGAGCAGTGGAGCCAGGAGGGTGTGCAGATTGCTAAGCGTCTGCAGGATCTTTGTCATCAGTATGACCCTTCCCGTCCTGTTACCCAGGGCATGGATAGGGCAGAAGATGCCCTGAAGAGCGGCTTTGCCCAGACCATGGATGTACCGGGCTTCAACTATCGCGTACATAAATATTATAAGAATATCGAGCAGTTGCCTCAGGGCTTCCTTCTGGGTTCCGAGACGGCATCTACCGTCAGCTCCCGAGGCGTGTATAAGTTCCCGGTTCAGGTGCGTGCCAGCAACAACAATCCATACGCCGACGGTCAGTGCTCCAGCTATGACACGGAGTATTGCTCCTGGAGTAATCTTCCGGATGATGACTGGAAGATGCAGGATGACTACAGTTGGGTAATCGGAGAGTTCGTGTGGACGGGCTATGACTATCTGGGCGAGCCGACTCCATACGATACCTACTGGCCAAGCCGCAGCAGCTACTTCGGTATCTGCGACCTTGCCGGACTTCCAAAGGACCGATATTATATGTATCGTGCCCGCTGGAACGAGCATCAGCATACCACCCATCTTTTTCCTCACTGGAACTGGAAGGGTAGAGAAGGACAGGTTACCCCTGTATATTGCTACACCGATGGTGTGGAAGGCGAGCTTTTCGTGAATGGCAAGAGCCAGGGCAGAGTGCGCAAGGACAAGTCAAGCCGACTCGACCGCTATCGCCTCCGCTGGAACAACGTGAAGTATGAACCGGGCGAGATTCGCGTGGTTACCTACAATCAGTATGGTGAAAAGGTGGGCGAGGACGTGAAGCGTACAGCTGGTGAACCTGCCCAGATGAAGTTCAGCGTGGAGACTCCAGACCATGAGCCTATCGCCTGCATGGTAGAAGGCTGCACCGATGAGCACAACGTGCTGCTGAATGCCGATGGCAACGACCTCGCTTTTGTTACCGTGAGCCTTCTGGATAAGGATGGTAATGAGTGTCCGCTCGCAGATGATGAGCTTACCTTCGAGGTAACAGGCGCCGGAACCTTCAAGGCTGCCTGCAATGGTGATGCCACATCGCTCGAACCATTCACCCAGCCGCAGATGAAACTCTTCTCTGGCAAACTCGTAGTTGTCGTGCAGAGTAGCAAACAGAAGGGTAATATCACCCTGAAGGTGAAGGATGTCAAGAGAAATATCGAAAAAATCATTCAGTTGCAGGCAATCTAGAATAATATGTCCTTTGTTTTCGAAGGATTCCTTTTCTTGTCAAATCCCTAGATCGGAAGAGCACA
>ENA-ORIF01000120-ORIF01000120.1-human-gut-metagenome-genome-assembly--contig:-NODE-120-length-9655-cov-31.642619_pt1 | contig 9655 bp, 8 predicted proteins | sample MGYA00243027_ERZ508740 | MGnify/ENA primary metagenome ERZ508740 (study PRJEB26277, sample SAMN04329858) | human gut metagenome | biome: human-associated habitat | host: Homo sapiens | place: USA...
CTACACTCTTTCCCTACACGACGCTCTTCCGATCTAAATGGATGAATGGTGGGGCTTGATTAAGCCCTTTTTTTGTTCTTAATAGTGAATAAATGATAGATAAAAATGTAGTAACCCGGATTGTTGACGAGTGGCTGGAAGGTAAAGATTACTTTTTGGTAGATGTCACGGTGAGCCCGGATGACAAAATTGTGGTAGAAATTGACCATGCCGAGGGAGTATGGATTGACGATTGTGTAGAACTTAGCCGCTATATTGAGTCTAAACTGGACCGTGAAGAAGAGGATTATGAACTGGAAGTGGGTTCGGCCGGTATAGGACAACCTTTCAAGGTATTGCAACAGTACTTGATACACATTGGTAAGGAGGTGGAAATCCTGACTAAAGAGGGAAAGAAGCTGGAAGGTGTATTGAAGGATGCAAATGAAGAGAACTTTACCGTAACCATTGAAAAGAAAGTGAAACCGGAAGGAGCCAAACGCCCCAAACTGGTAGAGGAGGATATTACTTTTGCATATGATGAGATAAAATACACTAAATACTTAATTAGTTTTAAATAATTATGGCCAAAAAAGAAGAAACAATCAGCTTGATTGATACATTTTCGGAATTTAAGGAATTAAAGAATATTGATAGAACAACTATGGTGAGTGTACTCGAAGAGTCTTTCCGTAGTGTGATCGCGAAAATGTTTGGCACTGATGAAAATTACGACGTTATTGTGAACCCTGACAAGGGAGATTTTGAAATATGGCGTAACCGTGAAGTTGTAGCAGATGAGGATTTGACGAATCCCAATATGCAGATCTCATTGACCGAGGCACAGAAAATTGATGCGTCTTATGAGGTGGGTGAGGAAGTGACCGATGAAGTAATCTTTGCCAAGTTTGGCCGCCGTGCCATTCTGAACTTGCGTCAGACACTGGCATCGAAGATTTTAGAACTGGAGAAAGATAGCTTGTATAATAAATATATTGATAGGGTGGGTACTGTAATCAGTGCGGAAGTCTATCAGATATGGAAGAAAGAAATGTTGTTGCTGGATGATGAAGGCAACGAACTGCTTTTGCCCAAGACTGAACAGATTCCGAGTGACTTCTACCGTAAAGGCGAAACTGCCCGTGCCGTAGTGGCCCGTGTAGATAATAAAAATAATAATCCGAAGATTATTCTGAGCCGTACTTCACCTGTGTTCTTGCAACGCCTGTTTGAAATGGAAGTACCCGAAATCAATGACGGGTTGATCACTATCAAGAAGATTGCGCGCATTCCCGGAGAACGTGCTAAGATAGCAGTTGAGTCGTATGACGACCGTATAGACCCGGTAGGTGCCTGCGTAGGTGTAAAAGGATCACGTATCCACGGTATTGTGCGCGAGTTGCGTAATGAAAATATCGACGTGATCAACTATACTTCTAACATTCAGTTGTTCATTCAGCGTGCGTTGAGTCCGGCTAAGATTTCTTCTATTGTGTTGCACGAAGAGGAGAAAAAAGCAGAAGTATATCTGAAACCGGAAGAAGTGTCTTTGGCAATCGGTAAGGGGGGAATGAATATCAAACTCGCCAGTATGCTTACCGAATATACGATTGATGTGTACCGCGAATTGGATGAGAGCGCGATGGATGAGGATATCTACCTTGATGAATTCAAGGATGAAATTGATGAGTGGGTTATCACAGCCATCAAGAATATTGGATTGGATACAGCCAAGGCTGTATTGAATGCTCCGCGCGAGATGTTGATAGAAAAAGCGGACCTGGAAGAAAACACGGTTGATGACGTGTTGAGAGTTTTAAGAGCTGAATTTGAAGAGTAACTCTTCAGTCCCGGCTCGTAGTTAATAATTAAAAAACGAGTATGACGATTAGACTGAACAAAGTAACAAGAGATTTAAATGTAGGAATAACGACGGTAGTTGAATTCTTGCAGAAGAAGGGCTATACCATTGAGGCTAGTCCTAATGCGAAAATTACCGAAGAACAATATGCTGTACTTGTGAAAGAGTTCAGCACAGATAAAAATTTAAAAATAGAGTCTGAAAAATTTAGTCAGGAAAGACAGAACAAGGACCGCAACAAAGCTTCTATCTCTATCGAAGGTTTTGAATCTAAGAAAGAGAAAGAAGAGGTGGTGAAAACTGTTATTCCTGAAGAGGCACGCCCCAAACTGAAGCAAGTGGGTAAAATAGATCTGGACAATTTGAACAAGAAAACTGCGCCAAAGGTTGTAGAACCAGTTGCGAAAGTTATTGAACAAACTCCGAAAGCAGAACCCGTGGTGGAAAAGGTGGTTGAGAGGAAGGAAACTCCCCAACCCGAGAAGGAAACGCCGAAGCCTGTGGTGGTAGAGGAAAAGAAACCGGAACCTGCTCCTCAACCTGCTCCTGCTCCAGTTCTGGAAGAGAAGAAAGAGCCTAAAATTGAAAAGACGGAAGAAAAGACACCCCAGGTGAAAGAGATGGAAAAAGAAACACCCGAAGCAGCACCCGTTCAGGAAAAAGAAGAAGACGATGTATTTAAAATTCGTCCTACTGAATTTAAATCGAAAATTAATGTAGTAGGTCAGATTGATCTGGCTGCATTGAATCAGTCTACCCGTCCGAAAAAGAAATCGAAGGAAGAAAAACGGAAAGAGAGAGAAGAGAAAGATAAGCAGCGTCAGGAACAGCGTAAACTGATGAAGGATGCTATTATCAAAGAAATCCGTAAGGGAGACGATAAGATTTCTAAAAACTCGGTTAACGATGATGCTGCAAAGAAGAAAAAACGCAATAGAATAAATAAGGAACGTGTGGATATAAATGCTGCCGGTACAACAAATGCTGGAGGAGCATCTAATAATAACCAACGTAACGATAACGCTAACAGACCGAATAGGAACAATAACTCCAAACCTAATGGCAATAACAATCAGGGTGGAGGCAAATTTAATAAAGACCGTTTCAAGAAACCTGTTGTAAAAGCGGAAGTTAGTGATGAAGATGTGGCAAAGCAGGTTAAGGAAACATTGGCACGTCTGACTAACAAGACTAAGAACAAGGCTGCCAAGTATCGTAAGGAGAAACGTGAAAATGTTCAGAACCGCCTGATGGAACAGGAGGAGATGGAACAGGAAGATAGCAAAATATTGAAACTGACCGAGTTCGTTACTGCGAACGAACTGGCAAGTATGATGGATATTCCTGTTACTCAGGTTATCGCTACTTGTATGAGTATCGGTATCATGGTCTCTATCAATCAGCGTCTGGATGCCGAGACAATCAACCTGGTAGCGGAAGAATTCGGATACAAGACAGAATATGTAAGTGCTGAGGTAGCACAGGCTATTACAGAAGAGGAAGATAACGAAGAAGATTTGCAGCCGCGTGCTCCGATTGTGACAGTAATGGGACATGTTGATCATGGTAAGACTTCATTACTGGACTATATTCGTAAAGCAAATGTAATTGCCGGTGAGGCAGGTGGTATCACCCAGCATATCGGTGCTTACAATGTGAAATTGGAAGACGGACGTCATATTACATTCTTGGATACTCCGGGTCACGAAGCATTTACCGCCATGCGTGCCCGTGGTGCGAAAGTGACGGATATTGCTATTATTATTGTAGCTGCCGATGATAATGTGATGCCGCAGACCAAAGAGGCGATTAATCATGCTATGGCTGCCGGTGTGCCTATCGTATTTGCTATTAATAAGGTGGATAAGCCGCACGCCAATCCGGATAAGATTAAGGAAGAACTGGCTGCCATGAACTTCCTGGTGGAAGAGTGGGGTGGTAAGTATCAGTCGCAAGATATTTCGGCAAAGAAAGGTACAGGTGTACACGATTTGTTGGAAAAAGTATTGCTGGAAGCTGAAATGTTGGATTTGAAGGCTAATCCCGACCGCAAGGCAACCGGTTCTATCATTGAATCGTCCTTGGACAAGGGACGCGGTTATGTGGCTACTATGTTGGTGGCAAACGGTACGCTGAAAATGGGCGATATAGTCTTGGCTGGTACTAGTTATGGTAAGGTGAAAGCCATGTTTAATGAACGTAACCAGCGCATCAAGGAGGCCGGTCCTTCCGAACCGGTATTGATTCTGGGACTGAACGGTGCTCCTGCGGCAGGTGATACTTTCCATGTGATTGATACGGAACAAGAGGCTCGTGACATTGCCAACAAGCGTGAACAGTTGCAGCGTGAGCAGGGCTTGCGTACTCAGAAACTGCTGACATTGGATGAAGTGGGCCGTCGTTTGGCTTTGGGTGATTTCCATGAGCTGAATGTGATTGTTAAAGGTGACGTGGACGGTTCTGTCGAAGCGTTGAGCGACTCATTGATAAAACTGTCTACAGAACAGGTACAGGTTAATGTGATCCACAAAGGTGTCGGTCAGATTTCCGAGTCGGATGTGACTTTGGCTGCTGCATCAGATGCGATTATTGTAGGTTTCCAGGTTCGTCCTTCAAGTTCTGCCGGCAAACTGGCTGAGCAGGAGGGGGTGGATATCCGCAAATATTCTGTTATCTATGATGCGATTGAAGAAGTGAAGGCTGCTATGGAAGGTATGCTGGCACCTACTTTGAAGGAACAGATTACTGCAACCATCGAAGTGCGTGAAGTCTTCAATATTACCAAGGTCGGTTTGGTTGCCGGTGCTATGGTGAAGACAGGTAAGGTGAAACGTTCTGATAAGGCACGCTTGATTCGTGATGGTATTGTAGTCTTTACCGGTGCTATCAATGCTTTGAAGCGCTTCAAGGATGATGTGAAAGAAGTAGGTACTAACTTTGAATGTGGTATCAGTCTGACAAACTGTAACGATATCAAGGTCGGTGATATTATTGAAGCTTACGAAGAAGTAGAGGTTAAACAGACTTTGTAATACACTGAAGTCTGAGAATATAGATGGTAATGTCATCCTGAGCATAGCGAAGGATCTGGCACCTCGCCCAGCGCGTGGGCTGGCAGATTCTTCGCTTTGTTCAGAATGGCATTACTGCTTTTTGTAATAACGATAAAGATGGCGACAATAGATATTATTATATTGGCTATGATTGGTGTGGGTGTCATTATGGGATTAATAAAAGGATTTGTGAAGCAGATGGCGTCTATTGTAGGGTTGATAGCCGGATTGCTGATGGCTCGTGCCTTGTTTGGCATTGTTGCCGAAAGGTTGGCACCGGTTCTAGGTACTTCAACGACTGTAGCACAGGTCTTGGCTTTTATATTGATCTGGATAGCTGTACCTTTAGGTTTTGCGTTCGTCGCCTCTTTGTTGACAAAAGCATTGGATGCTGTGCACCTGGGATGGCTGAACCGTTGGTTAGGCAGCGGATTGGGAGCATTGAAGTATATGATACTGATAGGGTTAGCTATTCATGTGATAGAATATATAGATCCGAACAATGAGATGATCAGTGCAACAAAAAAGAAGGAATCAGTGTTATATTATTCTATGAGGGACTTGTCCGGTATCTTTTTTCCGGTATTTAAGAATGTAACAGAACAATTAATAGAAATATAAGATAGATATGCAAGAAGAACCCAATAAATATGTGAAAGAACTGACGCAGGAGAAGTACAAATATGGCTTCACCACAGAAGTTCACACAGATATTATAGAAAGGGGATTGAATGAGGATGTTATCCGCTTGATTTCTGCAAAGAAGAACGAGCCGGAGTGGTTGCTGGAGTTTCGCCTGAAAGCATACCGCTACTGGTTGACCATGGAGATGCCTGCATGGGCACACCTCACTATCCCTGAAATAGATTATCAGGCTATATCCTATTATGCGGACCCTACAAAGAAAAAAGAAGGACCGAAAAGTATGGATGAGGTAGATCCTGAGTTGATTAAAACTTTCAATAAATTAGGTATTCCTTTGGAGGAGCAAATGGCGTTGAGCGGTATGGCAGTAGATGCTGTCATGGACTCTGTATCCGTCAAGACTACATTTAAAGAAACCTTGTTGGAAAAAGGGATTATTTTTTGTTCGTTCAGTGAAGCGGTGCGTGAGCATCCCGATTTGGTGAAGAAATATCTGGGTTCGGTGGTCGGGCCGCGGGATAATTTCTTTGCAGCCTTGAACTCGGCAGTATTCAGTGACGGATCGTTTGTATATATTCCGAAAGGAGTGCGTTGTCCTATGGAACTCTCCACTTATTTCCGTATCAATGCAGCCAATACCGGTCAGTTTGAGCGTACACTGATTGTTGCGGATGATGATAGTTATGTTTCTTATCTGGAAGGATGTACGGCCCCTATGCGGGATGAGAACCAATTACATGCGGCCATAGTGGAGATTGTGGTGCACGACCGTGCGGAAGTGAAATATTCTACCGTACAGAACTGGTATCCGGGAGATGCCGAAGGCAAAGGAGGAGTATATAACTTTGTGACAAAACGCGGTCATTGCAAAGGAGTGGATAGCAAATTGAGCTGGACACAGGTGGAAACCGGATCGGCCATTACTTGGAAATATCCCAGTTGTATCCTGAGTGGAGATAATTCTACTGCTGAATTCTATTCGGTGGCAGTAACGAATAACTATCAGCAGGCTGATACGGGGACTAAAATGATTCATTTAGGCAGAAATACCCGTAGTACCATTGTTAGTAAAGGAATCAGTGCCGGAAAGAGCCAGAACTCTTATCGTGGTCTGGTACGTGTGGCTCAGAAAGCAGACAATGCCCGTAATTACAGTCAGTGTGACTCTTTGTTGCTAGGGAGCCAGTGTGGTGCTCATACATTCCCATATATGGATATTCATAACGAGACAGCTGTGGTGGAACATGAGGCGACAACCAGCAAGATCAGCGAAGACCAGTTGTTTTATTGCAATCAGCGCGGTATTCCTACGGAAGACGCTATTGGGTTGATTGTCAATGGATATGCAAAAGAAGTACTGAATAAACTTCCAATGGAGTTTGCGGTGGAGGCACAGAAACTGCTGGCTATTTCTCTAGAGGGAAGTGTAGGATAAATGAAGAACTAAGAATTTAATAGAATTATGTTAGAGATAAAAGACTTACATGCCAGTGTCAATGGCAAAGAAATATTGAAAGGTATTAATCTAAGCATAAAGAAAGGTGAAGTTCATGCTATTATGGGACCCAACGGTTCCGGAAAGAGTACCCTTTCGTCTGTGTTGGTAGGCAATCCGGCTTTTGAGGTAACGAAAGGTTCGGTGACTTTTGAAGGAAAAGATTTGTTGGCTTTGAGTCCTGAGGATCGCAGTCATGAAGGTCTGTTTTTGTCTTTCCAATATCCGGTGGAGATTCCCGGAGTCAGTATGGTGAACTTTATGCGTGCGGCGGTAAACGAGCAGCGTAAATATAAAGGCCTTCCTGCATTGACAGCCAGTGAGTTCTTGAAGCTGATGCGCGAGAAGCGGGCTGTGGTGGAATTGGATAATAAATTGGCAAACCGTTCGGTAAACGAGGGATTCAGCGGTGGTGAGAAGAAGCGCAATGAGATCTTCCAGATGGCTATGCTGGAACCTAAGTTGAGCATTTTGGATGAAACGGATTCCGGTCTTGATATTGATGCGTTGCGTATTGTAGCCGAGGGTGTGAACAAACTGAAGACTCCCGAAACAAGTTGTATCGTCATTACACACTATCAACGGTTGCTGGATTATATCAAACCCGATATTGTACATGTATTGTATAAAGGACGTATTGTGAAGACTGCGGGTCCCGAATTGGCTTTGGAACTGGAAGAGCGTGGTTACGACTGGATAAAAGCCGAGTTGGGAGAATAATAATTTGATGCCTAAAGAAGAAAGTGATTATGAGAGCAGAACAACAATATATTGATCTCTTTTCTCAATGTGAGGCGATGATTTGCCGGCATAGTGCCGAGGTGCTGAACGCTCCCCGTGCGCAAGCTTTCGCAGATTTCGAAAAATTAGGTTTCCCTACCCGCAAACAGGAGAAGTATAAATATACGGATGTGAGCAAGTTGTTCGAGCCGGATTATGGTTTGAATTTGAACAGACTCGACATTCCGGTGAATCCGTATGAAGTGTTCAAGTGCGATGTACCTAATATGAGTACCGCTCTTTATTTTGTAGTAAACGATGCTTTTTATCGTAAGGCTTTGCCGAAGGCACAATTGCCGGAAGGAGTGTTGCTTGGCAGCTTGAAAGAGCTGTCTGAACAATATCCGGCTTTGGTCAAGCAGTATTATGGCAAGTTGGCAGATACTTCCAAGGATGGTGTGACCGCCTTCAATACTACTTTTGCCCAGGATGGCTTTATGCTGTATGTGCCGAAAGGCGTGGTGGTGGACAAACCCATTCAACTGGTGAACATATTGCGTGCTGATGTTAATTTTATGGTGAACCGCCGTGTGCTGGTTGTGCTGGAAGAAGGTGCGCAGGCTCGTCTGTTGATTTGTGATCATGCCATGGATAATGTAAATTTCCTTTCTACTCAGGTTATTGAGGTCTTTGCAAAAGAAAATGCTACTTTCGATCTTTATGAACTGGAAGAAACCCATACCAGCACAGTGCGTTTCAGTAACCTCTATGTGAACCAGGAGGCAGACAGTAATGTGCTTTTGAATGGTATGACTTTGCATAACGGTACTACGCGTAATACAACTGAAGTAACTTTGGCCGGACGTGGAGCTGAGATCAATTTGTGTGGTATGGTCATTGCCGATAAGAATGAACAGGTGGACAATCATACTTTCATTGACCACAAGGTTGCTGATTGCACTAGTAATGAGCTGTTTAAATATGTATTGGATGATCAGGCGACAGGTGCGTTTGCCGGAAAAGTATTGGTACGTGAAGGAGCACAACATACTAATTCCCAACAAACCAACCGCAACCTCTGTGCTACTCGTGATGCTCATATGTACACTCAGCCGCAACTGGAAATTTATGCGGATGACGTAAAGTGCTCTCACGGAGCTACTGTCGGTCAGCTGGATGAAAATGCGTTGTTCTATATGCAACAGCGTGGTATCAGTCTGAAGGAAGCACGTTTATTGCTTATGTTTGCTTTTGTCAATGAAGTAATAGATACGATCCGTCTGGATGCATTGAAAGACCGTTTGCATCTGTTGGTGGAAAAACGTTTCCGTGGTGAGTTGAATAAATGTCAGGGATGTGCGATATGTAAATAAGACGCCATGTACGATATACAAAAAATAAGAGAAGATTTTCCGATATTAGATCGGGAGGTGTATGGAAAGCCGCTTATTTATCTGGATAATGGGGCTACCACTCAGAAACCGCGCCAAGTGGTTGAAGCCATAACCGATGAATATTATTCGGTCAATGCCAATGTGCATCGTGGTGTGCATTTCCTGTCTCAGCAGGCTACCGAGTTGCATGAAGCTTCTCGTGAGACTGTACGTCGTTTTATCAATGCACGCAGTAGCAATGAAATCGTGTTTACACGGGGCACGACGGAGAGTATCAACCTGTTGGCTTCTTCTTTTGCCGACAGTCAGATGAAGGAAGGCGATGAAGTGATTGTTTCTGTCATGGAGCATCACAGCAATATTGTACCTTGGCAGTTACAGGCTGCGCGTAAAGGAATCGTGCTGAAAGTGATTCCCATGAATGACCGGGGAGATCGGAAGAGCACACGTCTGAATCCAGTCACCTATACATCTCGTATGCCGTCTTCTGCTTGAAAAAAAAAAGGGG
>ENA-ORIF01000121-ORIF01000121.1-human-gut-metagenome-genome-assembly--contig:-NODE-121-length-9618-cov-17.396080_pt1 | contig 9618 bp, 4 predicted proteins | sample MGYA00243027_ERZ508740 | MGnify/ENA primary metagenome ERZ508740 (study PRJEB26277, sample SAMN04329858) | human gut metagenome | biome: human-associated habitat | host: Homo sapiens | place: USA...
CCCTTTTTTTTTTAATGATACGGCGACCACCGAGATCTACACTCTTTCCCTACACGACGCTCTTCCGATCTATCCATGCAGAGACAGCCTGGGGCAATCCCGTTGTTACCAAGAAGATGATACAAGCCGTGAAGAAGGCAGGTTTCAATGCCATCCGTATTCCAATCCGTTGGCAGTGCCACATTACCAACGCTCAGGCGATGAGCATCGACAAGGCTTGGATTGCTCGCATCAAGGAAGTGGTGGGCTGGTGCCTGGATAATGACCTCAAGGTTATCATCAATGTGCATCATGAAAAATGGCTCGAAAGTCGTCCTACCTATCAATATAAGGAAGAAAACTGCCAGAAGCTTGCGCTCCTCTGGATGAATATCGCTTCTGAGTTTGCCAATTATGATTATCGTCTTGCTTTCGCAGGAACTAACGAAGTGCATATCAAAGATAACTGGGGCAAGCCTACTGCCGAGAATCTCAAAGTGCAGAATGCTTACAATCAGATATTCGTGGATGTGGTTCGTGCCACAGGCGGCAACAATGCCAAGCGCCACCTCATCTTACAGACTTACGTTTGTAACCCTTGGTTTGGCATCGAGAATGGAGATTTCATCATTCCGAAGGATGCCGAAGGCAATGGCAACAACTATATGAGTGTGGAATTTCACTACTATCAGCCATGGAGCTACGCCGGCGATTGCACCTACGATTACTGGGGTGATGCCTACAAGGATGCTGGCAAGATACCTGCAGACAACGAGAAGACGATGACGGATTTCTTCGACAAGGTGGTGAATACCTGGAGCAACAAAGGACTGGGTATCGTAATAGGAGAGTGGGGAGTAACCGATCACTATAAGTCTAACTTAGAGAAAGTGCATGAAAACATGACCTACTACTGTAAGTTCTTGACTACGGAGGCTCGCAAACGAGGCTTCTCCACTTTTGTTTGGGACAACAACCACTTCGGCAACGGCTCTGAGAAGTATGGCATCTTCGACCGTTTCAAGAGTATGAAGGTGAATGCTCCTTGGATTCTTGAAGGAATCTTTGGGAAGAAATAAGTAATTATTAAACTAAAAACAAAATATCAATTATGAGAAAGAAAACTATGTTTCTCGGCCTGCTCGGTGCAGGTTTGATGTGGATGCCTGCTTCTGCCATTCTCGCTGCCCAGATGAACAATGCAGCGATGAGCGTTCAGCAGAACCAAGGCATCAAGGGTACAGTGGTGGATGCCACTGGCGAAACCTTGATTGGCGCTAGCGTGAAGGTGGCTGGTACAACCAACGGTGCCGTTACCGATATAGATGGTAACTTTACGTTGAACTGCAAGCCTGGAGCAACGCTCGAAGTGAGCTACATCGGTTACAAGACGATGACCGTGAAAGCTGCTAATGGCATGAAAATACAGATGCAAGAGGATGGTAAGGCCTTGAATGAGGTCGTTGTTACCGCCCTTGGTATCAAGCGCGACCGCAAGGCTCTCGGCTATGGCTTGGAGGAGGTTAAAGGTGAGGAACTTACCAAGGCGAAGGAAACCAACGTCATCAACTCTCTTTCAGGTAAGGTGGCTGGTCTCGTTGTGCAGAACACCGCTGGCGGTGCTTCTGGTTCTACCCGCGTGCTTCTTCGTGGTAATACAGAAATGGCAGGCAATAACCAGCCTCTCTACGTGGTGGATGGTGTGCCTTTGGATAATACCAACTTTGGCAGTGCTGGTGAAGCTGGTGGTTATGACCTCGGTGATGGTATCTCTGCCATCAATCCTGACGACATCGAGACGATGACCGTATTGAAAGGTCCTGCTGCCTCTGCCCTCTATGGTAGCCGTGCCTCTCATGGTGTTATCTTGATTACGACCAAGAAGGCGGAGAAGGATAGAATTTCCGTGGAGTACAATGGTTCTTATACTATCGATACCCAGTTGGCTAAATGGGACGACATCCAGGAGATATACGGTGCTGGCTACAATGGCGAGCTTCCTACATCCAGCACCTCTGGTACCAATGCCAGTTGGGGTCCTAAGGCCGATGACTTCATGTTCAAATATTTCGATGGCGAGGAACGTCCATTCATGATGCATCCTAACAATGCTTCTGGTTTCTTCCGTACAGGTTTCACTACCCAGAACTCTGCCATCCTCTCAGTTAATTCCGGTAAGACGGGTATGCGTTTCTCTGTTACTGATATGCGCAATAAGGATATCTTGCCAAATACCAATATGAGTCGTGACAACTTCAACCTCCGTGTGAATACCTCTGCAGGTCCTGTTGACTTCGACTTCACCGCCAACTATACTCGTGAGAAGGTAAAGAACCGTCCTGCCCTTGGTGACTCTCAGAGCAACGTGGGTAAGAACCTCATGACCCTGGCGGGTACCTACGACCAGGCTTGGCTGAAGCACTATGAGGATGCCGACGGCAACTACTCTAACTGGAATGGTAACGATCAGTATAACAAGAACCCATACTGGGATCTCTATAAGAACAGCAATACATCCGACAAGGACGTGTTCCGTTTTACGGGTAAGGCTATCTGGAACATCGACAAGCACTTGAAGTTGCAGGGTACCATCGGTACCGACATCAACAGCATGAACTTCGAGGACTTCATCGCCAAGACAACTCCAGGAACTCCTGCCGGAAAGCTTACCGACCAAATCTTCAACAACCGCACACTTAACGCCGAGATACTCGCCCTCTACAACAACTCATGGGGTGACTTCGATGTCAACGCTACCGCTGGTGGTAACATCTTCAAGGTGAACAACAAGACCACTACAAACATCGGTCTCAACCAGCAGATGGATGGCATCCAGAATATCATGAACTATCAGGAACAGAACACTCGTGAGAGCATGTACAAGAAACAGATCAGCTCTCTCTATGCCAGCGCAAGCCTCGGCTACAAGCATACTTACTATTTGGAGGGAACCCTCCGTGGCGATAAGTCGTCTACGCTCCCTACAAATAACAATACATACGTATATCCTTCTGTATCGGGTAGCTTGGTTTTCTCTGAGTTTATCAAGAACAAGAAGTTCATCAATTATGGTAAGATTCGCGCATCTTGGGCAAAGGTAGGTAGCGATACCGATCCATACCTGTTGGCACTCAACTATACCACGGGCAAGTACAGCTACTCGGGTTATACCATCGGTATGATAGCCAACTCAACACAGCCAAACAAGGATTTGAAGCCTACAATGACAGGTTCTTACGAGGTCGGTTTGGAGATGAAGTTCCTCAACGGACGCTTGGGCTTAGATGCCACCTATTACAACCAGAACTCCAAGAACCAGATTTTGAGTTTGGCTTCAACCACCACCTCTGGCTATGCTTACCGCCTCATCAATGCCGGTGAGATTCAGAACCAGGGTGTCGAGATTGCCCTCAATGCCCGTGCCTTGCAGATCAAGGACTTCGCTTGGGACTTGGGTGTCAACTTCTCGAAGAATACCAACAAGGTGAAGGCGCTCACCGATGGCATGGACTATTTTGAGCTTGCCAAGGCCACATGGTGCGGTGTATCAGTAGGTGCTCAGGTTGGCGAGAACTATGGAGCTATCCGTGGACACGACTTCCTCTACAACGACAAGGGTCAGGTGGTTGTCGATGCAGCTACTGGTCTTCCAAAAATTGACCAGAAGGTCAAGACCATCGGCAACTCTACTTGGGATTGGACAGGTGGTTTCTACTCAACCTTCAGCTACAAGAACTTCCGTCTCTCAGCATCCTTCGATGTGAAGGTAGGTGCCGACATCTACTCTATGTCCATGCGTTCCGCATACCAGACTGGTAAGGCAAAGGGAACATTGGCAGGCCGTGAGGAGTGGTACACTTCTGAGGAGGCTCGCAAGGCTTCGGGTATGGACCTTGCCGCATGGCGTGCAGCAGGTAACTGCAAGGGATTTGTCGTAGATGGTGTCATCGACAATGGCGACGGTACTTATCGCAAGAACGACATCGCCGTGAACCCTGAAGATTACTGGAAGCATGTGGCAAATGGCGTGCAGAGTGCCTTCGTTTACGACAACTCTTACGTGAAATGTCGTGAGATTACTTTCGGCTATACCTTCCCAGAGAGCATCCTGGGCAAGTATGTCAAGGGCTTGACCGTATCCTTCGTGGCTCGTAACCCATTCATTGTTTGGAAGAACATTCCTAACATCGACCCAGACTCCAGCTACAACACCTCAGGTCTCGGTCTGGAATATGGTTCCCTGCCATCTCGCAAGAGTTATGGTTTGAACGTGAACGTGAAGTTCTAATCTCGAAAAAATGAATGAATTTCGTTAGAAGAGTTCTAATATATAATAAGGTAAGAAAATGAACAATATAATCAAGAAATATATAGGTAAGAGCAGCCTGATGATGGCTTTCGCCCTGATGGCAACCGGCACTGCGATGACTTCTTGCTCAGATGAAACCTTGAGCAACATCAATACCGACAAGACCAAGGTGAGCGAGCTCGACCCTAACGCACAGTTGACAACAGCTTTGTTGCAGACTTACGGTGACTTCAGTCTGATGGATACCTACCGTAACTATATAACTGGTTTTCCACAGTATTTCGCTGGTGGTTGGAATGTAACCAATTACGCTGGTTCTAATTTCAGAGAAGATGATATGACCCGTCGAGTTTGGGACCGCTATTATGAAATCGGTATCAAGAACCTTGTGGATGCCATCCACAAATCTGCTGACAAGGCAAACTTGAATGCGGCACTTCGTATCCACCGTGTCTATCTCACGGCAGTTTTGGCAGATACCTACGGTGACGTGCCTTGTTCGGAGGCAGGTCTGGGTTATATCTCAGGTATCTCCAATCCTAAGTATGATACCGTAGAGGAACTCTACAGCTGGTTCTTCGAGGAACTTGACGCTTGCGAGAAGCAGCTTGGCACAGGTACCGACCACATTTCTGGTGATGTCACCAGCATGGGTGGTGATGTAGCTAAGTGGAAGAAGTATGCCAATGCACTCCGTATGCGCTATGCCATGCGCATTTCCGATGTTAATCCACAGAAGGCAAAGGAGGAGTTTGAGAAGGCTGTGGCTGCCGGTGCTATCGCCAGTGCAGCCGATGATGCTTATATCAAGTATGCTGATGCACCTTATACATATTATGATGGTGCCAATGATTATGATTTCCGTACCAATGCCTTGGGAGAGATTCTCTATAGTCAGAATGCTACATCGCCTACCATGATATGCTCTACCTTGTTCTATCAGTTGCAGAATACCAACGACCCTCGTCTCTATCGCATCTGCCGTCACTACTACAATATCAAGCGTAGTCAGGTGAAGCCAGATAAGGAGCAGAACATCGACTTGACCGATGATTTCCTGGCTTACTTCCAGAGCAAGAACCTCGGTGAGGAGCCTTGCAACCCTGGTGCAGCCTGGTACACAGACTGGATGAATGCAGCTACGTTGGATGACCTTCCTACTTTGAAGAAGTATGCAGAGATAGACGCGAACACTTATGCCAGCTCTGATTATATAGCCCGAGCTGGTCGTCCTTGCCTGAACATCGACTTCGAGATGCCTTCTTGTCCTGGCGACTTGATGAGCTATGCTGAGGTAGAGTTCCTCAAGGCTGAGGCTGCAACCAAGGGTTGGAATGTAGGTGGTGGTGATGCTGAGAGTCACTACGAGGCTGGTGTTCGTGCTAGCATGGAGTTGCTCAACAACTACTATCTTACATCCAACAAGATTTCCAAGGAAGAGATAGATGCGTTCATTGCCAGCAATCCGTTGGGTGACAATCCTAAGGAGACCATCAACACCCAGGCTTGGATTCTCCACATGATGAACCCTTCTGAGGGTTGGGCTAACATGCGCCGCTCTGACTATCCTGCCATCTTGAATCGTGATCTCTTGACCAAGAATGGTTTCACTTATACGGATTCTAACTGGTCAATGCCTGTCCGCTTGCAGTATCCTGAGTTGGAAGCTCAGTACAACAATGCCAACTACAAGGCTGCCATCGACCGCATGGGTGGTACAGACGATTGGCACAAGCGCCTCTGGTGGGACAAGGCTGATGTAAAACTTCAGCCAGACTTCAATCCTCCATTCGGAAAGGGATATAGCAAGTAGTGTTTAATGTTAAGTGTTAAATGTTAAGTCTTATAGGACAATAGAATAGAATAATTAATTATGAATAAGACAATGAAACAATATAAGGGAAAAGTCTTGAAGGCTATGATGATGCTCTTAGCCGTGGGTTTCGCACTGGCTGGTACATCTACCTTGTCTTCTTGCTCTTCTGACGATGAACCATACTTCACTGTCAGCGAAGATGACAATCCACGTATCTTGAACACCGACTTGGCTGATTCCAAGATAAACCGCAAGACTAATTATAAGATGGAAATCAAGGTGACTCCAGCTCACTACACCACTGTGACATGGTTGCTCGACGGCACTCAGATTGCCGAAGGTAATACTATCGACCAAGCTTTGCCTTTAGGTGATCATGAACTGAAGATTGTGGCAACCACCACCAAGAATAAGACCACATCCCGCACCTTGAAAGTTACCGTGATTCCTGCTGCCGATGACCCAGCTTTGGGTACCAATGCCGTCGAGCTTTGGGTAGCTCCAGGTGCTGAGACCACTATCCATAAGTGCAAGAATCTCGGTACAGTTACTAAAGTAATGGTAGGTGGCAATGAAGTAGCCTTCGAGGTTCTCGAAGAGGGCACAGCTTTGAAGCTCACAGCTCCTGCAGGTTTGGAGAATGGTGACTATGATATCACTTTGGTAGATGGTGAGGGCAACCAGTTCTCTGGCGGTAAAATCAAGGTAACTACAGAGCCACGTCCATCTATGGAGAATACCCTCTGGGAAGGTGAGTTCCCTGTAACATGGGGCACTCCTTTCGATGCTTTGAGGGAAACCTTCCTCTCAAAGGTGAAGGCGGGTACTATCCTCCGTGTCTATGTAGATGGAAATGGTCAGGGTACTGCTGCTACCAACTGGTGGAGCAACATCCTTACTGGTAAGAAGGACCCAGAGCGTGGCGACTTCATGGTGGATGGACCTGCTACCTGGAAGTTTGAACTGACCGACTACTCTATCCAACTCTTGACAGAGCAGGATGGTTTCCTCCTCGTGGGTAATGGTTATACCGTAAAGAAAGTAACTATTGAATAATATATTAGAAAGATTTCCGCTTTTATCATAAAGCGTCAAACCTTTACTGTTTATGAAGAAAATTTTATTATCTATTTCATTATTGGCATTGGCTTATACAGCCAGTGCCAATGTTCCAGTTATCAAGAGCGACCCTAAGATTGAGGCTCAGGTAGAACAAACCTTGAAGAAACTCACCTTGGAGGAAAAGATAGGTCAGATGATGGAATTGGTGACCGACCTCTTTGGTGCCAACGACAAGAACGGTGTGTTCTATATCGACGAGCACAAGACCGATTCTATCCTTTCCCGCTATAAGATTGGCTCTATCCTCAACGCTCCAAATACTTGCGCACCAACCGCCAAGCAGTGGGAGAAGTACATCGCACAAATCCAGAAGATCTCGATGAAGCGCATCGGCATCCCTTGTGTCTTCGGTCTCGACCAGAACCACGGTTCTACTTATACACAGGGCGGAACCCTCTTCCCTCAGAACATCAATGTGGCTGCCACCTTCAATCGTGAGATAGCTCGCCGTTCGGCTGAGGCTACCGCTTATGAGACTCGTGCGGTGAGCATACCTTGGACTTACAGTCCTACCGTTGATCTCGGTCGTGATGCCCGTTGGCCTCGCATCTGGGAGAACTTTGGTGAGGATTGCTACCTCAGTTCAGAGATGGGCAAGGCGATGGTCTATGGTTTCCAGGGCGAGGACCCAAACAACATCGACCAGTATCACATTGCCACTTCAATGAAGCACTTCATGGGCTATGGTGTGCCTTGGACCGGTAAAGACCGTACGCCAGCCTATATCTCTCCTGCCGACTTGCGAGAGAAGCACTTTGCTCCTTTCCTGGCGGGTCTGCAGGCTGGAGCCTTGACCGTGATGGTGAATTCCGCTTCCGTCAACGGTATGCCGATGCACGCCAACAAGGACATCCTGACAGGATGGCTGAAGGAAGAGACTGGATGGGATGGTGTGCTCATCACCGACTGGGCAGACATCAACAATCTCTATACTCGTGAGATGGTGGCAAAGGACAAGAAGGATGCGCTCCGCATCGCCATCAATGCCGGTATCGACATGATTATGGAACCTTATTCTTGCGATGCTTGTGGCTATCTTGTAGAACTGGTGAAGGAAGGTAAGATTCCGATGAGTCGCATCGACGATGCCTGTCGCCGTGTGCTTCGCATGAAGTACCGTCTCGACCTCTTCAAGAACCCAACCCAGAAACTGAAGAATTATCCTAAGTTTGGTGGTGAGGAGTTTGCCAAGCTCGCCTTGGAGGGAGCTACCGAGAGTATGGTGCTCCTGAAGAACGAGGGTAATATCCTTCCTTTGCAGCATGGTAAGAAGATTCTCCTTACAGGTCCTAATGCCAATCAGATGCGCTGCCTGGATGGTGGATGGAGCTATACCTGGCAGGGACATCGTGCCGATGAGTTTGCCGGCAAGTACAATACCATCTATGAGGCATTCTGTAATGAGTATGGCAAGGAGAATGTTATCTTGAACCAGGGTGTTACCTATAATGAGAAGGGAAAATACTGGGAGGAGAACGAACCTCAGATTCAGGGGGCTGTGGCTGCAGCGAAGGATGCCGACGTCATCGTGGCTTGCATTGGCGAGAACTCCTATACAGAGACTCCGGGCAACCTGACCGACCTTTGGCTCTCAGAGAACCAGCGTAATCTGGTCAAGGCTTTGGCTCAGACAGGCAAGCCTGTCATCTTGGTGCTGAATGAAGGTCGTCCTCGTCTCATCGCTGACATCGAACCATTGGCACAGGGCATCATCAATATCCTTATCCCTGGCAACATGGGCGGCGATGCCTTGGCAAACCTGGTATCGGGCAAGTCAAACTTCAGTGGCAAGATGCCTTACACCTATCCTAAGGAAATCAATTCGCTCGCCAACTATGACTTCAAGAAGAGTGAGGAGGTGGGTACGATGGAAGGTGCTTACGACTACAATGCGAAGATTACCCAGCAGTGGGGCTTCGGATATGGTTTGAGTTATACCACTTACAAATATAGCAACCTGAAGGTTTCTCAGTCTGATTTCCGCCACGGCGACATCATCAAGGTGAGCGTGGATGTGAAGAATACGGGAAAGGTGGCAGGCAAGGAGAGTGTTCTCCTGTTCAGTAGCGATCTCATCGCTAGTATGGTGCCTGATGGCCGTCGTCTCCGTGCCTTCGACAAGGTGGAACTTCAGCCTGGTGAGACCAAGACCATGATATTTGAATTGAAGGCAGACGATTTGGCCTTCGTAGGTTGGAATGGCAAATGGAGATTGGAGGAAGGCGACTTCAAGTTGATGATAGCCGACCAGAGTGCTGATATCCATTGCACTGATACTTATCAGTGGCCTACTGCCAACCGATAATGTATATTTAAAAGATGATTTAAAGAAAAGAGCGTGCCAAGATCGGAAGAGCACACGTCTGAACTCCAGTCACCTATACATCTCGTA
>ENA-ORIF01000124-ORIF01000124.1-human-gut-metagenome-genome-assembly--contig:-NODE-124-length-9576-cov-12.847984_pt1 | contig 9576 bp, 8 predicted proteins | sample MGYA00243027_ERZ508740 | MGnify/ENA primary metagenome ERZ508740 (study PRJEB26277, sample SAMN04329858) | human gut metagenome | biome: human-associated habitat | host: Homo sapiens | place: USA...
TTTTTTTTCAAGCAGAAGACGGCATACGAGATGTATAGGTGACTGGAGTTCAGACGTGTGCTCTTCCGATCTCATACTGTGCACCTTCGTTGGAAAGTACCATTGGATACAGATATGCACGTCCAAGCACACCGATCACACAGGCAAGTACAAGCGAGATCAGTACCCACACGATCGCAACCTTCTTGGATTTTGCAAGTTCCTTCTCATCGCGGACTGCCATGAAACGAACAAGAATATGTGGCATACCACAGTATCCAAGTCCCCATGCAAGCTGGGACGCAATACTGATACCGGAAATCGGCTTACCATCCTGCATGAAGATATTCAGATAATCCTTCGCATCGACATTCAATCCGGAATTTACAAGATTTGGTACAATGTTTCCTGTGCCAAGCACGATCACAACCAGAATTGGAACAGCAAGTACACCAACCAGCATCATCATACCCTGTACGAAGTCTGTGGTACAAACGGCAAGGAATCCTCCAAGGAACGTATAGATCAGAATAACGACCGCACCGACGATCAATGCCTGATGATAATCCATCTTTGTGATTGATGCAAACAGCTTTCCACCAGAAGCAAATGCAGATGCAGAATATACCACGAAGAAGATTACAATAACGATCGCAGAAATCGTAATCAGGATATTATGCTTATCGCGGAAACGATTGCTCAGATACTCCGGAATCGTCATTGCATTGCCTGCTTTGATCGTATAGCGGCGCAGACGACCTGCGACGATCACCCAGTTCAAAATCGTACCGATCAAAAGACCGATTGCGATCCAAGCCTGATTCGCACCAAATGCATAGACACAGCCCGGAAGTCCCATCAGCATCCATCCACTCATGTCGGATGCCTGTGCAGAGAGGGCTGTCACCCATCCTCCCAAGTTTCTACCTCCTAAGAAGTAATCATCCGAGCTTTTGTTTTTTCTAGCTGTAATAATACCGATTCCCAACATGAAAATCATGTAAATTACAAATGCAAGTATTACCCATGTTGACATTTAATCTTTGGTCTCCATAAGAAACAGGTACCCATCTCCAATCGTTATGTGACCTTCCTCCTCTCTTAATTCGTTGCTAAGTCCTATCGTCTCTCCCTTTCTGATTGACAGGTCATTTGCATTATATTTAAAACCTTTGAGGGTAATGCCCTTCACACATTCTGAAAAGGGCAGTAAAGATATATAAGGTCCATACAGATTTTCTGCACGAACTATCTTTTCTTTTTGTATCAGAGAAATCCGGTTATGCAGATCTAAGATTTCTGCATGGATTCCCTCCTGACAACACGTATAAAGCAATCCCAGATTTCCAAGTGTATGGTCGAGTCTGGTTCCAGTTGCGCCAAGCAGCAATGCCCGTGTAAATCCACGTTTTGCCGCCTCTAAGACTGCAACATGTGTATCCGTGAAATCTTTTTCCGGATTCAGTACCACACACTTTTCACGCACAACGGCATCAGGGCTTGTCACATATTTCGCTCTGATGCCGTCGTTTGCGGAATCAAAATCTCCAATTATCAAATCCGGTTCGATGTCCAATTGTCCTAATATTTCCAGTCCCTTGTCCACACCGATCACATACGGATGAACCGGATATCCATATGCGCCCTCATAAACGGCTGCGAGCAAATTCTGATCGACCGAGCCACCTGTGACAATGAGACAATATTTGCTTTCTGTTTTCATTTCTATGCTCTATGCGTTCAGCTTTTCCATAAAAGCTGCGATATTTGCTTTCTTGTCGCCCTTGAAGACAGCGGAGCCTGCAACAACAACATTCGCACCGGCGTCTAATACATCCTGTACGTTGTCAACCGTGATACCGCCATCCACCTCGATCAGAAGTTCTGGATTACGCTCTTCGGCAAGTGCCTTTACTTCCTGCAGCTTCGTAAGTGCAATCGGCATAAACTTCTGTCCGCCAAAGCCCGGATTGACGCTCATGATCAGCACCATATCCACCTGATTGATATAGTACTCTAACCAGTGTACCGGAGTCTCCGGATTCACAGCAATACCAACCTTCATACCTGCTGCCTTGACAGCATCAATCGTCTCCTGTAAATCCTTACATGCCTCGTAATGTACTGTCAGCATGTCTGCTCCTGCATCCGCAAATGCATCGATATAACGAATTGGCTCATTGATCATCAGATGTACATCAAAAAAGCTGTCTGTGGCCTTACGGATGCATTTAATAACCGGTGGTCCAAAGGAGATATTTCGTACAAAGGTTCCATCCATAACATCTAAGTGAAACCATTTCACGCCTGCCTCATCCAGCACTTTTGCATTTCGTTCAATATGGTTAAAATCAATTGACAACAACGACGGTGAAAGAATATTCATACCTACCATCTCCTTTTATTTTTTAATTCATCATATAACTGCACATAATTATCATAGCGAAGCTGTGAGATCGTCCCCGCCTGCAACGCTTCTTTCACGAAACACTCCGGCTCATGTATATGCACACAGCCATTGAATTTGCAACGGCCATTATAACATTCAAACTCCCGGAAATATTCCTTTAAATCTTCCGGTTCTAAGTTCTCAATCACAAGAGAACTAAATCCCGGTGTATCCATGATATACGTGTCTTCCTCAATGTAGATCAGTTCGGAATGTCTCGTTGTGTGTTTTCCTCTGCGGATCTTCTCACTGACTGCTCCGGTCTGCACCTGCGCCTGCGGATGCAATGCGTTTAACATCGACGATTTTCCGACACCAGACGGACCCGCAAAAACGCTTGTCTTACCCCGGATTGCTTCCCGGAATGCATCAACTCCAACATTCTCCTTTGCAACCGTCAGGAACACCTGATAACCAGCGCCTGCATAGATATCACAGATTTCCTTTGCTTCCTGCCCACTTACAAGATCAGATTTGTTAAAGCAGATCAACGTGTCAACGCCCTGCTGTTCCATCATGATCAAAAAACGGTCTAACAGATTGTAATTCGGCTTTGGATCTGCCAGCGCAAATACAATCACCGCCTGATCAACATTCGCAACTGCCGGCCGGATCAGCAGATTCTCCCGCGGAAAAATCTCGACAATATTTCCCGTCTTATCCTGTTCACTGATGATCTCAATCTCGACATCATCACCGACCGCCGGTTTAATCTTCCGGTTGCGGAATGCACCCTTAGCCTTACATTCATATATGGTATTTACAGTATTATGTGGGTGGATATAATAAAATCCACCCACACCTTTCATAATCTTTCCCTGCATAGACTTCCTATACTCTTTTATTCTTCCGAATAAGAAACATTTGGTGCCGGTACCGAGAACGATTTTGTCACATCCGTTCCTCCTGCAATAATAACAAAGCTTGCGCTTCCCCCCTGCGAATCCAGATTCGGAACAGATGCAGATACATTATAAGTGTTTCCAGATGTAACCGTAACATCCTGCTCATAGACCGCACTGCCATTGAAGATTACCTGAACCGTAACTGCCATTCCGTCTAATGCAATATCATTACATGTGATTGTACCGGAGATATTCGCTGTATATTTCTTCTCCTTCTGCTCCGGTCCATCACTGATGACGAAGTCAACACTGTCTCCCTCTGTCACAGTTGTTCCTCTCGAAGGATTCTGGCTGATAACCATACCTGCTGCGACACTATCACTGTTTGCATGTGTGACATTTCCAGCAGAAAGCTTCTTGCTTGACAGCGAATCTCTTGCCTGTGCCTCTGTAAGTCCGCCTAAGTTCGGAACTTCTACTTCCTTCTTCTCAGAACCGTTGCTGACTGTCACGATAACCTTTGATCCCTTGGCTGCCTTTGTGCCGCCTTCCGGATCAGTCTTGATAACTTTATCTTTCTCGACATCATCGCTGTATTCATATGCATGACTGACTTCAAAACCAGCCTCTGTCAAAATTGTTACTGCCTGTGAATCTTCATAATTCTTGACATCTGGTACATCTACTTCCTCTGCGCCTGCACTGACCGTGAGCACGATCTCCTGATCTGCAGGGATTGTCTCGCCTTCTTTCACGCTCTGATCAAAGACGTAACCTTCCTGCGTCTTCTCATCCTCGACATGCTCTGTCTTGACGTTTGTAAAACCTGCATCTGAAAGCATCTTCAGTGCTGCATCTTCTGAAACGCCAGTGACACCGATCATGGCAATGGACTGTACTTCCTCGGTTGTGATCTTGTTCTTGTTATCTTTCTTGGAGCCAAATTTGAACCAGCCAAGCACATTACCAAGCACGACGATAATAATGATTGCAATAATCACGGCAGTTGCTACACCTGCGATTGTAACTGCCTTCCGGATACCCGGATCAATGCCATCCGGATCTTCCTCTTCTTCTAACTCTTCATCGTCATCATAATCCTGAACCTTCTTCAGATTGCCACGCTTTGGCTGTGGTTCCGGTTCATAATCATCCTCTTCCCATTCGTCATCGTCTTCCTGCAGAAGTTCATTGATTCTGCCGTTGTTTGCCTGCGGGGTAGAGTTATATCCAATCGGACGGATCTCGCCCATCTCCTGTGATACTGGTGGGTTATCATATGGCTGGCTGTACAGGTCGCGGTTTGCACTTCCGTTACGGATTGCCTGTACGTCTTCCTTCGTCCACTCCTGTGTCGGACTGTTTGTGATTGATGTTGGTGCAACCACAATATCAATATTCGGGTTGTTCTGTACACGCTTCAAGTCTGCGATCAAGGCACTCGCTGTCAGATATCTGCGTTCTGGCTTCTTCTGTGTCGCCTTCAAAATGATCTTCTCAAAGCTGGTATAAATATCCGGATAATACTGTCTCGGCGGAATCATCTCGTTCTGGATATGCATGAGTGCAACCGATACATTGTTATCTCCCTCAAACGGCACTCTTCCGGTTACCATCTCATACATCGTGATACCGAGCGAATAAATATCGCTTCGTTCATCGCTGTATCCGCCTCTCGCCTGCTCTGGGGATATGTAGTGTACACTGCCCATTGCGCCAGATGTAAGCGTATTGCTGCTCGCTGCCTTGGCGATACCGAAATCTGTGACCTTGATATTTCCATTTTTCGATACAATAATATTCTGTGGCTTGATGTCACGGTGAATAATATGGTTCTCATGCGCTGCTTCCAGACCGGATGCGATCTGGATGGAGAAGTTGATGGCTGTCTCCATATTGAGACGACCGTTCTGCTCGATATACTGCTTTAATGTGATACCCTCTACCAGTTCCATCACGATGCAGTAAATGCCTTCATCATCGACAACATCATATACATTTACAATATTCGGATGTGTCAGTCCTGCGGAAGCCTGTGCCTCGATCCGGAACTTTGTCACAAAGTTCTTATCGTTGCTGAACTCCGGCTTCAATACCTTGATTGCCACATTTCGATTCAATCTATGGTCTCTTGCTTTGTAGACTATGGACATTCCGCCTGCACCGACCACGTCCAAAATCTCATATCTATCACATAATATCATTCCTGGTTTTAACATGATTTCAACCCTTTCTGCTATATTCGTTCTCTATTCGGTCATCAATCTGCCGATATAATAATTACGGATATATTATCCGAACCACCATAATAATTTGCCCGATCCACAAGTTCCTGTGCAATTCGGTCCAAATCGTCTTCCTCGGAAACAATATCCCTTATTTCGTCATCTTCGACCATGTTCGATAACCCGTCTGAGCATAACAGATATTTTTCTTCCGTGTTTATATCTATCTCAAAAAAGTCCGGCATCATCTCGTCCCGTGAACCCATCGCTTTTGTGATGATGTTCTTCTCTGGATGATTGCGTCCTTTTTTCCGTTCCAGTTCACCTTTTCGGATCAGTTCCTCGACAAGCGAATGATCCATTGTGATCTGACGAATCTCTCCGCCGATCGCATACAATCGGCTGTCACCGACATTCGCCACATACAGCTTTCCATCCTGTGCCACGGCTGCTACCATCGTCGTTCCCATCCCATTTAAATCGGGATCTGCACACGCCGCCTTATATATTTCATTGTTTACAAATAACATTGCCCGTTTTAACAGTGCTACCGGATTTTCTATTGTGGACTTCTCTATGAAATCCACTGTAATATCAATCGCCATCCTTGATGCTTTGTCCCCCGCGCGATGTCCGCCCATTCCATCTGCTACGATATACAGATTCGGAAGTGGACCGACCGGAGTGTCACTGAAAAAAATACTGTCCTGATTGTTATTACGTTTGATCCCGGTATCCGTCTTTCCACTAGAATGCATGGGAATCCTCCTGATGATGAAACGCATATTTCCTTCGTAACTGACCACAGGCAGCATCTATATCGCTACCCATACTCTTCCTTATTGTAGCATTTATGTGATATTTTGCAAGAGTGGATTTGAATTTTTCAACGGAATCACTGTCGCTTCGCTCGTATTCCCGCTCTTCCACCGGATTGATCGGAATCAGATTGACATGACAATTCATACCTGCAAGCAGCTTTGCCAGTTTTCTCGCCTGTTCCTCCGTATCATTCTTGCCCTTTACAAGGCTGTACTCAAAAGTCACTCTCCGTCCGGTCTGCCGGAAATATTCCCGACAGGCATCTAATGTCTCTGCCAGTGTGTACTGGTGTGCAACCGGCATCAGTTCTTTCCGCTCTTCATCGGTCGGCGCATGTAAGGAAAGTGCAAAGGTGATCGGGATATCCTCCTTCGCCAGATCATAGATGCGTGGCACAATTCCACAGCTTGATACCGTGATATTTCTGGCACTTAAATTGTATCCATTCTCATCGATCAGCAGGCGCAAAAAACGAATCAGATTCTCATAGTTGTCGAGCGGTTCTCCCGTTCCCATCACGACCACGTGGCTGATACGTTCCCCGGTGATGCGGCTCGTCGCATAGATCTGTTCGAGCATCTCCGAAGCGGTCAGATTCCGTACCAGTCCGCCAATCGTCGACGCACAGAAACGGCAGCCCATCCGGCAGCCCGCCTGCGATGAGATACAAACCGAATTACCATAATTATGGCGCATAAACACCGTCTCGATCATCTGTCCATCCGACAAGCGGTACAGGAATTTGATCGTACCGTCTGATTTTGATTCCTGACTCATTTCTGCCTCAATGTGCACGAATCCTTCCTCGTCCATCTGTGCACGCAGTGCCTTCGGAAGATTCGACATATCCTCCGTCGATGCCACATACTTCTGGTGCATCCACTGGAACACCTGCTTTGCCCGAAACGCCGGCTGTCCGTGTTCTTTCATCCACTGTTCAATTTCTGCAAGGTACATTGATTTGATGTCCATTTTTATCTCCTAGCTTATGCAGTACCGCATAATAAAATCCGTCACAGGCATCGATGCCTTGTAAGAACTGTCGTTGTTCTTTTAATGTATATTCTGGATGTTCCTTTAAGAAACGCTCCACCTGCAAGGTGTTTTCTTCCTTTGTGATCGTGCAGGTGCTATATAAAAGCGTTCCACCTGCCTTCACGTATCGGCAGGCGTTTTGCAGTATCGTATGTTGCAGCTCCACCAGTGACTCGATCTGTTCCTCGGTTACCCGGTATTTGATATCATTTTTCCGTCCCATGATGCCAAGTCCGGAACAAGGCAGATCTGCGATAACAACATCTGCTTTTTCCTCCTGCTCCTGCATATATTCCGTTGCATCCTGACCACGGATATCCACATTTGCAAGCTTTAACCGTTCTACATTTTCTTCAATCAATTCCAGTTTTTCCTCTGCAATGTCCATCGACAGCACATGCCCTTGCTGTGCAAATTCTGCTGCCGCCGTCGTCTTACCACCTGGTGCCGCACAGATATCCATCACAAAATCCTCTGGCTGGATGCCTGCTGCCGCAACCGCACACATCGAGCTTTCATCCTGCACCGTGAAATATCCCTGCTTATATCCCGGAATCTTGTGTATAAAATCATAGCCCGATAACAGCCATGCCCCTTCATAATATGCACCCGGCTCGACTGTTATGCCTGCTTCTTTCAATCGGTTCTTATAAGAATCCATCGTCTCTCCGTTTTCTTCGATCCGATGTTTGTTCAGCCGGATACTCGTCTTCCGGTCTGCAAATGCCGCCTGAAAGATCGTTTCTGCGCTCTCTGTGCCATATTCCAAGATAAGCTTCTGTACGAGCCAGAGTGGTGTTGATGTCATCACGGACAAATACCGCTCCGGTTCTCTTTTTTGATCTGGATATGCAAGCTTCGTTTTCTCCCGTGTGATCGTCCGAAGCACGCCGTTCACAAAACCAGAAAGTCCGGCAAAGCCATGTTTTTTCGCAAGCTTCACGCATTCATTGCACGCAGCAGAATCCGGTACGCTGTCCATAAAAAGAATCTGGTAACAGCCCATCCGGAGCAGACAGGCGATCACCGGCTTACACTTTTTTATCTTCGTCTTTGAATACTGGTCGATCACATAGTCCAGCCGCAGCTTTGTCTCTGTGACACCCTCCACCAGTCTGGATAAAAAAGCGCGTTCTACCTTGTCCGTAAACTGGTTTTTACGAAGTGCATTTCCAAGTGCAATATTCGAAAATGTCTGATTAGTCTCTATATCCAATAATACAGTCAAAGCCACGTCTCTTGTATCCATGTGTTTCTCCTCTTTATTTCCAATTTACAGTCATCCCTGCCTTAAGCGGATTGCCATTTAAATAAGCTACGGTATCCATCGGCTTCTTACCCTCCGGCTGCAGGTTCTGGATCTGCAAGGCATCCGTGCCACACGCGATCACAAAATACTTCTTTGCAACCTCCACGATCTCGCCCGGCGCAAAGGTCAGTGTCTGTTCCACCTTTCCCTGTGCCTGCGTCTTATATGCATCATCCATTGCGATGACCTTTGCTTTGTAGATCTTCACATTCTTGCCGTCTATCTCTGTATATGCACACGGCCACGGATTGAGTCCCCGGATCAGACGCTCCAGTTCCTCTGCGGACTTCGCAAAATCCATCCGCCCCATTTCTTTGGAAAGCATTGATGCATAACAACTCTGTGCATCATCCTGTTTCGTCCGTGTTGCTGTATGATTTTCCAGTTTTGTGAGTGTCTCCAAAATCAAAGCCGCTCCAGCCTCGGCAAGCTTGTCATGCAGCGTGGCTCCAGTATCTTCCGGTTTGATCGCAACCTCCACCTTGTCGATCATATCTCCGGTATCAAGTCCTTTTTCCATATACATCGTTGTGACACCAGTTACCGTCTCTCCGTCGATGATTGCGCGCTCAATCGGTGCTGCGCCACGGTATTTCGGAAGCAGTGACGCATGAATGTTGATACAGCCATACGGCGGAATCGATAAAATGCTCTCCGGCAGAATCTGTCCATACGCAGCCACCACGATTGCATCCGGCTTGTATGACCGAAGCGTTTCTACCATCTCTGCCTCGCGCACCTTCTCCGGCTGATAGACGGGAATCTCATATTCCTGTGCTTTCACCTTGACTGGTGTTGGTACCAGCTTGCGGTTTCGTCCCTGTGGTTTGTCCGGCTGTGTCACAACCGCAACCACCTCATGTTCTTTCACGATTGCCGAAAGCGCAATCGCTGCAAACTCCGGCGTTCCCA
>ENA-ORIF01000134-ORIF01000134.1-human-gut-metagenome-genome-assembly--contig:-NODE-134-length-9327-cov-16.288000_pt1 | contig 9327 bp, 10 predicted proteins | sample MGYA00243027_ERZ508740 | MGnify/ENA primary metagenome ERZ508740 (study PRJEB26277, sample SAMN04329858) | human gut metagenome | biome: human-associated habitat | host: Homo sapiens | place: USA...
TTTTTTTCAAGCAGAAGACGGCATACGAGATGTATAGGTGACTGGAGTTCAGACGTGTGCTCTTCCGATCTCCAGGGCATTGACTCGGCGGCGGGTCTTTTCGATCTCCTCCGCCAGCAGCTGGGAGGTCTTTTCGATCTCGGCCAGCTTCAGCATATCCTGGAACACCTGGGACATGGCAGAGACCGCGTCATCCAGCTCTCCTGAGGTGTTGGCGAAGCCGTAGGGGTAGATCTCCCCCGGGTCCTGGCTGTGGGTCCTGAAGTGGTACTGAGGCACATCCACCGACATGATATTCTGAAAAGTCATGTCCAGTTCTACGCTCTGCTTGGGATAGAGCAGGGACTGCTCCAGCATCTCCGGGGACATGACAGCGGCAGCCACCGTGAAGGAGCTCTGGGCGCGCATCAGCTGCTCCTCCACCCGGCGGCGGAGGGCCCGGTTCTCCCGCACCACCTCCATGAACTGCTTCATCAGCTCATCCCGCTTGTCCTTGAGCAGCTTGTGGCCCCGCTGGGCGGTGCGCAGGCGGCCCTTCAGGCGGGTCAGCTCCATACGGGTGGGATTTATGGTCGTGGAAGGCATTCTGGTCCCCCCTTAGCCCTTTTGGGGCAGATACTTCTCGATCAGCTCCGGCTTGATGCGCTTGAGCTCCGCGGTGGGCAGGATAGACAGCAGCTCCCAGCCCAGGTCCAGTGTCTCCTGGATGGAGCGGTTCTCCTCTGTTCCCTGGGAAACATAGCGCTTTTCAAACTCGTCCGCGAACTTGGCATACAGCAGGTCGGTGGGGCTGAGGGCGGCCTCGCCCAGGATGGACATCAGCTCCTTGTTCTCCTTACCGGTGGCATAGGCGGCGAAGAGCTGGTTCATGGTGCCCGAGTGGTCCTCCCGGGTCCTGCCCACGCCGATGCCCTTGTCCTTCAGGCGGGACAGGGAGGGCAGCACGTCCACCGGCGGATTGATGCCCCGGCGGAACAGCTCCCGGGAGAGGATGATCTGTCCCTCGGTGATATACCCCGTCAGATCGGGGATGGGGTGGGTCTTGTCGTCCTCCGGCATGGTCAGGATAGGGATGAGGGTGATAGAGCCCTCCTTGCCCAGCTGGCGGCCCGCCCGCTCGTAGATGGTGGCCAGGTTGGTGTACAGATAGCCGGGGTAGCCCCGGCGGCCCGGGACCTCCTTCTTGGCGGCGGAGATCTCCCGCAGGGCCTCGGCGTAGTTGGTGATGTCGGTCATGATGACCAGTACGTGCATCCCCTTTTCAAAGGCCAGGTACTCCGCAGCGGTCAGGGCCATACGGGGGGTGGCAATGCGCTCCACCGCCGGGTCGTTGGCCAGGTTGGTGAAGAGCACCGTGCGGTCGATGGCACCGGTGCGCTTAAACTCGCTGACAAAGAACTCCGACTCCTCAAAGGTGATGCCGATGGCGGCAAAGACCACCGCGAAGTTGGATTCCCCATCCAGCACTTTGGCCTGGCGGGCGATCTGAGCGGCCAGCGCGGCGTGGGGCAGGCCGGACCCGCTGAAAATTGGCAGCTTCTGGCCCCGGACCAGGGTGTTCAGTCCGTCGATGGTGGAGATGCCCGTCTGGATGAACTCGTTGGGGTAGTCCCGGCCGGCAGGGTTCATGGGCAGGCCGTTGATATCCCGGTACTCGTCAGCCAGGATGGCAGGTCCGCCGTCGATGGGCCGGCCCATGCCGTTAAAGACCCGGCCCAGCATGTCCTCCGACACCCCCAGCTGGAGGGGGTGCCCCAAAAAGCGGATCTTGGACTCCGCCAGATTGATGCCCGCAGAGCTCTCAAACAGCTGCACCACGGCGGAATCACCGTTGACCTCCAGCACCTGGCAGCGGCGGATGGTACCGTCAGACAGCTCGATCTCCCCCAGCTCGTCATAGGTGACGCCCTGCACATGGTCCACCACCATCAGGGGGCCGGAGATCTCCTGGATCGTCTTATATTCCCGAATCACAGCGCTTCCTCTCCCTTCTCAGCCACGGCGGAGATCTGCTCCTCCATCTGGCGGACCAGCTGGGCATAGGCCTCCACATACCGGTCGGCGGGGACAGACTTGGCCCGGCCGATGCCCTCCCGGGCGGGGATGGTGAACAGCTCGGCCAGCGCCCCGCCCTTCTCAGCGGCGGCCCGGCACTGCCGGTCATAGCTTCGGATCATGGCCAGCATCTTCTCCTGCCGGTCATACTCGGAGAAGGAATCGATGTCCACAAAGGAGTTCTGCTGGAGGAAATCCTCCCGGATCATCTTGGCCGTCTCCAGGGTGATCTGGTCCTTGGCGGACAGGGAATCCTTGCCCACCAGCTGGACGATCTCGTTCAGGCTGGCCTCCTCCTGGAGGACCGCCATAGCCCACTCCCGGTTCTGGAGGAACTCAGGGCCCAGGTGCTCGTCGTACCAGGGCTTCAGGGAGTCCAGATAGAGGGAGTAGGAGTTGAGCCAGTTGATGGCGGGGAAGTGGCGGCGGTAGGCCAGGGAGGAGTCCAGGGCCCAGAACACCTTGACGATGCGCATGGTGGCCTGGGACACGGGCTCGGACAGGTCGCCGCCAGGGGGCGAGACCGCGCCCACAGCGGTGAGGGAGCCTCTGCGGTCCTCCTCAGAGCCCAGACAGGACACCGAGCCCGCCCGCTCATAGAACTGGGCCAGGCGGGAGGACAGGTAGGCGGGGTAGCCCTCCTCGCCGGGCATCTCCTCCAGGCGGCCGGACATCTCCCGCAGCGCCTCCGCCCAGCGGGAGGTGGAGTCGGCGATGACGGCCACGGCGTAGCCCATGTCCCGGAAATACTCGGCGATGGTGATGCCGGTGTAGATGGACGCCTCCCGGGCGGCCACCGGCATGTCGGAGGTGTTGGCGATCAGCACAGTGCGCTTCATCAGGGTCTCGCCGGTGCGGGGGTCCACCAGCTCGGGGAATTCCCGCAGCACGTCGGTCATCTCGTTGCCCCGCTCGCCGCAGCCGATATACACCACCATGTCCACATCAGACCACTTGGCCAGGGCGTGCTGCATCACCGTCTTGCCCGAGCCGAAGGGACCGGGGATGGCGGCTGTGCCGCCCTTGGCCACCGGGAAGAAGGTGTCCACGATGCGCTGGCCGGAGGACAGTGGGACCACAGGGGGATATTTGTGCTTATAGGGCCGTCCCACGCGGACGGGCCACTTCTGCATCATGGGCAGCTCTACCCGGGAGCCGTCCTCCCGTTCCAGCACGGCCACTGTTTCGGTGACGGTGTAGGAGCCGGACTGGATGGAGACGATCTTCCCTTGCATCCTGGGCGGGATCATGATCTTGTGGAGGATAGAGGGGGTCTCCTGCACCGTGCCGATGATGTCGCCCCCCACTACCTGGGTGCCCGGCTCCACCACGGCCTGGAAATCCCACTTCTTCTCCCGGTCCAGGGCGGGCACCTCCACGCCTCTGGGGAGGTTATTTCCCTTCACCGTCTCCATGATGACCTCCAGCGGGCGCTGGATGCCGTCGTAGATGTTCTCGATCAGGCCGGGGCCCAGTTCCACGGACAGGGGGGCGCCGGTGGTGACCACCTCCGCCCCGGGACCCAGGCCGGAAGTCTCCTCATAGACCTGGATGGAGGCGGTGTCCCCATTCATGGTCAGCACTTCTCCGATCAGGCCCTGCTCGCCCACCCGGACCACGTCGGCCATGTTGGCCTCCTGGAGCCCGGTGGCCACCACCAGCGGGCCGGAGACCTTGACGATTTTTCCCATTGGCTCAAACCTTCTTTCTGATCCTTCCTGTGCCGCCGTCCCGCTCAGTCCCGGGACCCCAGGGGGTACTGAAGGAGATCCCCGAGATACCCCTGGTCCTCCACAGGCGCCACAAATCGGAAGCCAAAACGTTCATAATAATCATGCAAAACCGGGTTGTCCCGGGCGCAGTCCAGGCGGAGATAGTCCTGCCCCCGCTCCGCGGCCAGGGCCAGGCAGCGCCTGAGCAGCTCCGTGCCCGCTCCGGAGAAGTGGAGGCTGGCCGCCAGATTATGCACATAGAGCGCTTTCCCGCCATAGCCGGCCCAGCGCGGGTCCTCCTCCAACACCACGGCCCCCGCGGCCAGAGCGCCGCACTCCGTCCACAGGGCGTAGAGCTGTCCCTCTTCAGCGCACTGCCGGAAATAGTCCAAGGGATACCGCCTGAGGTAGCCGGGGTGGTTCCACTGCTGGATGCCCCGCTCATCCATCCAGGCGATCCGCTGCCGGATCAGGTCAAAGACCTGCTCCGCCTCCCCTGCTGCCGCCCTGCGGAAGGTACCGAATCCATCTCTCATAGGATATCCGCCCCCACCGCCCGCTCCACGGCGGTCTTCACATTGGCCATCCCGATCCCCAGGGAGCCCTCTTTGCCCGGGATCAGGATGATAGCGGGGGTGAGGGCGTCCTTATAGCGCTGAAGCTCACTCTGGAGCTGGACCGCCAGCTGCTCCGTGAGGTAGAGGATGGCACAGTTCTCTTTCGCCAGACGGTGGATGATCTCTCTGGCCTCGTCCGCGCTCTGGGCAGGGCAGACCTCCAGCCCCAGGGCCTTGAAGCCCAGCACGCTGTCTCGGTCGCCCACCACCGCGATCTTATACATGCTCCTCTCCCCCTTATACATAGGTGGCCCGCAGGCGGCTGCGGATGGTCTCCCCATCCAGGCCGGCCATGCGTCCCGCCATGATGATGCGCACAGCGGTGATCTCCGCCTCCCGGGCGTAGAGATAGCCGATCACCGTCTCCTCCCCGAAGGGGACCCGGCTGGCCGAGGCCAGATATCCCGTGACCGCATTATCACACAGGCGCTCAAATTCGGTGAGAGGACCAGAATCCGGCTGGGTCCGGGCCGCCCCCAGCGCCGCCGCCTGGGCCAGGGGCCCGCTGCGGAAGCGCTCTGCCAGTTCCTCCGGTCTCGCTCCGGCCAGGGCGCGCTCCGATACGTTCCCACCGGGGAGCAGGATCTGGTTCAAAAACTCGCTGCCCTTGCCCATCCGGGCTGCCCGGACAGCGGCGCGCAGATTAGCGGCGTCCACCGACAGGCGGACATAGCCCTGCAGGAAAGCGCTACCGCATGCCCGTGCCAGGCTCTCCATCTCCTGAAAGCAGGCCCGGTCCAGCACCAGGTCGGCCTGCTGAGGATCTCCGGTGGCGGACAGCACCTCCCTGGCCCGGAGCACCGCCTGGCGGAACACCTCGCCCCAGTCCCGAAGGTCATCCCGAAGGAAATCCTCCCGCAGCCGCTGGGGATCGTACCGCCCGCCCTGGGAGAGCAGACGCGCCTCGTCCAGCCCCATGGCCTGGGCCTTGATCAGCACCTTGGCGTTGTGGTAGTCGTATTTCAGCTGAAAGACCTCCACCAGCCGCCGGTCAGGCACCGAGTCCGCCATGTCCCGGAAGGTGTTCCGCCGGGCATCGGCCAGCAGCTCTTCCAGCGCCGCCGAGGTCAGCTGGGTCAGCTCGCCGTATCCGCACTCGCTGAGCACCTTGGCTGCTTCGCCGCTGTCCTTGGCGTCAATCATCCGCTCCATCCGTTCCCGGGTCAGCATGCGGTTTTCCATCGCGTGGATGCGGGTGGAGACGGCTAAATAATCCGTATCTCGTTTCTGGGACAAAATACCACCCCTTTCGGGTCAGAGCAGAGCGCCGCACGTATCTCTGCGGGCAGTCTTTGCTTCCTGCGGGATCTGGCAATGGGCACCCGGGCCCTCCGTCCCCCCGCTCCGCTCCTCACTCTTCACTTTTGAAACAGGATCTCCGCCACCGGCTTTTCCAGCTGCTCCCGCTGGGCACGCACCATGGCCTCAAAGGCGCAGTTGACCTCCACCGGGCCGTCCACCATGATGAAGCCGCCCCGGATGGGCCTCGTCTCCTCGGACAGGGTCAAAAGCCCGGTGCCGGTGATCTGCGCCGCAGCGCTGTTGACCACCTTGCCCAGGAAGGCCCCCACCTTGGAGTCGGTGATGGCGTCGGGCAGCTCCGGGGCCACCTGCTTCACCAGAGCGTCGTTGGCCGCCATCACCACCGCCTTGCCGATGCGCGTCCGGTCCTTGGGGGAGAAGATCAGCTGCTCCCGGCCGGTGGAGGACGCCTGCACCGCCAGGCGGGCCAGCAGCTGGATGTACTGCTCCTCCGGCAGCGAGCACATCTCCTCCAGAGCCTGGCGGAACGCCTCGTCCAGCACCTCCTGCTTGGCAGCCAGGGACATCTTCCGCCCCTCCATCTGAGCGGCAGAGATCAGGCGGGCCTTCCGCTCCTCCGCGGACCGGCGGCCCCGGGCGAGCAGCTCGCCCTTCTCCTTCTCCGCCTGGGCCCTAGCCTGGGCCAGCAGTTCTTCCGCCTGGGCCTGGGCCTTGTCCCGAATGGCCTGGATCTCCGCGTCCGCGTCGGCGCTGATCCTGGCCGTGATCTTTTCAAGTCCGTCCATAGCTGTTCCTTTCCGGCGCTCAGGCGCTGATGTTGATGATCATCAGCATGGAGGCCAGCAGGGAGAGGATGGCGTAGAACTCCACAGTGATGCACAGCACCATGCCCTTGGACCAGTCATCCGGCTTTTTGGCCAGAATGTTGATGGAGCCGGCGGCCACACGGCCCTGGGCGATGGCGGAGAACAGGCCGCCCAGCGCCATAGGCAGGCAGGCCACGAAATACTGCATCCCCTGGGCGATGGTCAGCTGAGGCAGGGTCCCAGACAGCAGGCCCATACGGAAGATGGCGAAGAACCAGACTACCAGGCCGTACAGGCCCTGGGTGCCTGGGATGACCTGAAGGATCATCACCTTGCCGAACTTGGAGGGATCCTCACACAGCAGGCCGGTGCCCGCCTCGCCGGCCAGGCCGGTGCCCTTTGCGCTGCCGATGCCGCTGAGTACAGCCGCCAGTCCAGCGCCCAGCAGGGCCAGGGCCAGCCCGCCGATGCTGCCCAGGAAAGTCATGCTCTGTCCATACTCTACCACTTGTGACATATCCATTTTTGTATCCTCCTCAAATCATTGTTCTTTGATATCCACATACCGGGTGTTCACCGCCATAGGCCGGAAAGGCTTTCCGCCATCCTGATAGAACTTTCCAAAATACTCCAGGCACTGCAGACGCAGGTCATGCACATAGCAGCCCAGCAGATTCAAGGCAAAGTTCAAGGCATTGCCTGCCATGGAGATGATGAAAAAGATCACCAGGTTGCCCGGGATCGCGCCCAGAGTATTGAACACCTGGGCGATGACGCTGCCTGCCAGCATCAGGGCCATGAGACGAGAATAGGAGAGGATGTCCCCAAAGTACCCGGTCACATGGTTATACAGGGAGCCGAACACGGCGGTCACCTTACCGAAGCCCTTGGCGTTCCAGCCCGAGCCCACCAGCACCATGACGCCGCCCAGGATGATGACCACGTTGGTCACCCCCAGCACTGCCAGGGCCAGACCGGCAAAGACGATCCACCAGGTCAGCTCCTCCCATACCGCATCCAGGATCTGCCCCTCCCTGATCTTTTGGATGAAGCTGATAGCCATGCCCGTGACGATTTGAATCAAACCCAGGGCCATGGCCCCCACCAGGATCATCAGGGTGTCATCCAGGGGGGTGAACAGGGGCGGCCAGAACCAGACGAAGGTGCTCTCCGGATTCAGGATCTTCAGCACCTGAGGGATCATGTCACCGAAAAAGCCTCCCGTGACTGCTCCCATCAAAAAGGTACTGACGCCGCACAGTCCCAGCAGACCGAAGAAGTGGCTCATGGTGCCCTTGGGTCTCATCCGGCGCAGGACCACCACCGAGGCCAGCATCATCAGCAGGCCATAGCCCATGTCCGCCATCATGATGCCGTAAAACAGGATAAAGAAGGGGGCCATCAGGGGGTTTGGGTCCACGCTTCCGTAGGCAGGCAGGGAGTACATCTCCGTGACCATGTTCAGCGGCCGGGTGAGCCAGTTGTTTTTCAGCTGCACCGGCACCTGGGGATATTCCTCCGGCTCTGGGTCCCGGACCTCCCAGGCACAGGGGTAGTCGGACAGGGCCTGCCGCAGCTGGTCCCAGCGCTCCTCCGGCACCCAGCCCTCCAGGAAGAAGGCCACCTGGGTCTCCACCAGGCGGCTCTTGCCCTCCTCACGGTCGATCTCCACCGAGGCTCGGTCCACCGCCCGCTTCAGCGCCTCCCGCTGGCCGGCCTGGGCGGCGATCCGCCGCTCCTGCTCCGCCCTGCGCTGAGACAGCTCCTCCATCTCCTGCTCCAGCCGGCGGTCGTTGTCTGCCGCCGTGCCTGTCAGATCCCGGAACACTGCCCGGGACCAGCCGTGCTCCTTCAGCTTCTCCAGCACCTCGTCCAAGGCGGAGCGGTGGCAGATCAGCAGCAGATACTGGTTTTCCCGGTCTGCGCTGGCCAGCGTCAACTGGGCCAGCTCACTCACTGCCTGCACCTCCCCCGCCAGCTGGGGGAAGGGGGTCTCCGCCAATACCGTGCCGAACTGCACCTCCACCTCCCGGGTGGAGGCCGTGTCAAGGGGGAGCTCCAGGGGGATCCACGGTGCCAGGGAGGCCCGCTGGGCAGCCCGCTTGTCCCGCTCCGCCTTCAGCGCCGCCAGCTCCCGCTCCCCATCATTGATGGCTCTGGCGGTCTCCAGGGCGCTTCGGTACGCCTGCTCCTCAAAAAACTGCTGGGAGGAGACCACCGGCCTGGGGCTCAGGAGGCCCCCCTTCACCTTTGCGTAGCGCTTGAGCACCTCCAGGGCGTGCTGGGCTGCGTTTTTCTCCTCCCGGGCGGCGGAGAGCGCCCCGCTGTCCGGGCTCTTCAGCCCGGCCCACTCCGGATCGCTCCAGTCCACCGACGGCTCTTCGATCTCCAAGCAGCCCATCCCCTGAAGCAGCCGCAGCAGGGCCTCCCGGTCCGACTGCATGGCCGCCAGGCGCAGATGCTTCATTTTGACGATCGCCATCAGCCCTTCACTACCCCTTCCACGATGCGCTTCGCCGCCTGATCCAGACGGGTCCGGGCGTTCTGCTTCAGCGCCTGGCAGCGCTGCTCCGCCTCCGCCAGGATGGTCTTCGTCTCCTCCGCGGCGTCCGCCTCCGCCCGGGCCAGCATCTGCCGGGTCTCAGCCCCCGCCTGGCGGCGGGCCTCCTCCAGCAGCTCTTCAGCTGCCTTCCGGGCCTCAGCCACGGTCCGCCGGCTCTCCGCCGCGGCCGCCTCCCGGCGCTCCTGGCTCTCCTGCTCTGCGCCGGCTACCTTTTGAATGGAGTCCATTTCCATATTCTCACCACCCGCTTCCCCCATGAGATCGGAAGAGCGTCGTGTAGGGAAAGAGTGTAGATCTCGGTGGTCGACGTA
>ENA-ORIF01000136-ORIF01000136.1-human-gut-metagenome-genome-assembly--contig:-NODE-136-length-9270-cov-73.601545_pt1 | contig 9270 bp, 8 predicted proteins | sample MGYA00243027_ERZ508740 | MGnify/ENA primary metagenome ERZ508740 (study PRJEB26277, sample SAMN04329858) | human gut metagenome | biome: human-associated habitat | host: Homo sapiens | place: USA...
TACCGTCAATTACAGAGCTTAAACGAGCAGAGAGGCGCATATTGTTTTCCTTTGCCATTTTGAGATTCTCCTTGCTGGAATATGCCTTATCTGCTACTATGGAATCAACTTCCATTCCTGCTTCCTCTGTCTTTTTTATCAATTCAGGCAATTGCTGTCCATCACCCTTCTCGCCGGAGGTGACGGTAGCTGCGGTGATAATTCTCTCATCGCTCATAGCTATATGCGTCTTATAGCCAAAGAATGAAGAATGCGCTGTTTTATGTCCTGTACGGGCATCTGCATCTTTTGATATTACGCCTCGGGTCTCTGCATCGGAAATGGTTTCTTTCAGCATGTTAAGACGTTCCTTGACTGCAGGCATATTGGCAGTTGCAGCGTCAGCTTCTACTGTTGCAACTATCGTTTTGGCAGCAGTCATGATAGAAGAATACTTCTTTTCTTTTGGAAGCTCAGGCAATTCCATGCTGTCATCTACAGAATTAACGACCTTGATTACGGCCTTGCAATAATACTCCAAACTCTTTGCTGCACTGATAGGGTTGGAACGAGAATGCGTATGGGTTGCATCAACAATGATGGTTCTAGACTTGAGGACACCTGCTTCTATAGCAATAGAAACAGTCTTCTTGATAAGAAGATCCAACAGGTCCATATTCTTCAGGCGAAGTCGACGGAATTTGGTCAAGGAACTAGGATTAATCAGATTAGTCTCCTCAGGAGTTAATCCCAAGAAGTACTTAAACGACATATCATAGCGAGTACGTTCAACAACATCAACATCCGATATGTCATAGATTACCTTTAAAAGAAGATACTTAAACATACGGATAGGACTCTCTGCTGTACGACCGTTGTCATGACAATACTTGTCCTGCAATTCCTGGTATACGAAACGAAAGTCCACCAGGTCAGTAATCTGGCGGAGCAGGTTGTCTTTTGGGATAATCAAGTCATACAAACTTGAATAATCACTGAATGATATGGTCTGTTGTTGCTCTAGCATAATCCTTGTTTTTTCCTACAAAGATACAAAAAATATTGCACATATGCAACTTTTGGGTACACTATTTCAAAGATCGAATGTTAAACTAACATAACCCATGAAGGGACTTTTTCAGTGCCCTCCCAGGGCTAGGAGCTTCTGCCCTTTACCTTTCCCTTCGGCCGGTGACCGTTGGTTCAGGGCGTATGGGGCTTACTTGCGAAATTTAGTAAATAATTTAAAGGCTTCAAAAATGAATACATTGGCTTTAACTTTTGCCGTTTGCTCAATAGTAGCATTGGCCTTTCTTGCATGGCTCTTTACCCCTTGGGGAAAGAAGTGGTCTAAGGAATTGTAGTGATGAAGAAGATAAAATATATATTATGCGCTTGCCTGATGATGGCAAGCCTGGGCATGGAAGCCAAGTCGATGAAAGACTTGCTGGTTTCAATGCCCGATTCGATGACGCCTACTCTCAACAGTAACCTGCGACTGGAATTTGCTGAGTTGCAGGAGATGGGAGTGAAGGCTGAGGTGAAAAACCTGCTGGGGGAGGTGAGCGTGATGGATACGCTTGCCCAGGATTTCGTGCAGATACGTTTGAGCTCGGCTTCTACTCTTCAGATGAAGAGATTGCCTGTGGAGCAGGGGGATTCTGTGCTCTGCGTGGTCAAGACCTTCGCCGGACCGGAGAAGGAGAGCGAACTGCATCTTTTCACCCAGGATTGGAAAGCCCTGGATGCAAGTCGTCTTTTCGATGGCAAGAGCATCAGGGAACTGGCAGGTAGTCTGGTTCAGAAACCGGATACGATGAGCGAATCACGCTTTGAGGAGTTGAAAGCGATGATTGAACCGAGAATGGTGAGCGTATTGCTGCTGCAGCATGAAAATGCAGTGGTGGTTCGCCTGTCTTTGCCGCTTCTCTCTACAGAAGACAAGAAACTCGTGAATGCAATTAAATTGCAAAGAAAATTTAATTGGAACGGAAAATCTTTTAAGGAGAGTTAAAAATAGAAACTTTTTCAATATCTTATACCTATTGTTGCAATAAAATTAGTAATTTTGCAACGTGTTTTTCATGGTATTAGATTATTAAGGTTAATAAAAGATTGGTTGTCGTGAGACAATCAATTTTTTTTTGTCCCTATCTGAAGGCATCAGCCCCTTGTCTTACCCATCGGCTGGAGGCCGTTGGTTCAGACCGCAGGGCGATGTTTAGAAGATAACCATTCCGATGATACCGCAGATGAAAAGCAGCAGGATAGGGTTGGTCTTTCTGAATTTTGTGAAGTAGAAAGCAGCCAGAAACAGCACGATGCTTGCTCCGAAGACAAACGGATTGTCGGTTGGTGATCCGAAGTTCTCTTTATTCATCAGGAGAACGGCGGCAGCAGCTATCAGTCCGATGATGGCAGGGCGGAGTCCCGCAAAGATATCCTTTACGATTTTAGAATCCTTGTGCGTAATCAGATAGCGGCTGATGAGAATCATGATGATGAAAGGCAGCCACATGATGGAGAGCGAAGCCAATACCGAACCCAGACAGGCTGCCCAGGTAGGATAGCCGTCGTGAAGGCAGGCGGTATAACCTACGTAGGTGGCACAGTTGATGCCGATAGGTCCCGGTGTAGACTGGCTGATAGCCACAATATCCGTAAACTCAGCATTGGTAAGCCAATGATTCTTCACTACCGTCTCGTTATGGATGAGCGAAAGCATCGCATATCCGCCACCAAAATTAAATGTACCAATCTTGGTAAATATCAGAAATAACTTTAGAAATAGCATAATCTCTATATTTTTTTACCTTTTTACTTTTTTACCTTTCTACTTTTTTTACCTTTCCATAGAGCCATCCCAGCACACCGGCTGCGATGATGATGTAGATAGGGGAGATGCCGAAAGCTGCAATCAGCAGACAGCAGACAACGGGAATCCAGATGTTGTAGCAATTGATGTTTGCCGTCTTTGCCATCTTGAAGCAAGGCGCAGCAATGAGCGCTACCACGGCAGGGCGCACACCCATGAAGAACTTACCCACCCAATAATTGTCCTTGAAATGCTGGAAGAACATGGCGATGATGAGAATGGCGATGATAGAAGGCAGGGCGATGCCAATGGCACCCACAATGCCTCCCCAGACTCCCTTCAGCTTATAGCCGATATGACTCGCCATGTCGATGGCGAATATGCCCGGAGTGGTCTGAGCCACTACCATGATATCCATGAACTCCTGCTTGTCCATCCACTTGTTCTTGTCTACAAATTCCTGTTCCATGATCGGTATCATGGCGTAGCCTCCACCTAGCGTGAAAGCCCCGATTTTATTGCACGTGAGGAAAAATTTTACTAACATATCTGTTGCTTCTATATTATTTTTCTCTTATATCTGTTGAAATCGACTGCAAAAATACACATAATTTGTTAAATATGCTAGCTTTCATGCGGATAATCTTCAAAATCGTGTGCTTTTTACCCGAAAATTTGTATCTTTGCAGCTAATATTTTATAATAAAAAGACATTAAACTATGAATCTGAAAGTACGCCTAGCAGTGATGAACTTCCTGGAGTTTGCAGTTTGGGGAGCTTATCTCACGTCTATGGGCAACTATCTCGGCAAGGCTGGGATGGGTGCCGAGATTTCCTGGTTCTATACCATACAGGGAATCGTATCTATTTTTATGCCTACATTGATGGGTATTGTGGCAGATAAGTATATCCAGCCGCAACGTCTTTTGGGCTATTGTCACCTTTTGGCAGGAGCAGCCATGATAGGTCTGTTCGGTATGGGACAGGCTAGTCAGACTCCTAATGAGGCAATGTTTATTTCCGTTTACACCTTCAGCGTGGCTTTCTATATGCCTACATTGGCATTGTCAAATACTTCGGCATTCAGTATATTGAAGAGCAACGGGCTCGACACCGTGAAGGCTTTTCCGCCAATCCGTGTGTTCGGAACCGTGGGCTTCATCCTCACGATGTGGATTGTGAACTGTGCTACCTGGGACAACGGTTCATTCTCGTTCCTGTTGAGCGAGAACGCCCATAAGTTCCAGTATACCCATTATCAGTTCCTGGTATCGGGTGTGCTCAGCATTCTTCTCTTCCTCTATTGCTTCTCATTGCCAGCCTGTCCTATCGTGAAGAAAGAGACAAAGAGCTGGGTAGAGACATGGGGGTTCGATGCCTTCAAACTCTTCAAGAGCCGCGAGATGGCGATGTTCTTCATCTTCTCTTGCATGCTCGGTATGAGTCTGCAGGTAACCAATGGCTATGCCACTCCGTTCATTACCAGTTTCAAGGGCGATCCTGCTATGCTTAATACCTTTGCAGCTAATAATGCTACGCTCCTGGTATCTATCTCTCAGGTGGCAGAGGCGCTCTGCATCCTGCTGATTCCGTTCTTCCTGAAGCGTTATGGCATCAAGGTTGTTATGCTTATCGCCATGTTGGCATGGGTTTTGCGATTCGGTTTCTTCGGATTGGGCAATCCTGCATTCCCAGGTGTTACCTTCTTCATCCTCTCATGCATCGTTTACGGTGTAGCCTTCGACTTCTTCAATGTGTCGGGTGGTCTGTTTGTAGACCAGAAATGTGATGTGAAGGTAAGAGCATCGGCTCAGGGACTGTTCATGCTGATGACCAACGGTCTGGGAGCATCTATCGGAACTATTCTCGCAGGTATGGTCATCAACCATTACTGCCACTGGACAGATGATGGCTACCTGATGGGTGACTGGAAAACCTGCTGGTTCATCTTTGCCGGTTATGCGCTCGTGGTAGCTGTAGCCTTTGCTGTCCTTTTCCGTCCGAAGAAAGAACAGAAATAAGGAAGAAAAAGGTCATACTCAACGCGAGAGTAAAAATAGAATGTTACGTAAGAATATAAATAAATTTAAATAAAGAAAGGGTACATAATGATGTTGTACAAACTTAAACTCGCTGCCTGCTTTGGCATTCCGGAAGCTTCCGGGACATGTATTATTAGTTTGGTAGACGAATCCGAAAAAAGAGCTTTGTCTATTATGACTAATGAATATGTAGCAGAGCAGCTGAAGGCATGTAATTCGAAAACTTCTGATTTTAAAAATGATGTGATCTCTGTACTTTGGACACTATTTGACAGGCTCAATGTAGACGATTTCTATCTCGAATTCGATGCTACGCCAGAGAGGGGAGTATTTGCTACTCTTGTGAATAAAATCACAAATGAACGTATGAGCATCAAGACTGACCAGGCTGTGTTGCTGTCTGTGGCTGCGGATATAGAAATGTATACAACAGAGCTGGTTATAAAGGAAATTTCTACTCCTTTTAATAAAAATGATATGAGTTCGGCTTCTTGTGCGGTACCTATTTCGGCTTTGCCAGACCAGATGCTCGAAAAAGCATTGGATTGTGCCATTAATGAAGAAGATTACGAAACAGCCTCAGCCATTCGCGATGAGATAGAGCGCCGCAAAGGCAAAAAAAGTGAATAATTAAAGGATATTCTTACGGAATAACAGAAAATTAAGAAGAAAAAGTAACAATAAGAGGAAATGAAAGAAGTTAGATTTTTCTATGTGCCAGATGCGGCTACACAGACAGAACTGCCTCAGGAAGAGGCTACTCATGCACTCAGGGTTTTGCGTATCCAGGCGGGGGACGAATTGTTCCTGATGGATGGCAAGGGGGTGTTCTACCGTGCAGAAGTTTCGCTGGCTACCAACAAACGGTGCATCTATGAGGTGAAGGAGGTTATGCCGCAGCAGCCTGCCTGGCGCGGACACATTCACCTGGCCATCGCCCCGACAAAGATGATGGACCGCATAGAATGGATGGTCGAGAAGGCTACGGAAATCGGCTTCGATGAAATCTCTTTCCTCAACTGCAAGTTCTCTGAACGAAAGGTAATCCGCATAGACCGCATAGACAAGATTGTGGTTTCTGCTGTCAAGCAGAGCCACAAGGCTTGGAAACCTGTGGTCAACGAACTGCAGAACTTTAAAGATTTTATTACTACTCCCCGCAATGGCAGAAAGTTTATCTGCCATTGTTATGAGGAGATAGAAAAGAAAGACTTTTTTGCCGAGATTTCCAAGTCATGCCTAGCTGATGATTCTGCCGGAGCAGCCCAGAAGGGTGCCGATGACATCACCGTGCTGGTAGGACCTGAGGGCGATTTCTCTATCGATGAGGTGAGACTGGCCCTGGAAAACGGATATGAGAGTGTTTCGCTTGGCACCAGTCGCCTCCGTACGGAAACAGCAGGATTGGTGGCTGTCAACATGTGCCATCTGGCAAGAGCTTTATAATATTTACTAGTGTGATGAAAAGATTGTATAAGAGTTTGATGTTCATGTGCTTGGCTGTCGTATTGGGATTGCTGAGCTCATGCTCGGGCACTGACTATCTCAATGCCATTCCAAAGAAAAGTACTGCGCTCATCTCTGTTGACATGCAGCAGATGGCATCCGGCAAGAGCGATGAAGACAAGGCGGGAATGCTCAAGTCTCTGCTGCACGTTGAGGATGCATCGAAGTGTGGCATCGACATCTCAGAGAAGATTTTTCTCTTTGAGAGTGCTGATGGCAACCTCGGACTTTGTGCCAAGGTGAGCGATGAGGGCGATGTGGAAGACTGGCTTGCTTCGCTTGCCAAACAGCATATCGCTACAGAGGTGAAGGAGCGCAAAGGCTTTCATTTCTCTGTATTGAAAAATTCGTGGCTGGTCGGCTTTTCTGATCAGGCACTCCTCGTTATGGGACCAGTTGTAGCCGATGCGCAGGCCCAGCTCCAGCAGCAGATGGTGAAATATCTGAAGGCTGATGAGGACGAAGGTATTACCGCATCGCCTATGTTTGAACGTCTGGAAACCATCACTTCGCCTATGGCTATGGTGGCTCAGGCTCAGGCGCTACCGGAGAAGTTCGTAGCTCCATTTACCCTTGGTACTCCTAAAGATACCGACCCTTCGCAGGTAGTGATTGCTGCTGAGATGGACGTGAAAGACGGTATCCTGCAGGTGAAGGGAGAAACCTTCTCCTTTAATAAAGAAATAGATGAGGCCCTGAAGAAGGCGGCTCAAACCTATCGTCCGATTAAAGGCAGCTACGTTAAGTCGATGCCTGCTGATGCCCTGGCGGGTATCTTCATGAACGTAAAGGGCGAGCAGTTCCTGCCGATGATGCAGAGCAACCGTAGCCTTCAGACCCTCCTGATGGGTATCAACCAGGCTATCGATATGGATAATATCATCCGTAGTGTGGATGGAGATATGGCTATCGTGATGCCTTCGCTTACGGATAACAATATGCAGATGACGATGGCTGCTAAATTGTCGCATGCCAAGTGGTTGGGCGATGTTGATTATTGGAAAACTTCATGTCCGGCTGGTGCGAAGATAGCCAATTGGGGAAAGAATGCTTACTTCTATACCGACGGCAAGACCTCGTTCTATTTCGGTGTGACGGATGACAAGCAGTTCTTTAGCGGAAGCGACCAGCTGATGGCGCAATATGCCGTGAAACCAAGTAATCATCCGATAGATGCAAAGATTCAGAAACTCATCGTCGGTCAGAAACTGGCAATGGTCATCAATCTCGCCAAGAGTTCTGGTAGTGACGGCTCGGGCAAGGATGATGCCATCTCTACCGTAACCGGTCTGCTCACCCCAGTCTTCGGAAATCTTACTTCGGTGGTCTATACTTTAAAGGTAAAAGGGTAAAAAGGACCTTACCCCCCCCTGCGCCCCCGTTCCTAGCGATTTTATCGCTAGTCCCCCCCCCCAAAAAAAAAGTCCAAATTTTAAAGGTAAAAGATTAAACATTAAACATAAAAAAAGTGGAAAAGATTCAGCTTCATTCCGTTCTCCCACAGGTTTTTGCCCAGCGCAACGACCTGGATTCGGAGATATGGAAGCAGGATGTTACCTTCGAGAAAGGTCATCTTTATCTTATCGAGGCAGAGAGTGGCAGCGGAAAGAGTACTTTCTGCAGCTATGTGCTCGGCTATCGTCACGACTACAGCGGAAGCGTGATGTTCGACAATGATGTTACCGCCAACTACAAGGTGAAAGACTGGGTAGAGATGCGCAAGCGTCACATCAGCCATCTCTTTCAGGAACTCCGTCTCTTCCCTGAGCTTACTGCCCTGGAGAATGTAGAAATTAAGAACAAAATAACCGGATTCAAGACGCGTGAGCAGATTCTTAAATGGTTTGATATGCTCGGTATTGCTGATAAGGTAGATGCCAAAATCGGCAGAATGTCGTTCGGACAGCAGCAGCGTGTGGCAATGATGCGTGCGCTCTGTCAGCCTTTCGATTTCATTCTGGCTGATGAGCCTATCAGTCACCTCGACGACAACAATTCGCGCATCATGGCTGATATCATGATGACCGAAGCGAAGGAGCAGGGGGCTGGCGTCATCGTAACCAGTATCGGTAAGCACATGGACTTAAACTATGAACATATATTTAGATTATGAATCTCGTTTGGAAATTATTGCGTCAGCATATCAGCATACCTCAGTTTGCGGGCTTTGCCTTCGCCAATCTCTTCGGTATGCTCATCGTTCTTTTCGGCTTTCAGTTTTATAAAGACGTGCTGCCTGTCTTCACTCAGCAAGACAGTTTCATGAAAGCCGACTACCTCATCATGAGCAAGAAGATAGGTATGGGGAATACCATCAGCGGCCGTTCCAATACCTTCTCGGGTTCTGAAATCGATGAAATCGGAGGCCAGAAGTTTGTAAAGAAGATAGGAAAATTCACCTCTACTGAATATAAGGTAGATGCCCAGATGGGTGTAAACGGCGTGAACGTTCTGAACAGCGAACTCTTCTTCGAGAGTGTGCCTGACGGTTTTGTTGATGTGCCGCTCAAGGACTGGAAATATACGCCGGGAACTCAGGAGGTGCCAATCATCCTCCCGCGTACCTATATTAATATGTATAACTTCGGTTTTGCCCAGAGTCATTCGCTTCCTAAAATCAGCGATGGACTGATGGGCATGATCGATTTCAATATCCAGATTCAGGCTGGTGGCAAGAAAGAGCAGTTCAAGGGAAAGGTTATCGGTTTCTCTTCGCGACTCAACACCATCCTTGTTCCACAGGCTTTCATGGACTGGAGTAACCAGGAATTCGCTCCAAACCAGAAGAGCGATCCTAACCGTCTCATCGTAGAGGTAGGAAACCCGGGAGACGAGAACATCACTAAATACCTGGATGATAATGGCTAGATCGGAAGAGCACACGTCTGAACTCCAGTCACCTATACATCTCGTATGCCGTCTTCTGC
>ENA-ORIF01000142-ORIF01000142.1-human-gut-metagenome-genome-assembly--contig:-NODE-142-length-9167-cov-16.413201_pt1 | contig 9167 bp, 8 predicted proteins | sample MGYA00243027_ERZ508740 | MGnify/ENA primary metagenome ERZ508740 (study PRJEB26277, sample SAMN04329858) | human gut metagenome | biome: human-associated habitat | host: Homo sapiens | place: USA...
CCCCTTTTTTTTTTAATGATACGGCGACCACCGAGATCTACACTCTTTCCCTACACGACGCTCTTCCGATCTATAGAGAGAAGGAGATGGAAATCCGTCAGTATATCTCTAAAAATCTAGAAAGAGGCAAGGTTGACTTCGCCATCTGGATTGATAAGGATGCTACTACAGATGCCACTCCTATCAACGCGGCGCTTGTACAGAATTATTACCAGCAAATCAAGAAGATTTCGGCTGAAACAGGCATTCCTGAGCCAACCGACTGGTACAGCACTCTGTTGCGTCTTCCTGATGTAACAACGAAGACGGATGTGGAAGAATTGAGCGATGAGGAGTGGGAAGTAGCAAAAAATGCAATTTGCGAGGCTGTGAACCATCTCGTAGCCTTCCGCAAGCAGGAAGGAGTCGCTCTCCAGAAGAAATTTACTGAGAAGGTGGATAACATCCAGACTCTCCTGGCTAGCATCGAACCATACGAGAAGGCTCGCGTGGAGAAGATCAGACAGAACATCGTTAACGGCCTGCAGCAGATTCCGAATGTGGATTACGACAAGAACCGCCTGGAGCAGGAACTCATCTACTACATCGAGAAGCTCGACATCAGCGAGGAGAAGCAGCGCCTTGCCAACCACCTGAAGTATTTCCGCGAGACCATGAATGAGGAAGGTCATGGTGTAGGAAAGAAACTCGGTTTCATCGCACAGGAAATGGGACGCGAAATCAACACCACCGGCTCTAAGAGCAACCAAGCTGAAATGCAGAACATCGTGGTGAAGATGAAGGACGAACTGGAGCAGATCAAGGAGCAGGTGCTGAATGCCCTCTAAACAAGAGACAGGCACCTCCTCTCTCCCCAAGAGCCCCCTCAAAAGCCCCCTCAAGTGGCGTTTTTGAAAGCCTCGCCCCCGTTCCAGGCGATTATCGCCTGTCCAAAAAGCCCCCTATCAAACAGCAAATAAAGAAAAGAAGAATAAAAAATGAAGAACGGATTGTTAATTTTCAGCGCCCCATCGGGCAGCGGTAAGAGCACAATAGTAAACTGGCTGATGAAAGAGCACCCGGAATTGAAGCTGGCTTTCTCTATCAGCTGCACCTCTCGTGCTCCGCGCGGTACAGAACAGAATGGTGTAGAGTATTTCTTCCTCTCTCCAGAGGAATTCAAGGCTAAGATTGAGGCTGACGAGTTTCTGGAGTATGAGGAGGTTTACCAGGACAGATTCTACGGCACCCTGAAGTCACAGGTAGAAAACCAGCTTGCCAAGGGCGAGTCGGTGATTTTCGATGTTGACGTGAAGGGTGGTGTAAACATCAAGAAGTTTTATGGCGAGCGTGCCTTGAGCATCTTTGTCCAGCCACCTTCGGTAGAGGAATTGCGCCGCCGTCTGGTTGGCCGCAATACTGATGCGCCTGAGGTGATTGAGCAGCGCCTTGCCAAGGCAAGCTATGAGTTGACCTTCGCCCCTCAGTTTGACCACGTGGTCGTAAACGATGACTTGGAGAAGGCTCAGCAGGAGGTTTATCAGCTCGTCAAGGCCTTTCTAGATGCAGAGTAAGAAATGAAGAAGGTAGGAATCTTTGGCGGTAGCTTCAACCCCATCCATACGGGCCATATCGCATTGGCGAAAAGCCTTTGCGAGAAGGCCTGCCTGGATGAGGTGTGGTTCATGGTTTCGCCCATGAACCCATTCAAGAAGACCGCTACCGACTTGCTCGACGACCAGCTGCGCCTGGAAATGGTAGAAAAAGCGCTGGAGCACGAGCCACAACTGAAGGCATGCGACTACGAGTTCCGCCTGCCTAAGCCATCTTATACCTGGCACACGCTGCAAGCCATCAGCAAGGATTACCCGGAAAACGAGTTCACCCTGCTGATTGGTGGCGACAACTGGGCTGCTTTCGACAAGTGGTACCACCACGACGACATCCTGGCCCACTATCCCATCGTGGTTTATCCGCGTCAGGGAGCCAGCATAGGCAATGTGCCTGAAGGCGTAACCATCGTAGAAACTCCACTGCTCAACATCAGCAGCACGGAAATCAGAAAGCGTATCAAAGAGGAGGAAAGCATCAGGGGAATGGTGCCGGAATGCATCGAACAACTGGCTGTCAGAAACTACAGGCAGCTCTAAGCATCCCTCTCTCCGAAAACGCTTAAAATCATATTTAAACAACAAACAGCAAAAAATGAGTTGGAAAGAAATCATTAAGAAGTGTCTGAACGTGGCTTCTGCGCCGATTCGCAGAAATGCCAACTTCTTTGTGTTCATGTACCTGCTGGGCATGATCAGTTCTATCGTGACTACACCAGCCAAGGGGACTTTATACGACAACCTGTTCCTGGAACTCTTTGTCGACCTCTATGTTGTGTGTGCCGTTGTCGCCATCTTCCCCAAGAAGGTGCGCTGGGGTCTGCGTGCCGTACTATACCTTATATTATATAGTACAGCTGCCGCCGACACCTATTGCTACGTGAATTTCGGCTCTACGCTCAACCCTTCTATGCTGATGCTGGTGGGCGAGACCAACAGTTCGGAGGCTAGCAGTTTCCTCTCAGCCCTCATCTCTGCCGAGGTTCTCTTCAGTAGTGTGGGCTGGATCCTGCTTCTGGCTCTCATCCAGATTCTCATCGCCATCTTCCGCAAGCAACTCATCAAGCTATACGTTTTCATCATTACCATTCTGGAGTTGGCTTCAGTCAAGAAACGGCTGATGGCTATCCCCCGCATGACTGCAGCCATGCCTGCCAGCTTCGGAATCCTATGCCTCATCATCCTCATCGCAGGATGCTGTACCTCCTGGCACAACAAGATGGCTTACCATAAACTCATGAACGGTAGAACGATAGGCGAAGTAGAGCATATCCTGACTGAGAAGGATCATGCTGTACTCTATCTGCCAATCTACCGACTCCAATTCAGTATCTATGCCAACCAGCTGGCTGCGCATCAGATTACCCAACTCATTCATGCTGCCCACGAGGTAAAGGTTGACAGCTGCAGCTACCGTTCGCCAAACATCGTACTGATTATCGGCGAAAGCTTCGGCCGCCATCATTCCCAGCAGTACGGCTATTTCATGGATACCACTCCACAGCAGGTAGCCTTGGAGAAATCGCGCAAACTCACCAAGTTTACCGATGTGGTAACCTGCTGGAACCTGACCAGTTTCGTTTTCAAGAACATGCTCTCTACCCATGTGGTAGGCGAGAAAGGCGAATGGTGCGACTATCCGCTCTTCCCTGAAGTGTTCCGAAAGGCAGGCTACAACGTAACCTTCATCACCAACGAATTCCTGCCGCAGGCAAAGGAGGCGGTTTACGACTTCAGCGGCGGTTTCTTCCTGAACAACCCGGAACTGAGCAAACTTCAGTTTGACCATCGCAACACCCAACTCCACGACCTGGACGACGGACTGCTGAAGGATTATGATGACAGTCTGAAGAACTTCCAGAAGGAGCACAACCTCACCATCTTCCACCTGATGGGCCAGCATGTAAACTATAAGCAGCGCTACCGCACCAAGCAAGCCCGGTTCTGGGCAAGCAGTTATGAAGACAAGCGCCCTGAACTGACCAATTCCCAGCGCAAGATGCTGAGTCATTACGATAACGCCACCCTCTACAACGACTCTATCGTAGCCCAGATTGTGAAGCGTTTCCAGAAGCAGGATGCCATCGTCATCTACGTGCCCGACCATGGCGAGGAATGCTACGAAGAGAACCGTGGCTTCATCTGCCGTAACCACTCTGCAGAAATCGACTGGCCGCTGGCTCACTATGAGTTTGAGATTCCGTTCTGGATATACTGTTCGCCAAAATATATCAGGAACCACCGCGATATCTACCGTCAGATACGCAAGGCTAAGGACAAGCGTTTCATGACCGATGCCCTGCCTCATCTCCTGCTGTATCTGGCTGGCATTGAGACACCTACCTATAAGGAGGAATATAACATCCTGAGTCCGAAATATGACGAGATGCGACCACGTATCCTCAAAAACTCTGCCGATTACGACAAACTTCGTGATGCGCATCTGGAAAAGATAAAAAAGGAAGAAAGTAAAAAGGTAAAAAAGAAAGAAAGGAGAAACTGATTATGAATAGTGCTATTCTATCACGCCCGGCATGCAATGCCCTGAGAGGACTCGCCATCATCGGCATCTTCTTGCATAACTACTGCCATTGGCTGGGACCTATTGTCAAGGAGAACGAGTATCAATACTTCCAGCACAATGTTGACTGGCTGAACCAGGTAATGGTCAGCATGGACCTCAACCTGCCTGTACACCTGCTCTCGTTCTTCGGCCATTACGGTGTGCCCGTATTCCTCTTTCTGAGTGCTTACGGACTGGTGATGAAATATGAGGCTAGACCTCATCTCTCTACCGAACAGCAGACCAGAATGTACAACATCTCGGGCAAGAAACTTACAGGAAGCATCAACTGGCGCGAACCGCTCCACTTTATCCGCTATCACTATCTGAAACTCTTCAAGATGATGATAGTAGGTTTCGTGGCATTCACGATGTTCGACCTTATCACGCCTGGCTCTCACCACTATGCAGCGCTCGACATCGTTGCGATGCTGGGCATGTTCAATAATGTATTGCCAAATCCGGATAACATCATCTGGCCGGGTCCGTACTGGTTCTTCGGTCTGATGCTGCAACTTTACATCGTCTATCGACTGCTGCTCTATCGCCGCCATTGGGGATGGACCGTAGGATTGATGGCCATCTGCATCGTCATCCAGCTCCTCCTGGGTTTTGACAATCCGGAGAGTGAAGTGATGAACCGCTACCGCTACAACTTTATGGGCGGCATGCTGCCATTCGGTTTGGGCATACTCTATGCCAGATATGGCGAAAAGATACTCATGACGTTCCATTCGCCTATCACCAACTTCTTTGGCTGCATCTTCTGTCTGTCGCTTATCTACAGTCTGAGCGGCAGCATGGTTGGCTGGACCTTCGTGCCGTTCTTCTTCTGTCTGCTGAGCGTATTGGTAGCCGACCTTCTTCAGAACATCAGCTGGTTATCAGGTATTTATAAGGTATTAGAGTGGATGGGCAGCATCTCCGCCGCCCTCTTCGTATGCCACCCTATCACCCGCAAGATATTCATCCTTATCAGCCGTCAGGGCGACATCTATGCCGGTCTGCTCCTCTACATCATATCGAGCATCTGCCTGGCATGGCTCTTCACCCAACTGATGAAGAAGATTCCAAACCCGAAATATTAAAAGAAAATCATGAAGATAAAAGATATAGAACTGGCGAATATCAGCCGGTTTCGCGGCGAGTTGATGGGAGCAGCCATGCTGTTCATCATCCTCTTTCATGTGGCATTGCCTAGAGAAGATGCCTTTTTCGGGCTTCGCAGAATGGGCAATGTCGGTGTAGACATGTTCCTCTTTCTCAGCGGAATAGGTCTCTGGTTCTCGTGGATGAAGAATCCTTCTGCCAAGCATTTCTTCATCCGCCGTTATCTGCGCATCTACCCTACCTGGCTCATTATAGCCTGCCTCTTCTATATCCCTTCTTTCCAGGGCGGAAGCACCTGGAACTGGATCTATCTCTTTGGAGAGATAACCATCAACTGGGGCTTCTGGCTGCATGATGAGCTCAACTTCTGGTACATCCCAGCTACGATGATGCTCTATCTCTTTGCCCCTGCCTACATGGAACTCATCAGGCGCCATCCTATCTACCGCTGGCTGCCGGTGGTGATGATTATGTGGTGCATCCTGGTACAATATGTTACCCCGATACATCAGGCTGTAGGACATCTGGAGATTTTCTGGAGCCGCGTGCCTATCTTCTTCATCGGCATCAACATGGGTGAGATGGTAAGACAGAAACAGACGCTCGACGGCACTTCGATATGGATGATATGGCTCATGTTCCTGATGACGCTGCTGGCGAGCATCTTCCTGGAACAGGAGAAGCATGGCATGTTTCCACTCTTCCTGGAACGCATGCTCTATATCCCGCTTACCATCACCAGCATCCTGCTGCTGAACCGCATCTTCCGCCGCACACCGAGCTGGTTTAACAAGGGGTTCATGTTTGTGGGAGCGCTGAGTCTGGAGTGTTATCTGCTCCATATCCACTTCGTGCTGAAATACATTGAACCATATCATTTAGGCTATTGGCCTACCTTCTTCATCTGTATAGGCATCACCCTGCCTGCAGCATGGATTCTGAGCAAGATAGCCGGATGGATTTCTAAAGAGTTAGCTAAGTTTATCAAGTAAAAAGGAGTTTATTTATTAAGAAAATTGGAGTTTTATGAACGAGAATAAATTGGAAGACAGTAAAGGGTTTGCAGCGCTGCTGCGACTGGTTCGCCCAAAACAATGGATCAAGAATGGCTTTATCTTCTTACCGCTGTTCTTTGGCGGCGCCCTGTTGCATACAGATGCTCTGCTGGCGGGTCTGATTACTTTCTTCGCCTACAGTTTTGCCGCATCGAGCATCTATTGTTTCAACGATATCTATGATGTGGAGGCCGACCGCCGCCACCCAGTCAAGTGTCATCGTCCGATAGCATCGGGAGCGGTCAGCATCAAACAGGCATACGGACTGATGTTCCTGATGTTTGCCCTTTCTATGGGTATATGCAGCCTGCTCGGATCATGGGAGACGATGGGAATCATCATCTTCTATTGGTTTCTGAATCTCGGCTACTGCGCCAAATTCAAGCAATATGCCATCATCGATGTGTGTATCGTGGCTTTCGGTTTCGTACTCCGTCTGCTGGCAGGTGGTGTAGCTACGGGCATCGTACTCAGTAAGTGGATTGTGCTGATGACCTTCCTCATCACCCTCTTCATGAGTTTTGCCAAGCGCCGCGATGATGTGCTGCGCATGGAGAAGACGGGCGAGGCTCCCCGCAAGAATACCATCCGCTACAACCTCACTTTCATCAACCAGGCTATCACGATTACGGCTTCCGTAACCCTGGTATGTTACATCATGTATACGGTGAGTCCGGAGGTAATTGATAATTTCCATACTGATTATCTCTATCTTACGAGTGTCTTTGTGCTGGTAGGTTTGCTGAGATACATCCAGATAGCTGTGGTAGACCAGAAGAGTGGTGACCCTACGAAGATTATCCTGCGCGACCGTATCACCCAGTTTATCGTGCTCGCCTGGTTGCTCTCCTTCCTGATCCTTATTTATATCGTATAAGAAAATGAAGAAAAAATTATATTGTTTCGATTTCGACGGAACGCTGACGACAAGCGATACCCTGCTGGAATTCATCAGATATGCCAAGGGTACCGGTCGTTTTCTGATGGTTTTTCTGATGTACAGTCCGCTTCTTGTACTGATGAAGCTGCATCTCTTTCCCAACTGGAAGGCGAAGCAACTCATCTTTGCCCATCTTTTTGCCGGCATGCGTATAGAGAAGTTTGATGCGCTCTGCCGCGATTTTGCCGAAGAATACCAGCATCTGTTGCGCCCCAAGGGTGTTACGCTGGTACACGAAGCTCTGGTTGCCGGTGCTCAGGTTTTCATCGTGAGTGCCAGCATCGATAATTGGGTTCGCCCGTTCTTTAAAGTTCGCGGCCTGGATGGAGTTAAGGTTTTAGGCACCCAGATAGAAGTGATTGACGGCATACTTACCGGCAAGTTCAAGAGCAACAACTGCTATGGAGCAGAGAAGGTGCATCGCATCACAGAGGCACTTTCAGCATCCCCATCTGCCACCTCTCCAGCATCCACCTCCTCTCCAGCATCAGCTCCCTTCGTCCGCTCCCAATACGAGATAGAAGCATTCGGTGATAGCCGTGGCGATCAGGAAATGCTTGCCTTCGCCGACAAAGGTCATTACAAGCCCTTCAGATAAAACGTTGTTATTAGCCCGAAATCAAGTGAACAGGTCATCCATTGTGATTTGTACTTGAGCCAAGGCCGCATACTGTGTAAGGCGTACGCCAAAAGTAGTAATCATCGTTGGGATAATGCCACTTTTTATCCCTGTTTCTGCCACGAAATCAGCCATACGATTACGAATGCGCATATCCTCCTCCTTAGTGATCGTGTAAGGCATCTGCGAATACTTGATTTCACATAGATTCACGAGATTATCGGCACGTTCTATCAGCAAGTCGATTTGCGCAGCTGGCTTTGAAACCTTACTTCGCCAAGAATAATACTCGGTATGGATTTGATCTATCCCCAAGAAATGCTTGATTTGAGGAATATGCAACATGCAAACTCGCTCAAAAGCCAATCCATACCAAGTATTTTGACGAGGTTTACCCATCAAGTGAGTCCAATATCCCGTGTCCGTCGTACCAGGATGGCAAAACGTCATATAAAATAATGTATAGAGGTCGGTGAGCTGAAAGATTTGATCTTTCTGCTTTATCTTCTTATCCCTGGTATTATACCCTCTTACGAAATCGCAATTTATCAATTCACTAAGAACCTTTGTCAAGGTTCCACCCGATTTCAGCTTCAATTTCTCCGTGATTTCCTTTCGGGTCATACCTTGCCTACATGATGCAAGTGCCTCTATGACATGCATATAGACCTCAGAATTTCTAAACAAGGACGAATAAAGTCTTCCATATTCTCGCTTCAGCTCAGCGTGGGATGAGAAAAACAATCTGTCGACATTCCCTTCCACACCTTGCTTTTTATCCAACAAACTGAGATAATAAGGCACCCCACCCAGGATGCTATATATCTGAAGGATAGAAATACGAGTCCATGAGAATCCATAAGCTTGCAGCATCAGTTCCGTCTCACGAAGAGTAAAAGGAGCAAGATACATCTCGTGCGTTATCCTATTATGAAGCCCACCATGACTATCTATCAGATTGGCAATCATCCATGACGTGGCACTGCCACAAACGATAAGCATGATTTCACTTTGGTAAGCTGCCCATCCGTTCCAAAAGTGTTCAAAAGCCTGTTGGAAACCAGATTTCGGCGTATCCAAGCAGGGTAGTTCATCGATAAAAACAACGAGTCGTTCTCCTTTCATTTTTGCCTTTAACAACTGTTTCAAAGCCTCAAAAGCCTCTGTCCAATTCGTAGGAATAGGCTGTTTAGAATCTCCATATTCCCTCAGTGCAAGATCGGAAGAGCGTCGTGTAGGGAAAGAGTGTAGATATCGGTGGTCGCCGTATCATTAAAAAAAAAAGGGGGGG